>PJEL010001890.1_pt1 | contig 20081 bp, 15 predicted proteins | sample 1853271 | NCBI WGS metagenome assembly PJEL01 (sample SAMN08108733, study PRJNA415343) | Invertebrate metagenome, whole genome shotgun sequencing project. | host: Globobulimina | place: Sweden: Gullmar Fjord | collected 2015-08
ATTATTAAGGTTTCCTGGGATGTAATCATGAATTTTAATTTATAGTATCACTTTAATGGGTGCAATGTTTCGATCGACATATCAAACGGGTTGTATTTCAGTTCTGTATTCGGTTGGGAGTGACCCACTCCAACTGTGGGACGTTCAAAGTACGCTTAGAATTGAGTGCTTCTCGTTTTCATGGCCTGTATGGGGTACCTATATCGTTAATCATGTAATAAAATTCTTGTAGCTGGAGACGAGGGTACCTTGGGCTCCTCAGCCATTGAAAGAATTATGGATGAAGATTTGAAAAGCTCTGTGATTGAACTTCGGGGGCCAACTGTAGCAACAACGTTCGTTCAATGCCCGAAAAAGAATCTAGGACCATTGAAATCGCTTGGTATAACACTTCCCCATCTGGTATTTTTAATAAAGAATATGGGGGGCCCTTGTAGCATTGAGGTGCACGTTATGGACTCAAAGAATGAGAGGAGAAGATTCAGAGCTTCCACATTTCAGAGAAGTGTCAAAACAAATGCAAAGATTACTGCAATGCCTTTGAAATTGTCCCCTGGGTGGAATCATGTCCAATTTAATCTAGATGAATTTTCACACAAATGGTACTCGTCGCGGTATAAGGAAACCGTACAAATACAGGTGCATGCAACTTGCAGGATTAGAAGAATATACTTTACTGAACAACTTTTGAGTGAGGAAGATCTTCCTCCAGAATTTAGACTATTCGTATGTGGCCCAAAAAAATGAGTCGGCATAAATTTATTTGTAATTGGTTCATTTTACATGAATGTCATTGTTATAGATATGTCTAGTATGCCCCAGGAACTTGAGATCTCATCGGTGCTGGATGTGATCCGTAGTGTTGTTGCTGTTGCATATTTCCTGGATTCTTCTTGAATTGAACAAGCATATGTTCGACAGTGCCATATATCTTCTTTCTAAAGTAAAAGCCGTCTGGTAATACTACAAAGTATTCTCTCCTCGGGACAGAGCCAATGTGATGTGCCAGGAAAAATGCTCCAGGTCTAAGAATATCAGCTGCCAAGCAGTATGCTGCTTGATTTGGCGCAGCTTCCTTCTCCATTCGCAAGTCCTCCTGAATATCTTCCCATGAAGTTGCTGGTCCCATTTCTGGACCACCCTTCCATTTTCTATGCGCTGCCAATGCTCTCATTGCAGCCCCAACTGGGTCAATAAAACGAACAACCAACTCATCGAGATCCTCATACTCAAACTTATGGCCTGGAATGGGTTCTACTTCGAGTGGGGATGCCAGTGTTAAATTTCCTTTGGGTTTTCCCATTTCACGTATGCCCACATTCCAAACAAGGCCACCTGGCATACACATTGTGATGTAGAGCCTTTTGTACGATTTTGCAGCTGGCCGAATGACAGCCACACCAATCGGTCCTCCAAGAACTTCTGAATTTGCTTCTGCAGCAGTAATATTCTTAAAGTATGGATGTCGGATCGGGCGCATAGTGATTTGCGGCTTGGCTTTGGTACCTCTTCTGCGAGCCTCTTCTTCTTGCAGCGTCTCTTTGTCTGGTATCATGTAGTGCTCTTCCTCTTGGGCAAGATACTGATTCTCAAACTCGATATCGCTATTCAGCTGCGTAGAAGCTGTCGAAAGGTAAATCACTGAGTTATCAGTATCAATAGATATTATCACCCCAACGATTGTATCACCAGGTTTGAAATAGTCTCGGCAATCGTGCACATGTTGCTTACTGCTGACAGATGCTGCCTCAATAATGGCTTCCGTGTTGTTCAGCTCCGGAATATTGCACATTGCTGCATCATCTGATGCATATCGTACCCGTGCTTCGACTTTCCGTCCAATCTTAACAGTCGTTTGATCTTCTCCGGCAACAAGCCAGAAAATTTCCTCTGTGCTGAGGTCCCTGTATTGCGGCCTCATTTCACCAAAAGGATATGCAAGCTCCATTTGAATGTCAATTAATCGACCAAGTGATGGAGGGGGTAAACTCTCTTCAGATTCCTCAGAGGTCTGCTTCTGTATGAATGCTTGCAGATCCACTGTATTCACCTTTCCAGGATTCTCTGTTGCATATTCAATCACAGCCAAATCAGAACTCTCTTCGTTACCCTCAACTTCTTTTGCCAAAGCCATTGCAGTATCATAATCATCAGGATGTATTCTTGTACTGTCAATAACATTGATTATGAGACTACGGGCTGCATCAGACGATGCTTGGACTTTCAGGAATGGACTTGCATTGTGGTACACCTTCCTTCCCAGGAAGCCAGAATCAATGAGGTCATTCCTTTGCTCAATTGCTCCCCCACTCTTCACGATCATCTTCGCCAAAGAAGCAGCTTTTCTATATCCTAAACCAGGGACGAAAGGTAATAGATATCCTCTCCAAGTGCTGGTCACAGCAAGATTCAAGTCAACACCAGTCTGTGCAACTGCTGTGCAAATAATCTCATCAATATATCTTGCCTTGATTTCATTGGGGATGTACTTTTCCAACTGATGTAACTTCATCGTGGTGATTTCTTTGAATTGTCCACACACAGACGACAAGACAGCTAAAGGATCCAGCGCTTGCCTGGCAAGTGCTACTGCTCTTCGAATGATTGGTGGAGATGATGGCAGTTCCAGTTCTGCAGCATTAGAATTCTCCCAAGCCATTGCCACTGATTCGTCAGAAGTATATTGAAGAATGCTGCCAGTTTCTAGCGTTGTCATTGCAATTGGATTGTCGGATAAAATTCTTTCCAACACAAGAGATAGGTCTGCACGAAGTGATTTGGCCTCTGGATGACCCATGCCAACAATGATGGCATGAGGCAAGTGAGCTTCAATAAAGTCCCTAATTCTATGCGCATCCCTGGACTTCTTAGGATCATCAAAGATAGAATATGTTTGCCCTGCGATAGTTTTACGCTTTGGAATGAATCCTGACAGCTGTGGACAGTGCAAAAAGTCGATCAGGGATCCATTATTATCCAGCACGACCAGTGTGGAGGGTGGTCCTGCATTGTCTCCAGCGCCATATACAGCAGCCATGATTCGTTTGTCATACACCTCATCCCCGTCTTGATCAAGCAAAGAAACAGGAGGTTTGATGGCAAATCCCCAAAGCCTGTCTGTCGTCTCCTGAAGCACAATTTCCATACCATCAGCAGAGAGTCGACGTCTTACCTCATTCTTAATGGAGGGCATGATATACTTTTCCACTGCCATTCGCAGTGCTTGCTTTCTCAGATCATTCCAAGACTGTGATTGTTCACTTAATCCTGACGAAAGGTATAAATCCTCGAGTGGAGCAATGACAGCCTCCAAATCTTCCTCCCCCCTTGCCATTTCCATCTCTATCTTTACAAATCCTTCTTCCTCAGCAGCACTCAGCCTCAAAAACGTATCTTTTCGTTTAAAAGATTTCAGTGGCTTGTTTTTTATTCTCTTTGATATTCCTAATGGATGAAATGCATTCAACGTAGACAAACCAGGTTGCTGGACGATCGTAGAAACAACACCTCTGTTCCAAAATTGCTCCCGTACTGCCTTCCTTACAGCTGGCTCTGAGCTCAGGGAATATGCCATGAGACGGACAACAGACTTGATGACAAATTCAGTACTTGTGAAGACGGGATTTTCAGTGTCTACAAAATGCTCTAGATACTGAGAGGGCTCCAAACCAGGGTCCTCTGGTTCATTGACTTTGAAACCTGACTCGACATTTTCGGCAAAGTCGCCTGGACTGATACAGAATGAATCCAAAGCAGATTGAAGCCCTGCCTGTGCTGCCATGGAAAAGAATCTACTCTTTTGTACTTTTTTCTTGCCCTGACTTTCATCTGAAACCCTATTGATCGTCAAGGCAGCCTTAAATTTGGATTCAATGTCATCCAACACATCCATCGAGGTGGCATTATTCAGAGCTTGAATACATGCCAATGCAGTGGAGCTAGTGGCATCAAACTCTGACGATTCTGCCGCAACCTGGTTATACATCTCTTTTCTTTTGTTCTTTCTACTAATCATACTAGAATACTTGAGAGCAAATCTTTGAATTGCATATAAAATATCCCACCTCTTGATTCTACGATCACCGCCCTTGATGGACCCTGCTGGATGTGAGCTGGTATTTTCCACTGGCTCATCAGATGGCCTTATACAAAGCAGTTCTCCGAGATCATCTTTCCTATACATCGCAATGTAAGGAATTTCTTCATTTTCCTTGAACCGGTACATTAAGAATGATTTGATGGAATTTTTCAAAGACAGTTGGGCATCTCCGTTTTCCAGCCATGCCTCAAAGTCGCTGCCAAACCTCCCAAGGTAAAGCCCACGAGAAGAAGATGTATCTACAAGCCCACCTCTCAGGGATTCTGCTGGCCATGTGGGGCCAATCCAGGATGGAGGAGGTCCTTCAACCTCCCTGACACCATCCTCTAAAATAGCCCGAGCCTTTGTTTCAGTTTCAAAAATCAATTGCCTCCAGATCCATTCAACACAGTCGTCACTAATCAGCTTGTTCACTGGAGCCAAAATGGAGGACATGATTTGATCCCTTTCAGGAATATCTGTTTCTCGAATGAGATCATCAGATGGCAATAAAAAGTGCCTTGCAGCAGCCTCGGGGTCCATCTGAAGATGGAGCCCCTTTTTACTAGTCTTCTTCTGCCTTGATGCTCTCTGGCGTCTCATCTCCTCTGCTGCCTCTTCATCTTCTAAATCTGACGGTTGCAAGTCTCCGTATTCATCTTCTTCTTCTTCCTCCTCCTGCTCTCCTTCCTCTCCACCAGCTCCATCCTCGCGTTGCTGACGAGCTCTCTCATACATCTCTAGGTATTCATCTACATCCCCAAAGATTGCATGCGCCTCCTCCAAAGCATGGATATCTACACCTGGAACATTCGCTAATGCAGCCTGCTGACGTTTACGCCTCAACTTTCGAGCTTCTTTTGCAGCCTCTTCACCACCCTGAGCCTCTGCCGCCTCTTCAAATTCATCAACAATCCAATCATCTTCATCCACATCAAAGATATCATCCTCATCCTCTTCTCCTTTTTTCCCATCATCATCCTTGAGCTTTTCAGCTTCAGGTTGTGCACCATCCAATTCATCTTCTAAATCCTCCTGATCCTCGGGACCAAACAAATCTGCCTGCAAGTCTTCTGCAGCCACAAATTGATGCGCATTCTCCTCCCCATCAATATCCCGTGCCTTTTTCAACCTCCTACGTTCCGCAGGCCGTTGCCTCCGAATCCCCGTATTCTCCTCCAGCAAGTCATAATCATCCTCTTCCAGAACCAAATCTCTATGACGCTTGTGAATTTTTTTCTTTCTTTCTTCTTCTTCTTCTTCTTCTTCGTGTTGTTGTTCGTCTTCTTCGTGTTGTTCTTTGTCTTCTTCTTCTTCTGCTGCTGCTTTGTCTTCTTCTTTTCCTCCTTCTTCTTTTCCTCCTTCTTCTTCTCCATCCTCCTCCTCATCTCCATCATCATCTTCCAAAAAGTCAAAGTCATCGTCATCATCCTACACGTGAGCAGACAAAACCACAATCACCACACATTCCCCCCTTCAGATGAAAAAAAAAACATGCCATGCAATGCACTCTCCAACCAACACCTCCCCATACCTCATCCTCCCCACTATAAACTACATCACCACCAGAACCGTCGTCCCTCACATCCCCGCCACCAGTCCCGTCATCCCCTGGGATGTCATCATGATCCTCCTCCACGGCAACACCACCAAGTGGCTGCGCTACCCCATCGTCACCAGACATCCTTCTCCTCTACAAACCAAAGTATATCCACAAGATAGGTAGGTATATACACACACGTGTATCCGTCGGTCTATCTGACACACACAAGAGGTAGCTGGTAATGGTGTGTGAAGAAAGAATTGAAGACGTCCACGTCACGTCTCCACGGTAGATGAAATCAATTCGTTACACTATGATGTCACTAGACGTCTTTTTATTATATTTGCAATCGTTTTTTCTTTCTTGGTACTATGACACGTTGTACGTACGACATAGAAAGAGACAAACAAAAAAGCAAACAGTGCAGTCGACTGAGAAAACACATTCATGGATTGTTCGTTGGTTCGTTCTACGAACGAACCAAAGAAGGACTAGGTGAACTATAGAAGAATACAACAACAGTCTATTCAGAAAAACTCTCAAGCATTCATTCATTCATTCTCTTTTCCTTTGGAAGAAGACAAAGCAGCAGCAGCAGAAGAAGAAGAAGAAGAAGAAGAAAGAAGAAGAGAATCCACAATAGATCCATAAACACATTTTACACGTCTCACATGATCCTCTGCCACCATGACAGCATCCTTGAGTCGCTTTTCCAACTCAACATTCTTTTCTATCGCTTCTACCAACACAGGTGCATCATACCCCATATCATCATCAGGCAGTGCATCTATAGAGTCTTTCAACCTATCAAGAGATTCTTGAATCTCTACTCCCATGGATCGCACACTCTCTTCCATCTCCTTCTCAGACATCATCGCCTTTCTAGTATCAGATGAAACATTCCACAGTTCTTCATCCTGTAGAGATTGAGGTGGTGCATCACGTTGCAATGAACCGATACTTACAAACAGACGTTCACAGACCTGTGCAAGGTTTTCTTGCACACGACTCACACTATCCTCCATTACTAGTATTACAGTAGGAGTATGTATTACATGTATTATACTAATAAAAATCTATACATATACTAATACTACATGTGGTGTAATGATGATTGTTCATTCATGCACATCTGTTGGAGAGATCTGAGAAATTCGAAAGAGAGACTAGACTCTCTCATGTCATGCATACCCTATAACCAATCAATCAACCAATCAGGTGGATGACTGCTGTCATCATTCCTCATTGTACTTCAAACAGAGTCACAGAGTCACTGAGTGAGTGAGTGAGTGACTGTGGTGGTAGAAACCTGTTTGTGTTTGTGTCTGTTTACTCTCTCGTATACTAAGACAACAAGGTAGGTAGCTACCTCGTTGAAAATAATACATAGAGTAGAGTATCTTCTTGGTAGAATAAACACTACAGTATTACTATTATTATTACTTGTAGTAGTAGTAGTAGTAGTAGTAGTATACTTCATGAAGACTGCTGTACACGTAGCACAGGGACGACGTTCCGATTCCAAACCCAAGAACATGTCCTCCCCGTGGTGGCCCAGGGCATGTATTACACGCATGATGCATCGTCATACGGACAGTCATATTGTTGGAAGATTGTCGAGGCCATGCATGGCGATTGGACTGGTGGTGGGGGCGACGGCTCTCTATGGTGGGGGCATGGCTCTCCACCATAGGAATGCCAATGACGGTGCTGCCGTGAATACGACTGCGACGAGGGCGTATACATCTGGCTCTCCTTCGAACCAGTCGTTTATGAAGAAGATGAAGTTCAAATCTGGGGTGTCCATGCTTCCTCACCCGGAGAAGGAACACCGGGGTGGGGAGGATGCCTATTTCATTCACAAGGGGGAGTGTTGTGTAGGTGTTGCGGATGGGGTAGGTGGGTGGGCTGAAGTTGGTGTTGACCCAGGATTGTATAGTAGGGAGTTGATGCAGCATGCTGTGACGATACTGGATGGAGATGACGAAGATGTGCACCCTGGTACTCCTCAACGTGTTCTGGAAGGGGCCCATGCAAAGACAAAAGCACGTGGATCTTGCACAGCATGTATTGTGTGTCTCCATGAGGGAAAAGCACATGCTTCGAATCTTGGGGATTCTGGATTTATGATTGCTAGAAACGGCGTGGTACATTTCATATCTCCTCAACAACAGCACGAGTTCAACTTTCCATTTCAAATAGGGAGCCCTGATTCCATGTCTGATCCGCCTTCTGCTGCGGATACACATGCAGTTGACGTGAAACATGGAGATATATTGATAGCTGCGACTGATGGATTGTTTGACAATGTGTTTCCAGACGAAGCTGCAGCATTGGTTGCAATCTCAAAGAACAAGGGAGAAGATCCTCATACAGCAGCAGAGCTGCTGGCAAAGTTTGCACGAGGCCGTGCCGCTGATCCTAGATACCTGTCTCCATTCGCATATGGAGCCCAACAGCTTGGTTTGAGATATCTGGGAGGTAAGATGGATGATATTACGGTTCTTGTTGCCTATTTGGAAGGTGATGATGATGATGATGAATGATGATGGTATACACGCAAGCAAGACTTTTTTTCTTCTTCTTCTTTCTTCTAGTTTTTGCTTTACAACATGGTATACCAGAGATGGAATATAATGTAATGAACATCGTGTGCTATGATGATGGGTACTATGACCGCAGCTAGCTAAAGAGACTCTTCTATTAGATTTCCTACGTCTGAAAAGGACTACTTGCCCACCACCTTGAATACTATAGATGTCACTCACACACAACCATTCTCAGTTTCATGATCGTCAGGTCAAACAAATACTATCTTCTACTCTGCATCAACCGTCCTTGCAAGATTGTTGCGTACAACTAGAGACGACTGCTATGCTACACTCTACATCAGCAACAAAAACAACCACCGTACGTTCTGTGCTCGCCGTGATGAATGCTGTATTTACTGTGGATCTTTCCAGTCACTGGGAACATCCCACTGTGTTTCGTCAGTGTTGGAATTGTGATAGTACTTTTCTCCAGTCGGTGTTGAGTATTGTGTCCATCCGTTTGGTCCTGACACGGGACAGCCTGACTGAACCCATGCTTGATGTTCGTGACTACCTTCTCTATATCCTCCAGATGCAGGGTGTCCACGACCTCGACCCCCACCTCCATTATATCCATCATCTCTAGGGTAGTCACCATACCCTCTTCCCCTGCCACGGCCTCTGCCACCTCCAGGAGGACCATCATGCCTGGGAGGCAACTGCCTCAGTTCATCGTCTCCGTGAGCAAAATTACATCTGTCTCCAAATCTACACTCTCCGTTTTGCCATCTGCACAACACACCATGGATGACTCAAATACGAATAACACAACTCTTCCCATCAAACACCCCTCTCAGTAGGATTGTATCCTCAATCTCCTCTTCGGTCGACAGAAACTCATTCAACCGCACATTCCGTGAATCTGATCGTCCGTTTGCCTCCGGAATGAATCAAGGGGAATATATCAGAATTTATTCAGCACCCATCGCCACACACGACGTGTGCTCACGCGGGCAGGCAGCAACCTTTGTCTACGCACCCCCTTCTCTCAAACACTCTCAGGGCGCCTCACACGATCCTCCCCGTTCCCACACAAGTTCGATTTCGTACCTCATACAGATTTTTGTCTTGGCATTTTCAGCCGTTCCCCTGAACCCCCGTCTTTGTTGACGGTCTCTCTGATGATCCATGAAAGGTTCGTAGCTATGCAGTTCAACGACTGTCACTAAATTCAATTCCTTACTATGGAGACGTTCTATGTATTTATTTTTCTAACGTTTTACTATACTGCATCGCAACGTACAAGGACTGTTGTTTTTATCGGCGACGTCCCCCTTCGAGAGATACGGTATCTCCCATCAACGCAGTCATTTGATGGGAGATTCTAATCACCCTCAGGTGCCTGCCACGCATCTTTCATATAGAGATGACACGTCCCTTCTGCCAATGGTGAAAATATTCTACTATAGTAGGATTCTATTGTAATCATTATGCGTATCTCAGCGGTGTATAGATCCCCTGGGCGGTGGACATCTTGGCAGCATGTGCATGGTTGCCCTTGTCGTAGAATCCCAACACACCATGCTACGGTAGAATGCCGGTCACAACACACACGTGATGTGCTACCAGAGAATCATACTAGTTTGGTACCAACGAGACGACTTGCTGCTCAAGAGGCACAGGAAGCTTGGCAACGAAGGAATGCCATGGGCATGGAATCAAATAGGGTGGAATCCTTGTATTCCTCCGAGATTGGTGGTATTGTCACCGATGGGAGAATGATGGGAATGAATATAGATGAGAGTTTGGTGCTGCATGGTCATGGAGTCTATGAACACTTGATGGTGGTGGATGGACATGTGTATCAGCTTGAGGATAGAATAGATAGGTTGATTGCCATGAGTGATCGGGCGAATATCAGGCTACCTAATAAATGGCACAAAGAGCAGATGAAAAGGATAGTTCTGGAAACGATTGCTGCGGGGAAATGTCTGGAAGGAATCGTGACGGTTGTGGTGTCCTTGGGGCGGAGCCGAGGTGTGTCGTATGATATGGCGTCTCACCAATCCAAGAAGATGGAAGCAAATTTATACGTATTATTTAGTAGAGAGGATTCAAAGAAATCTGAATCTGAAGAATATCTGAAAGGTTGGAAGGTGAAGACATCTCCAATTCCATGCAAACCTGGATACTTTGCACGGCTAAAGTCTACAGATCGTTTCCAGGATACCATGGTGGTACTGGATGCGCAGGCCGAGGGCTGCCAGACTGGCATATATGTTGATAGTCAAGGGTATGTGGCTGGTTCTCCTGAAGCGAATGTTGCTTTCTTGCAACAGGATGGGAGCTTGGTGATTCCTGAGACTGACTATGCAGTGACAACATTGACTCTTTCCAGGCTCTTGGAATTGGTCGATCAATACCAGAGTGATGTTCAAATTTCAAAAATAGAAATACGACCAATATCTGTCGAAGAGGCAAAGAACTCTGTGGAAATGATGTTGATCGGGAGTCAGTACCCGGTGATGCCAGTAGTGGCATGGGATGGAGCTTCCATTGGGGATGGTACTGTAGGAGTGGTCTCTCTTCAGCTAAGGACCTTGCTCCAATCTGATGTATACCCGGAAGCAGATGGTTCTATATTGCACACTGAAGTTCCGTACGGATATCTTACGGGAATGTAAATCTTTCAACAGTATTGTAACACAGTATTCATGGTATCAATCTCTAGTGTGTCTCTGGGGTTACTGCCGTTGGGGCATGATGATATAATACTGCATCCAACTCGGCATGTTCCTCTAGAGACGATAAACCAGCCATGGTAGAAGCAATCAGTGTCGTCAATAACGATTCTTTCTGCTTCTCAACAAGTGGTGAGACACTCTGACACGGTACAGTATCCTTTTTGGGCAATGGCAGTCTATTGATAAATGCTGCAATTGCGGAAACTGCTTGTGCATTATACGGTCGTATTCCATCCCTCATTTCAATAACTATCGTTTGCAGTTGAGAGACGCGTTCTATCAACGTCACAACAGCACTATGCAGATCTGTCTGCTGCGTTTGCAAGCACATACTGGTTCTATTCACATCCTCAGATACACTCAAATCAGAAAACTGATTCACCACAATCCGTTCCACTTCATTAGAAACGAGCTCATGCATTCCCTTGGTAAATCGAATCTGTTTCTTACCATCCAGGACGTACTCTTCACTCTCATATATCTGAAGAGCATGTGCTGTGTCTGCATTGTGTAGATTAAAGACCAAGAGAACGGATGCGGGGTTCACATTGAGAAATTTCCTGTGCATCCATGCATCTTCTTCGCAAAGATCTGCAGCAGTCAGATACCATCCCACTATGTCTACGGACGGTTCCATCTCACGATAGAGCTCTAGTTTTCTTTGTAATAGGTCCCAGTCTATGGATGAAAACGTCGTCTCACCAGAAGGATCCGGGACAAGTGCCATGTCAAAGCATGTACTAATTCTAACCACATGACCATGCTGTTCTCCTAGCAAGCATCCAACGGATCGATAAGGCCCCATATCATTCGTCTGTGTTTCCTCCCCTGTTGTCCTTCGCACCCTAACCCTCGTGTAATGATCGTTCACTCGAAATAACACCCTCTGCATACAATCACACCAATAATCATAGTACATAAGAGCATCTAGAGAATAGTCCGACACGCACGGTTTGAATCTGATATTGCAGTCCACTCGTTGACATTTGCAATAAAGGTAAAGAAGAGCCATTCTCGGCATTCTTTTCATCCATTGTATACAGATATATTTATGTAATTTTTATTATTTATGTGTAGAAAGGGTCTACCATGAATCATACAGAATAATGTAATTCGTTTTCACATGTTCAACCAGCAACAGCCGAGTTGGGCTGCAAAAGTCTCAAGATAGCACAAGGTTTGGTATCAGCAAACACCTGGAACCATCTAGATTTCTCTCTGTTCTCTCTCTGTACGTGTGTGTGTCCTCTAAGACTCCTATCACAGAGAGAGAGGCGCATAAACACACACCCAAACAAGATATCCCCATACTGGAGATGATGTCTGTCTGCTGAGAGATGGTGGTTTGAAAAAGTCATATCCCTACATACATTTCTATCACAGAATGCACATGATTGATACGTATTAATTGATAACCATTCTCTGAATACCTGCAAGAGTATTATACCCATGTCAAGAATCGTTTCTCAATCTCCACATGTCCTCTCGACATGTGGTCATCAACCAGTCTCTCGTGGATCACCTCACATGGCCACATGGTGTAGATCTAGTGGATATTCTATCGATAAAAGATATGTATGTGAACAAAACGCACGACGAGCATCGTCATTGACGACCATGTGCTCTGGGGAGGGGCCAACGTTGCATAGTGACGAGGAGCCAGGATATGGCAACACATCATCACGGGAGCTGCAGACAGCGAGTCGGAGAGCATCGCTGTGTATGTTGTTTGGAATGTATATGTGTATAGGTGCTCCTGCTGATGCATGGGCAGGAGGCAACCCTGCCGTGACGAGGGGATTGGGGAAGTATGTAAAGAAGAAGAAACTGGACAAGATTGACACATACTTGCCCCCCCTCTTCCTTGCACGTGATCAGTTGGTACGCGTCGGAAGGGTGATGCTTCAGAGTCCCTCAGAGGCTAGAGAATTGTTACGTTCTGGTGCGTTCTCTGGTCTGAGGGAAAATATTCGTTCTGTTGGCGAGTATGTCTCAAGAGACAAGGAAGATGAGGCTCTGGGAAAGAAGCTTGTTGCCAAGTTTTTCTCCGAACTGGAGGCTGCTGATTTCGCCTTGTTGAGTGCGACTAGATCCACAGGTGAAAACTCAGGATTGGATGTTGAAGCGACGCGTGCTCGCCTGGATGGTTCCATAAAAGCACTTGATGAACTCATTGGGCAGGTTCCAGAGGATATTGTTGAGAAGGCAAAAGGGATTGCCTCGGCGGTTGATGCATTAGATGTAGAAGCAGCAGCGTATGATCTTGAAGAAGAGTCACGAATCAAAAAGCTCATATAGTCATTGTTGTTTTACAGTGTAAATGGCATAAGTGAATGAAACGTTAATAATCACGATTATGTTCCAGTGTTCTGTTTGCATGCATCTCAATGCAGACGCATGTTCTATATACAAGTTTATTTTTACTATGCCTAAAAGTGCCCCTTGTTTCCAGAATAATTATATTCCTGCTGTTGAGCAAATCTACTCATCATTCGAGGTTGTCCTGGTTGCTGATGGTGGTGAAGCACACGTCCTGGGTGAGGAGCCATTGCATGCTGATATCCAAACCCCGAAGCATGTGTGGGAGATGGCGGTATTCCAGACGACTGATGCATCACAATAAAGTTATAATCAGCATATGCATGAGGATTTACACCATATGCCATGCATGTTGGACTATACACCTGTGGTGCAGGTGCATTGTTTGGAGACTTGAGCTCACTTCTCAGAGCTTCCAATGCCTTTGATGCCCTCTCTTGTGCCCTTCTCAAGGTTCTCCTTTGTCTTGCATTCAATTTGATGCTCAACGGGTTGTGCGTCGCTCCCTTTTTCGGGCTGGCAAATTCTTGAGCAGGGCACATAGCGAATTGGGGGGCAATACCCAATGTCAACATCAGGGAGCCCAGGGCAATCAATTCCCCAGGTATGTCACATTCTCTTGTCAACTGGATCCCCTCTACTGCGCATATTTCAATGGCAACCTGCCTTGCCTCATCTTCATCAATCCCGTTTCCAACCCAGGCTTTTTTCTCTCCATGTGTTCGACCAACGATACTGTTGGCATCATCATCATCATCATCGTTGTTGTTGGAGATGTTATTGGCAAAACGCACATCCTGCTTGGGACCCTGTCCATGTGCTTGGTGCATTCCAGCAGTATGCAATGGAAGCTGCCGTGTTGGAGAATCATACACGGCTGGAATCAATGTTTGATTTCCGGTCCTTTCCATGACATCCGCTCTTCCGGCGGCAACTCCAGCCATGAAGGCATCGTTAATCTCTTGGTCACCAGGCTGTTGTGTTCCGTTGCCATACACATGGTGGTGATGGTGGTGATGGTGCACCATCATTGCCGCCATATTGTTTGGACTTGGAGTACATATCCCCTGACTTGGAGTAAAAGGTATTCTGTCAAGGCTCTCGATCAATAAGCGAGTTGGCGCCCCTAGTTTGGGTGTCAACTTTGCAGAATGTGGATTGGGGACGTCTCGACTTTGCTTCCGACTCTACACGTAAACAGGATCCCATAAATAGTACCAGATAGAAATAATATTAAAGCTTTTCATGATATAACCACAAATCATTGGCATCTCGACAAACACTGGAGCTCCGACGGGCATCCTGTAGATTGTCGTTGCAACGACCCCCCAACAAACCACCATGAAAATGCACCATATGTCTACAAACGTACCACTACTGGAGTTGTATACTCTCCTTGTTGCCCATCTTCTTGAATCGTAGCAGGAATACCACCAGCGGGTGCCTTTTGGGGAAGGAACGGTTTGGCTTCTGCAGAAAGCAATCCGTCCTCCTGTTGCTCGGTCTGATCCACCATGATTTGAGAATGGTCCCTTTCAGTCACTCTCTTAGTACCTAAAGATTCGACACATACTATGACAGAATTATACAAATAGATACTGTTGTCTCTGATGGGAATTTGGTAGGTTTGTTCATCCTGTGATCGGATGAAAAAAATTCCATATATGTAACATTTTTTTGGGTTTGACCGACAGAATTTTCTGTACGTTCGAACGTACTGTTTCGTCGCTTTTTAACCCTCTAACGCATTAAATCAATTCATATAATGATAATATACTAGTAATATATTTAAGTCCTTAGCGTAGATGTCTCCGTAGTCGGTGTGATTGGGCTTGAACACCTTGCGCGCAATGAACAATTCACCACTTTGGTTGAGTTAACCCACAACGTTGTGGAGGTGTCACTATTCCGTTCACAATGTTACCTGTTTGTCGGTACGTTCCGCGCCTTGATTTAAGATCTCTTCTACGTTCTAGAACGGGGCTGTTAGATCAACAACAGAAATCTATCTACCGCAGTGATTGATCTCAAAGCTCAAAGGTGACCGTATCAATGACAATTCGCCACGCACAAGTTGCCCCTGTCGGCCGAGATATCTTACAACTCAGCCTCCGGGATGAGGATCAAACTCTTTTCCTCGAGCACAACGTGACGAAATTGAATGGTTCACTGGATATTGGCAAGTTACAGTACGCGTTTGAAACCATCGTCTCAAGGCACGATGCATTGAGAACTGCCTTTAGACTGGACAGACAAACAGGGGAGATCCATGCATTCATCCATGACCAATGTGACCCTCAATTCGTGGTTTTATGCGAGGACAATGAGACAGATGCTCTTCAAAAGGTACAGGACTCTTTTAAAGATCCATTGCCAAGAGATGCGCCTCCTCTCATTCGACTCAAGGTGGTTCAGGTGAGAGGCACTGAAACATCGTATATGATCATATCAGCATGCCATGCTATCATGGATGGCACATCGAGTCAATTGTTTAACAGAGAGCTGAGTATGTTGTATAATGGAGAAATTCCTCCTAGCCCTGCATTTCAGTACAGTGATTTTGCTGCATTGCAACAGTTGGAGAGACGCTTCCAGGAGACTGCCCCAAATTTCTTGAGCAAGTCACGAGTGTTCCTCAGAAACCTGAGTCAAAGTATTCGAGCAAGTTTTAGCCGATCTGCTAGGAAAGTCGGAAAGTCAGAGTATACAAAATCTGTGAAATATTATGAAAAGGTTCTCTCAAAGATTCCAGAACTCATGGACTATCCATGTGATGAAATGCGGCATGCCAGGGCTCCAGGGAAGTATCCTAAAGCTGGTTGCATAACTATACCCCTGGATAAATCAGCATGTGACAACCTTGAATCTTTCATAGCAAAAAAATCCCTGCCTCAATCTGCCTGGTGGGCATTGACCATGACTGCTGTTTTTATGATGCTCCGGGTATACTCTTTGGTGGATGATGCATATTTGATGGTACCTAGAACATGTCGACCAAAAGATATGGAATCTGTTATCGGTCACTTTGCCAATGAGGGTATCATTCGGTTGAATGGAAGGTCCAAAAATGTGGATGGCATGACCCTGTCACAGATTGTCATTGATCTTTTTGTCCAGTTGGGACAGGCTGCAAAGCATGCTCAGACGATACTTAATGAAGATATCATTAAATTTATTATGGCTCGTCTGGGCTCAGAATATCATCCTCAGGTAACCTTCACAGCTATTGAGAGTGAGTGGCTTGAAATCTCCCTGGAGGGAATAGACTCTGAACCAATGGAGGATTTGATTGGTCTAGCCAAAGCCTACGAAGAACTATACATTCGAGCATTTCGTGATAATGGAAGAATAAACATCTCTATGGTGTACGATACTAGTCTGTTTGAGCAAGGGACAGCAACAAAAATGCTGGCTGTTGCTATTGAATGTCTGAGTGAATGGCTTCAGAAACCAACAAAGAAGCTTCGAGATCTGGACTGTTATACATATTTTTCCAGTAGAATGTTTTGGAAAAGACTTTTTTCGTCATCACAGAGCATATCTGGGGAGAAGTCCCATATGGCATTTGCATCTGGGAGAAGTGACATGGGTGACACCCCATGCAAACTGTCAAAAGGTTCGCATGCACACAATTTTGAAGCTTTGCAAATGCACCGCATCGATAAAGGAAGAATTGATAATCTTGATATTCTTCTCTCGTTGATTGCAATAGCTGTAGCCAATTTGTCTTATGATGAGTATTCTGTGGTATCTTGCATGAGCAAAGCCTCTTCAGGAGAACACAGATTGCATCTGTTCAATTGTCAGATGGATATGCGTGCGGAAAATGCTGCAGAAATGATAGTCAGTGTATCCAAGCTACGAGAAATCGCATATAGAAATGCCATATTTTCGTACAGACAGCAGATTCAAGTCTCTACTCTGTCACATGGTGGCATTCTATGTGTCGTTCCGGAAGAGACCTTCGGAGATCAAATCTTGCAAACACATCAAGACATCCTTGCTTGTTTATATCTCGACAGATATAATACCATGTGTCTCAAATACAAACCTACAGGAGTTTGCGATGAAAATCTCGAGTTCTTTCTGAAAGAGCTTGATTTTATTTGCAGATCAGTATCAAGTCAGCCAGAAATGCCTTTAGAACAAGTCTCAGTAGAAATGACACCATGCGCCATGGATAGATTGCAAAGTTCCATCAATGCACAGTGGCATTGAGTATGTAGATTTAGATAGAAATGGCTGTGTGATCAAATATGGATCAATTGATTGAGGTTGCAACCTCATCTGGATTTCTTTGTAAATTTGATGTGCACCACCGACACAATCTCTAGAAATAGAGTCATACTTCTTACAGATCCAACACATATATAGATTTGTATCACTCTTTAGAAATATTCACGGCTATAATGTCCTCTGCGATGAGCACTGCGTGTGCCAGGGGTACTGTTGGTTTGGGAATTGGTCGGAGACAACCCACGAATTGTAGCTCGGCGAGACTGGTCAAAGAAACAGAAGCACGCTATTTGAAAAGATCTGATAGAACACTAACTACTTTACCAATCAGATATTGCCTGTCTAGGGGTATCATTCGTCGGGCCAGAAGTGGGAGAGTTCAAGCCCTGCCAGATGAAGCAGCAGTAGCACCTTTAGACTCTATAAGTGCCCCGGCACCAGATGATCCAATCATTGGAGTGATGTTTACCCTTGCAGTTGTTGCGCTATCAGTGTTGACCCTAGGAGTGGGATATTTGTCAATCTCTTCATGGTTGGATTCAAGGCAAGAGGAAGAGGATAGGAAGAAGAGTGGCTTTGGTCCTTCCCGTGGTGCATCGTCGGACTCTGGAAACTTCAATACATCAGCATTTACTGCTGATAATGGAAGCAAAGGTGCTAAACGGGGGAAGAAGAAGAAGAGCCCAAAGAAAAAGTCAGATAAAGGTTTTGGAGCTTAAATGTTCCACTAATCTACCATTTCATTATTTGCTCTTCATCCCTGTTTGACTGGAATTGTAATACAATCTCATGAACTCTGAATACATGGTTTAAACTCACATGGAGGAGGCTTTTTTGCCGAGATTCCCAAATCCGGGTAACTGAACATGTCTTTTGGGTCCCACGCTGACTTTATACCCTGCAGCTTTTTGTAGTTGAATCTGTAGTATGCATTCTCCCAGTTTTCAACTTGATTATCGATATAGTTAATATAGGCATAATTTGGTTCTCCTGCCTGTTTGATGAGCTTTGATGACTGCTCAAGCCACTCATATCCCTGTTTCTCCATCTCGGAGTCTCCCTCATCCCACCCAGCTTTGAAAATCATCCAGCCGAGGGCGTCTCTGTGAGGAAATGCGGTAGCAGTTGGTTTCACGTCAGCAATTTTCCCTCCACTTGCTCTGAACTTGATATTGCCCTGTTCAGGATACATCTTTGACCAGAGATTGAACAAGGATACGAACAGGCTCTTTGACCAACCTTTTGGGTAGATGTAATAGGACTTTTCTTTTCTGTAATCCTGAAACTTGCTCCAGTTACGCCCCAATAGTTGTTTAGGATCAGTAAGACCCCATCCTGCCTGACTCAACACGGCGTTAATCCATGTCTTGTTACTATAATTGATGACTGGAGAGCCACCAATTTTCAACAAGTCGGACTGATTCTCCAAAATATCCTTCAAGTTCCCATCACCGGCATAATAAAAGAACAATGATGCTTTTGGAGTATCGGGACCAAAGTGAAATTCAGTTCCAAGGCTATCATCTGTTCCAGCAGCCCATGTTTGGTAGTAGTACAGCACATCTGCTGCTGTTTCAATCCCCTCTGGATACTTGATTGATGCATACTGAATAACACGGGGCACATCCATCATCTTAATCGTCCATTCAACAACAAGTCCAAAGTTACCTCCTCCACCACCACATGACGCCCAAAACAAATCTTTGTTTTTCGACTTGCTGGCTTCTGCCAGATTCCCCTTGTAATCCACCATTTTCAGTGACACTACGTTATCACACGACATACCAGCCTTCCTACTGTAGTATCCAAATCCTCCTCCTAGAAGGAAACCCGAAATTCCTACTGGAGGGCAGGTACCACCATTGAATCCTTTGCCACCTTTGTACCACGCATTGTAATACAGCTCTCCCAAGTCTGCACCAGCACCACACGTCACTGTGTTTGAAGACTTGGACACATCAATATATGAGATTTCACTCAGGTCAACACTCAGAGTCATATTTTGCATCGAATAGCCTTCGTACGAGTGACCCCCGCTCTTTGGAACAACCCGTATACCCTCATAATTTGCGCATAGAATGGCGTCAGAAACCTGACTAGCGCTTGTTGGCACCACGATTACAGCTGGGTAGGCAGGATCGATCTTCTTCTCCCATATCTCGCGATCTTTGTTGTACGACGCAGTATTTGGTAGTTCAACCTTTAGACCTTTGATATTTTTCAAACAGGTTGTAAGCGAATGGCCCATCACCGGTTGAACGAGTGTCGAGGGACACAGCAAGGCGACGAGCAAAAGCAGGCATGTGATCCTCATGATGAAAAGATTCGTAAAGATTTGTGCTTTTGACTCCCTAAACCCTAGTACAAAAGATAGTATCTCAAAATTGGAAATTATCTGCTGCCTCCAATCGTTTCGAACAAGAGAGATATCCCGCGGACAATGCTCACATGAACACGTCCATGGATCACGGGCACCCGGGTGACTCTCAAATTGCTGAAACCTCTTTCAGCGAGGTCACGGTCGATCTAAAGCTGTGTTGTCCCAGGACAGATTATGGCTTGGTTCTTGTCATTATTTGATGATGCTGTGCTCGTCCTTATAGTTTATTCAATATATGTATATGCTAAGT
>PJEL010001891.1_pt1 | contig 20080 bp, 19 predicted proteins | sample 1853271 | NCBI WGS metagenome assembly PJEL01 (sample SAMN08108733, study PRJNA415343) | Invertebrate metagenome, whole genome shotgun sequencing project. | host: Globobulimina | place: Sweden: Gullmar Fjord | collected 2015-08
AGTTATATAGATTTTGCGCAACTTGCATATTGGCAATGGAAATTCTTGTTGTCATAGGGCACCTGTTTTGAAAGTCTGAAGAAAGTTTTCTCGTATTGAATGCAGATATGATCACGAGTAACTGCAATGTAGAAAGTTTGGCGGTGTGATGCAATAGCACTGAATTGAGGTTTTCACTGTACTATTGACGTTTTTCTCGTTGATACTTCTTTTTATTGTTGTAACTCATTGTTATTAAGTTGTTTATTTTTCTTTTGTGCTAGGTGGGCTTTATCTTTATTCATGTTATTGTTTGTTTTTATGTTTGGTATTCATATTGTGAATTTTGTGTGTTTTGCAACAATATCTTAAAACGAACAAATTTGGACCATATTACGAAAAGGTAATGAAAATATGGGATGCGTTGCAAAAGGTAACCGCTACAAATGGCAACCGTTATAGTAATGAAGTTAAAAATGTAATGATAAAAGGGCTGGTAATAGCAGTAATTACCGCAGAAACGATCAGTGCAAGAGATGCGAATGCCGTATGTTCATGACTAATTTTACTAACGATAGAGGTACCAATAGCATGACTTGCCGCACCAATGGCTAAGCCTTGGGCTTTAGGTGATGTAACGTTAATAAAAGTTAACCAACGTGGGCCTATAATAGCACCAAAGAAACCGGCGAGAATAATGGCAAATGCGGTGATGGCAACATTACCATCGAGTTGTTCGGCTATGGCGATGGCGATAGGGGTTGTGACTGATTTGAGTGATAGTGCGACGGAAATACTATAATCACCAACTAATACCATAGTAATAAGGAAGCTACTGATAATGGCGATTAGTGCGCCACTAAATAGTACAAAAACGATACTTTTCCATTGCCGTTTAATCGTTTCTAAATGTTGATATAACGGAAAACCTAGTGCGACGACGGCAGGCTCAAGTAATGCGTTTAATGCCCAAGAACTATCAAAATAATCTTTAAAACTAATTTCTTGCCAAGACAAAATGCCGATGGTACTTAACATAGTAATCAACATGGGTTGTAGCCAGATAGTATTAAATTTACGTTGTAGTATGGCTGTAGCTTGATAAAGGCCGATAGTCGAAATAATGGTGAGCGCAGCATAAATTAGCGTGCTGAATGAGTATTCTGTCATAGCTTTAATAACGACTCTTTATGTCTTTCATAGCGTTGATAATGCAGGCCTACAACGGTGAGTAATATAAACGTTGTGGCGAATGTGATAGCAACAATTGCAATACCATGCTGCTTGATTAAATCAAGGTGATTAATAATGCCAACACCAGCTGGAACAAAGCATACGCCCATATGCTTGATGCTCCAGATAACCGTTGTTTTAATTCTATCGGCATTGAATAGCCGAAAGTGAAGGGCGAGGGTGAATACTATTAGTCCATACAAGCTACTTGGCAGCATGGGGATATAATAGGCAAGCAACCTGCCGAGAATAACGCAGCTGAGTAAAGCAAAAGCGCTGTAGGCGGCGTTAAATAATTCAGACTTTTTAACCCTCACGCCGATGTTTTCCTATGCTAAATTTAACCTTCATTTGCCGCTTCAATAACTAATTGTCTAAACCAAATATGGCTGGCGTCATGATGTAGTAAAGGGCTCCAGATCATTTTTAATTCAATATCTGGAATATCAAATGGCGGCTTAAGAATAGTGTAATTGCTATCAGACTTATGAATCAAAGCTGCACGTGTTGGTAAGGTGGCAACCAATTCATCTTCAAAGGCCAATTGCATGGCAACGTGATAATTACGAGTGAATACTTTGATATCACGCTTTTTGCCTAAGCGTGCTAACGCTTCATCAACCCAGCCTAGTTTTTGCACATCTTTCGGGTCCATACCGACGCCAACACCAAAACCCGTTTTAGACACCCAAACATGTTTTGCTGATAAGTAGGTATTAAGGTTAAATTTTGAAACAACCGGATTATCGGCACTTAACAAACAAGAGAACGAGTCACGCCAAATCGTTTTTTGATGGAAAGATTGTGGCAGTTCATCAAAGCGGTTGATTGCCATGTCAATTTTGCCCGCTTCAACATCGTGAAATGTTACGTCACTTGGCGTCATTATATCGATGGTAACATTAGGCGCAATTTGATTAATACGCTTTAGTAAACGCGGTAATAATGTTGATGCGGCATAATCACTGGCCATGATACGAAAAACACGGTGACTATTTAGCTCGTTAAATTCTTCTTCGCCTTGTAGTGCTTCCTCTAACTCTAATAGGATTTTTCGAATTGCTGGTGCTAAGGCACGTGCTCGTTCTGTTGGCACCATGCCATCAGAAGTACGCACTAAAATTGGATCATTGAATAACGTACGTAACCTTTTTAAGCCATTACTCATTGCAGGTTGAGTGATATTTAATTGCCCCGCGGCACGAGTAACATTCTTTTCTCTCAGTAATACGTCTAAGTAAATGAGTAGATTAAGGTCAATTTTCGATATATTCATAGAATCAATTGTATAAGAGAAAAATATAACTTTATCTTATGTCATGTGTGACTGCCATAATCAAGAAAATTTCTCGATAATTCACGTAAAATTAATTTAATAAAATAAATTTCCCCAGTGAGTAACGCTTTTAGTTATTGATTGTATTAAGTATTAGTTAGAGTTATTACACTATTATTTTCTATGTGAATGCCCGTGATAACTATTATATATTTCATAAATGTTTTGTTTGCAGCGTAGTATTTATGTTGTTCGGTGTGACAGCTTTCATGAGTCGTTACATTACCAAAATTATAAATATGGTCAGTTAAGACTTTTGGAGAAAGTGTTATGTCTAATTATCAAAGTGCAATTGAAGCGGTTAAAGCAATAAAAGAACAAGCTGGTAGCTCTTGGGATGCTATTAATCCAGAATCAGTGGCTCGTATGCGAGCACAGAATAAATTTAAGACTGGTTTAGAAATCGCTCAATACACCGCAGATATTATGCGTCGCGATATGGCGGCTTATGATGCTGATAGTTCTAAGTACACACAATCTTTAGGTTGCTGGCATGGTTTTGTTGGCCAGCAAAAAATGATTTCCATCAAGAAGCACTTTGAAGGTAAAACAGACCGTCGTTACTTATACCTTTCAGGTTGGATGGTTGCGGCACTTCGCAGTGAATTTGGCCCTCTTCCTGATCAGTCTATGCACGAAAAAACTAGCGTAGCTTCTTTAGTCGAAGAACTTTATACTTTCTTACGCCAAGCTGATGCCCGTGAACTGGGTGGCCTTTTCCGTGAACTAGATGCGGCAAACGATGGCGATAAAGCGGCAATTCAAGACAAAATTGATAACCATGTAACGCATGTTGTGCCGATTATTGCCGATATTGATGCCGGCTTTGGTAACGCAGAAGCGACTTACCTAATGGCTAAGCAAATGATTGAAGCGGGTGCCTGTGCTCTGCAAATTGAAAACCAAGTTGCCGATGAAAAACAATGTGGACACCAAGACGGTAAAGTAACTGTGCCCCATGCAGACTTTCATTCTAAAATTCGTGCCTTACGTCATGCATTCCTAGAACTAGGTATTGATAACGGTATTATCGTTTCACGTACTGACTCTGAAGGTGCTGGTCTTACGAAAGAAATCGCAGTAGTTAAAGAGCCCGGCGACCAAGGTGATATCTATAATTCTTTCTTAGATGTTGAAGAGATCGACGTAGCAGATATGGCTGAAGGCGATGTGTGCTTTAACCGAGACGGTAAACTTGTTCGACCTAAACGTTTACCTTCTGGTTTATACCAATTCCGTCAAGGAACGGGTGAAGAGCGTTGTGTATTTGATAGTATTGAAGCGATTAAAGCTGGCGCTGATTTACTTTGGATTGAAACCGCAACACCAAATGTTGCCGATATTACCGCAATGATGAAGGAAGTTCGTAAAGAAATTCCGGATGCTAAGCTTGTTTACAACAACAGCCCATCATTCAACTGGACGCTAAACTTCCGTCAACAAGCCTATGATGCCATGGTTGCCGCGGGTGAAGATGTAACTGGCTATATTCGTGAAGATTTAATGAATGCTGATTATGACGCAACAGAATTATCGGCCAGAGCTGATGATAAAATTCGCAGCTTCCAATCAGATACAGCACGTGAAGCGGGTATTTTCCATCACTTAATCACACTTCCTACATACCACACAACCGCATTGTCTGTTGATAACTTAGCGAAAGAATACTTTGGTGATGCAGCTATGCTTGGTTATGTTGAAGGTGTACAACGTAAAGAGATCCGTCAAGGTATCGCCTGTGTTAAACATCAAAACATGTCAGGCTCTGATATGGGTGATGATCACAAAGAATACTTTGCTGGTGAGAATGCCCTTAAAGCCGGTGGTGCGAAAAACACTTCTAACCAGTTTAATTAATGGTTAACGCATAACAGTGGCCTAATAGTCATTGTTATCTCTGAAGCGGCAATTATCTTCAGATTAAGGAAAGACCTAAGCCGATATTTAGCACAGTACTTCATGTAATTGCACTATGTGTCGTGTGTAAAACAAACCCAACCGAAGCAAAAAGCACTGTTATGACAGTGCTTTTTTTTGATTATTAAAAAAGCCAGCATGATAACCATGCTGGCTTTTTAATAAGTCATTGTCTTACTAACGCATATTAAATGCTTAGAAGCTGTAAACCAAAGTCATTGCTGTTTCAGTGTTAGTGTTCTCTTTATCGTCTTCAACTTCAGTGTTGTAATCTACGATAAAGCTAAACTTAAGTTGCAAAGTTTCAATTAACTTAGTGGTAATTGATGATTCAGCTTTATAAGTGCTGTTTTCACCGCTTTTTGGTGAATATTTAGCAACTAGTAGTTGTTTAAACTCAACATGCTCGTTGATTTGACGTTTATATAGCGCTTGCGCTTGGATGATAAAAGCATTTTTAGTTTCTTCATCTTGAGTGGCGGATTGGCGTAAAACATCACGTTTAAAACCTGGGCCAATATCAGCATCTAATGTTGCATTGTCATCTTCAAACCAACGACGACCCCAACCGGCAGAGATTGAACTTTGGTTTTCAAAACTACTAAAACGGTTGTCTTCATATGAAGCATTACCGTAGATGTAGTTAGGACTGGTATCATCTAGCGTATAGTTAGTTTGACCGACAAGCGTCCACTTTTGGTCACTAGTTTCGAAATGGTCATCACCTGTTGAATCTTCTTCCTCAGTTTTTTTTACTAACATATCAAACTGAAGTGTCGACTTCCAAGCATCTAACTCATGGCCTAAATCAAAACCGGCTTTAATATCAGCACTTTTGGTGTCGCCAGTTTTAAAAAGCATACCTAATTCTGCCGAAGCAGTATAAGGAGATTTTACTTCTGGTGTTGCTGCTTCTTCGGCTACTGCTGCAAATGATGCGCAACATAATACAGCTGATATTAACTTATGACTCATTGTTTTCCTCTTTATTCATATGAATAGATAATTGTGGGAATGGGATTTCGATTCCTTCGTTGTCCAATTCAGTTTTAATTTTTTGTAACAAATCGAAGTAAGTTGGCCAGTAACCCGCAGATTTTACCCAAGGTCTTACCACGAAATTCACGCTACAATCAGCAAGTTCTGATACGCCAACTGTTACGGCTTGATCTTTTAGTACACGTTCATCAGCATTAACTAAATCAAGTAATATAGCTTTGGTTTTTGCAAGGTCGGCATCATAACTCACGCCAATAACCAAATCTATTCTTCTTGTTGGTTTAGTGGAATAATTTGTGATGGTGCCACTGGTAATTGAACCATTAGGAATAATAACGGTTTTATTATCACCGGTTCTCAATTGTGTAGAGAATATTAAAATTTCTTCAACAATACCGGCAACACCAGAAACTTCAATAAAATCGCCTGATTTAAAGGGTTTGAAGATTATCAGTAATACGCCAGAAGCGAAGTTAGATAGTGACCCTTGTAATGCCAAGCCAATAGCTAGACCGGCGGCACCGACAATGGCAACGAGTGAAGAGGTGTTAAAACCTAAATGTGAAACCGCCGCTACGATAACAATAAAGAACAACATGCCGTAAAGTAGGCTACTAATAAAAGAGATGATCGCATCATCCATGCCTTTATGACGCATCACTTTCACGACGCCACCACGGATCAAATTAGCAACCAATTTACCAATAAATATAATGGCTAAAGCAACCAGTAGATTAATGGCAAAATCTACTAGCATTTGTTGGTTATCAACTAACCAGTTTTGAAGTGTTTCCATTGTTTACCCTAAGCAATGTTATAAAGGGCAAATTATAATGAATAGGTGGATAAATATCACTAAATTGTTAATAAAATAGGCGATTCATTAACAAATGTGTAAAAAGGTAACTGCAATAGTATTAAATACAAAAAAGGCGACCTTCGGAGCCGCCTTAATTTAGTATTTTGTTTCGTTTACTTTATTAGCGCATCAAGTTTACCAGTAGCGTACTGCATAAACATATTGTCTAATGAAATAGGTTTAATTTTTGATGCTTGACCAACTGTGCCAAAAGCTTCATAGCGTGCCTTACAAATATCAGACATGGCTTGCGTCGATGCTTTTAGGAATTTACGTGGGTCAAATTCACTTGGGTTTTCTGCCAAGAAACGGCGTACTGCACCTGTTGACGCAAGGCGTAAATCAGTATCGATATTGATTTTACGTACGCCATTTTTAATACCTTCTTGAATTTGTTCCACTGGTACACCATAAGTCTCGGGTATTTTACCGCCAAACTCATTGATCACAGCTAACCAGTCTTGTGGTACCGAAGATGAACCATGCATAACTAAGTGCGTGTTAGGAATACGATTATGTATCGCCTTAATACGGTCAATCGCTAAAATATCGCCAGTAGGTGGGCGAGTAAATTTGTAAGCACCATGTGAAGTACCACAAGCAATCGCTAAAGCATCAACTTGAGTTTTTTGTACAAAATCAGCCGCTTCTTCAGGGTCAGTCAGCATTTGGTCCATGGTTAGTTTACCAACAGCGCCAATACCATCTTCTTCACCAGCTTCACCTGTTTCTAAAGAGCCTAAACAACCTAATTCACCTTCAACTGAAACACCACAAGCATGAGCCATTTCAACAGTACGACGAGTAACATCAACATTGTATTCGTAGCTAGATGGTGTTTTACCGTCGTCCATTAAAGAGCCATCCATCATCACTGATGAAAAGCCTAATTGGATAGAGCGCTGACAAACACTAGGTGATGTACCGTGATCTTGGTGCATAACGACGGGAATATGTGGAAACTCTTCAATGGCGGCTAAAATTAAATGACGCAAAAATGGCGCACCGGCATAGGCTCTTGCACCCGCAGAACCCTGCAAAATAACAGGACTGTTGGTTTCATTAGCAGCAAGCATGATAGCTCTTACTTGTTCCAAATTGTTAACGTTAAAAGCTGGGATACCGTAACCAAACTCAGCGGCATGATCTAACATTTGGCGCATAGAAACTAAAGCCATGAACTAACTCCTGTGATTGTAAATAGTGACAAAATTGAACTAAAGAAGTTTCATTGCGAAACTTAGTCCTTTCGTACCGTAATTATATCAGATGAATTTAACTATTTGCACTAGAAAAAATACCTGAATATTACTGAAAAAAGAGTAAATATTACCTAATCATCAGCTTTGTATATTAATTACGTAAATAAGGCGGCTTTACTGACTTGTATGACCCGATATAGTTGCTTATTTATGTAATTTTACTACAGGGTGGGCAGGGAATACTGTAAAATTTTTTAATTACTAAAGATTAATACTTATTTTTTATCATTAACTTCAGCGATAAAAAACGCTGATTTAGCGTTAAGCCGAATCAGCGTTATATTCTTACAATTTTTTTTGCGTCATATAGTTATAGAACGCTATGCGTATTAAGTGTTTGCACGAGCTTCTAAAATTTCTACTGCTGGTAATTTCTTACCTTCTAAAAACTCTAAGAAAGCACCGCCACCCGTTGATATATAAGATACTTTGTCAGCAATATTATATTTATCAACGGCTGCTAGTGTATCGCCGCCACCGGCAATTGAGAATGCACTACTGTCTGCAATAGCTTGAGCAATTAATTCAGTACCTTTACCGAATTGATCAAATTCAAATACGCCAACCGGGCCATTCCAAACAATAGTACCAGCATTAGCAATAATATCGGCTAACGCCTTAGCGCTTTCTGGGCCAATATCAAAAATCATATCAGCGTCGGTAACGTCGTTAACATTTTTCAATGTGGCAACAGCTGTTTCAGAAAACGCTTGCCCAACAACAACATCGCTAGGAACAGGGATAGAGCCATTATTATCTTTCGCTTGTTGAGTTAAGCGTTTTGCTTCATCAACTAAATCAGCTTCATATAATGACTTACCAACGTTATGACCTTCAGCAGCAATAAAAGTATTAGCAATACCACCACCAACCACTAATTGGTCAACAATACCGGCTAATGATTCTAAAACAGTAAGCTTAGTTGATACTTTAGAGCCACCAACAATAGCAACTAATGGGCGAGCGGGTTTATCAAGTGCTTTTGAAAGCGCGGCTAACTCACCGGCAAGTAAAGGGCCTGCACAGGCTGTCGGTGCATATTTAGCAACACCATGTGTACTTGCTTGTGCTCTATGTGCAGTACCAAATGCGTCCATAACGAATATGTCACAAAGGGCAGCTAATTTTTTAGATAAAGCCTCATCGTTTTTCTTTTCGCCAATATTAAAACGAATATTTTCAAAGATAACTAGTTCGCCAACTTTAGCGTCAACACCATCAAGATAATCTTTTACTAATCTTACCGGAGCATTTAAAGCCGCAGCTAAGTAATCAGCAACAGGTTGTAATGAAAACTCTTCATTATATTCGCCTTCAGTTGGGCGACCTAAATGCGACATTACCATCACTTTTGCACCCGCTTCTAGGGCAAGTTTAAGGGTAGGTAAAGCGGCTCTTAAGCGAGCATCAGATGATATTTTGTCATCTTTAACCGGCACGTTTAAATCTTCACGAATCAATACACGTTGATTTTCCAGTGCTAAATCCGTCATTTTAATTACTGACATGTTTATTTCCTGTGGGTAAAGTTTAACTAAATTTGTATTGTGCATTATTGGGTTATGTTCTCGAAATCTTGTCGAATCTTGCTTAGTTCGCCTGTGACATGGCATAAGCGGTATCGATCATGCGATTAGCAAAGCCCCATTCGTTATCACACCAAATGAGTAATTTTGCTAAACGCTTATGACTGACGCGCGTTTGGTTACCATCAACAATGCAAGAATGCGGGTCATGATTAAAATCGATAGAGACTAAAGGCTCTGTGGTATAACCAAGAATTCCCGCTAAACCATTGTCTTGTGCGGTAAGTATTGCTTGGTTTATGTCGCTAATGGTGACATCGCTTGAAAGTGTTAAGCTTAAATCCATAGCGGTTACATTGATAGTAGGTACTCGCACCGCAATCGCTTCAAAGCGACCGGCAAACTTAGGCAGTATTCTTTCTATACCTGCAGCAAGTTTAGTATCTACCGGTATAATTGATTGGCTTGCGGCACGCGAGCGACGTAAATCTGGGTGATATGCGTCAATAACTTGTTGGTCATGCATTGAAGAATGAATAGTGGTAATGGCACCACTTTCAACGCCAAAGGCTTTATCTAACACTTGAATAACCGGTACCACACAGTTGGTGGTGCAAGAGCCATTAGAAACCACTTTTTCTGCAGCGGTTAGTTGTTGATGATTGATACCGTAAATAATGGTGGCATCAAGGTCGTGAGCGCCGGGGTGTGAAAACAATACTTTTTTTGCCCCTTGCTTAATATGCAATTGACCGTCTTCTTGATTGCCGAATCTCCCCGTGCAATCAATAACAATATCAACATCAAGTTGTTGCCAAGGTAGGGCAGATATTTCGCTTTCATGGCTTAATATTATTTTATCACCGGCAATAAAAAGTTCGCCGTCACTTTGTTCAACAGCAAAAGGGAAGCGACCATGAGTAGAGTCGTATTTTAATAAATGCGCAATGCCTTCTGGCTCGGCAAGCTCATTAATAGCAACTAACCTAAAATCATTCGTTCTGGCATTTTCGTAAAGTGCGCGAGCGACATTTCGTCCGACTCTTCCGAAGCCATTTATTGCGATATTAATTGACATTATTTATTGATCTTATTGGTGTATGTGGCTATTTCATTCACTAAAAATATTATTGTTTGATATTTCTAGTGAATGAAATAGCCAGTTAAGCGGACTTAACTGGCTACAAATTTTGGCTACTTAATTAAATCAATTAAATTTATAAGCTATTTACTGTGTTAACTACGTTTTCAACAGTAAAACCAAAGTATTCTAGTAATACATTGCCCGGTGCAGATTCACCAAATGTTGTCATACCAACAACTTTGCCGCCGAAACCGACATACTTGTACCAGAAGTCAGTATGTGCAGCTTCAATAGCAACACGCTTAGTCACGTTGGCAGGCAATACCGACTCTTTGTAGTCAGCATCTTGTGTATCAAAAATATTGGTAGAAGGCATAGAAACAACGCGAACATGGTCACCTAATGCTTCAGCTGATTTTAATGCTAATGATACTTCTGAACCGGTAGCAATTAAAATAACTTCAGGTCTGCCTACACTGTCTTTTAAGATGTAACCACCTTTAGCAATATCAGCAACTTGTGCTGCACTTCGGCTAAGCGCAGGTAAACCTTGGCGAGAGAAAATTAATGACGTTGGAGCGTTTTGACGTTCAACAGCATTCTTCCAAGAAACCGCAGATTCAGTAGCATCAGCTGGACGCCATGTCACCATGTTTGGTGTCGTACGTAAGTTAGTTAATTGCTCTATAGGTTGATGCGTAGGACCATCTTCACCTTGACCAATTGAATCGTGGGTATAAACGAAAATGTTTTGAATGCCCATTAATGCTGACATACGAACCGCATTACGTGCGTATTCCATAAACATCATGAAAGTAGCACCGTAGTTTATAAAACCACCGTGTAATGAAATACCATTCATGATGCCGCTCATTCCAAATTCACGTACACCGTAGAAAATATAGTTACCAGCAGCATCATCTTGGATACCTTTAGAGCCAGACCATAACGTCAAATTTGAACCAGCTAAATCAGCAGAGCCACCTAGCATTTCAGGTAAAATGGCACCAAATTCTTCAATAATATTTTGTGATGCTTTACGCGAAGCAATATTTTCAGATTTTTCCTGACATTCTAAGATATAAGCATTAGCTTTATCTTCAAAGTTTGCCGGTAAATCACCGTTAATTACACGACGTTCAAATTCAGCCGCTAATTGTGGGTGAGCGGCTTGATAAGCGGAAAACTTATCATTCCATGAGGTTTGTGATGCTTGACCTTTTTCCTTTTGATCCCAATTTTCATAGATATCGGCAGGAATTTCAAAAGGTGTCGTATGTGGCCAATTTAATTTTTCACGTGTGGCAGCAATTTCATCATCACCTAAAGGCGCACCATGGCAATCGTGTGTGCCTTCTTTATTAGGAGAACCAAAACCAATAATAGTTTTACAACAAATTATTGAAGGTTTATCGGTGACTGATTTTGCTTCAACGATGGCCGCGGCAATAGCTTCAGGATTATGACCGTCAACACTAACTACATGCCAACCATATGCTTCAAAACGAGCAGGGGTGTTATCAGTAAACCAGCCTTCAACTTCACCGTCAATTGAAATACCATTGTCATCCCAAAAAGCGATAAGTTTACCTAAACCTAAGGTACCTGCTAATGAACAGGCTTCATGTGAAATACCTTCCATTAAACAACCGTCACCTAAAAATACGTAAGTATTATGGTCAACAACATTGTGGCCTTCACGGTTAAATTGCGCCGCTAAGGTTTTTTCAGCAATAGCCATACCTACCGCATTAGAAACACCAGCGCCTAATGGGCCTGTTGTGGTTTCTACACCAGGTGTATAACCATATTCTGGATGTCCTGGCGTTTTTGAATGTAACTGGCGAAAGTTCTTCAATTCATTAATGGGTAAGTCGTAACCAGTTAAATGTAGCAATGAATAGATCAACATTGATCCGTGACCGTTAGATAAAACAAAGCGATCGCGGTCAGCCCAATTTGGATCTGTTGGATTATGCTTTAGGAAATCACGCCATAATACTTCAGCGATATCTGCCATGCCCATTGGGGCTCCAGGGTGTCCTGATTTGGCTTTTTGCACGGCATCCATGCTTAAAACTCGAATTGCATTGGCCAGTTGTTGACGCGACGGCATAATTGCTCCAATAATTGTAAAATTTGATAGGATGAAAATTGCGCTTATTTTCGCCTAGAGTCATCAGCACTGCAAATTTTATTACCATATTTCTTTGATTTTTTTTCTCTTAGATATATTTATTCACTAAGCGTTGGAGTGCCTAAAAAAAACAATAGCCATTAGTGTTAATATTAAAGCAAAAAAAGGTTGAAAATCGACCAGTAAGCGGTTGTAATTTAAATGAACTTGCTATAGGGTTGATTAGTTGTATGTACAAATAACAATAAAAAGATATAACCTGAAACAGGATTAGGACATGAATAGGTCGTCATCAAAAGGAGTGAAGCTGACCACTGTAATACTCGCTGTATTGATACTAGCCGTATCAGCGATGTTGAGTAATAGCTCAGCTGCGGACGACAAGGATGTTAAAGTAGTACAAACAAGTGATGAACTTAGCGATTAAGTTCACTTAAAAATACAAACCTCGCCATAGCGGGGTTTTTTTATATTTAGGCTTTTCTTAATACATCCTGACGTTGTTAACTTGTTGGCGTCCCCACCAGGACTCGAACCTGGAGCAGCAGCTTAGGAGGCGGCAGTTTTATCCAGTTAAACTATGAGGACTCAGACAAGTACTTACTTGTGTATACCCAAGCTACTTGAAGATGCAGGATTCAGCAAGTCGAAAAAGGGTTAGCACCAAGGCATTGATTGAAGAGAATGGTTGTTCCATTGTCTAAATCAATAACGCTGGAGATGGCCCTTTATCGCCTTGCCCGAAGGGAGATAAGCTAGAAAAACAGTCCCGCGTTGTAGCACTTGATAAGGGAATAACCATTCTCTTCGTACTGCGTCTTGATCTGATTTCCTAGCTTAACTCTGCAACTGCACCTTCAAGTAGCTTGGGTATATACCTCATCATTCTATAAAAAAACACAAAATAATCAATAGTTAAAATATATTAATGTTTAACTCGTCGATAGTTAAATGATTTACCTATCGACAAGTTGTTTTGAATGCTGATTTTCTCGGGAGATTAATTTAGCTATTAATAACGTACGGCTAAGTCATTAATTTGGATATTGTCCATAATATGCTGTTCAGCTGTTGTTGCTCTGGCGCTGTCGTTGCTTACTTCATTCACAATAACTTTATATGGACTAACATTAAAACCGGAATAGGATTTATGATCATCACTGACAAAGTTATTCGCGTGTAACAATGAGAACTCGTCACCCACTTTTACACCGTGGCGCTTGCCTAAATTAAAGGTAATGTTATTACCCGCTACTTGTACAATCCTACCTTGAGTTGGCTGGCACATCATATTTTCGTCAATGTCAGTTACCATGCTATCTAAAGTTTGGCTAATTTGCTGGCCATACTCACTGCGCCAAAAGTTTTGGCTTGAAACATCAATTTGTTGACGTTGGTTAAATTGCCAAGGAGCCGAGCTTTGATACTGCTTATCTAAAATTCTTTCGCCTGTGCTGCCATCGTGGATATAAAGTGCAATATTAAATTGGCGTTGATAAACCTTGTCTTGCCAAAATTGCCAAGTATTGTTTTCATCGTTTGCCATGGAAATATCTTGGATTTCTGAAAATAGCACATATTGGCTGTCGGTCATGCTAGCTAACGACATAGTTAAACTCTTAAGTTTTTCCATGGCAAGTGTTTGGTTAAGTCGAGAGAACTCGGTTCTAGTTTGTAATGCTAATTTTGTATCAAGGTAAATACCATTCATTTTTATTTTATTAGCAAGTTGTTTAACTAAGGTTCTATCAATTTGATAAACACTGCCGATACTGGCTTGCTCACGATGCAGTAGGTTGCTGCGCGTTAATAACATCGATTTTTTATAATCAGCGGCAAAACACTTTTTTTCTTGTGGGAAAATATCCGCTCGAATCGTTACGGTAACTAAGTCATCAGTGTAGTTTTCACTAACAAGTTCGAAGGAATTAACACTACCGCTGGCTCGGATACTAATTTCATCTTGGGTAAGTAAGCCATTAACCACCTGTTGGACACTGGAAACTGAGGCGCCTGCAACTAATAATGCTTTTTTTAAGGCATTTTGCATCGCACGGCTTTTTGCCGTTTTAGTGTCATCATTCTTTATGGTTGCTATACCTTGTGATTCATACCACTGAGCAACACTGACGCTACTATAAGTTGTTAAGCTCATTATTATTAGGCTAAGTTTCCAAAAACTCGGTTTTAACAAACTAAAACTCAGCGGGTTAAAACTATATAAACTTGGGCGTAACAACTTTAAGCACATAACTATCTCATTTCTAAATGGCGTCAATTTCTTATTTGAAATATGCACGTTCTATGCCTATTTATTAGTTATGCTCAAGTTAGTCGAGGTAAAGTTATTAAATTCGCTAATCTTCTGGTCACCTTATTGATTTAGGGTTGCCGACGATAGAATGCTTAACTTGTCTTTACTATCGCTAATATCGTTAAAGTTTTATTTTAGTATTTACTCATGCTATTGATATCAAGTTAAAAGTGTTGGCGTGAATCGTGCTTTAATATCAATACTATCATTATAAAATTGCGCGCTAACTGGAAGAGTCTCAATGAAAAATGGGACTAAAAATCAGTTGTCTGTCGCTTGATACGAAATACAAGGTCATAGCTTTGTTGTTATTGATTTTAACGTTGGGAATCATCTTGGTGTGATTGTTGATGGCGATTGTACTTTTAGTTGATTGGAATAACTTTCATCAACGCCAGATAATTGACTCTGTGAGACTGGCAAAATGATGTAGGCAAAGGAAAGTACATTGATTGATGCCAAAATGATTGGCATACAGCCTCACGTTGCTAGCAAAATATAATCTTTTATACTTTTGGGATTTCAACTGGCGATTTTAATGGTAATGAAAATGTAGAAATGCAATATGGTATGATTCTCGAGATCCTGCCATATTAGTCGAAAATGCTTGTACTGTTTTAAACCAGCAGTAGCTCCAGCTAGTACAATGACAAAGGTCTAATATGAACACATTACTAAAATATAGCACGATATTCTTTGGCTTAATGCTGCTAACGGCCTGCTCGGCATTTTATGATAAACATATTGAATGGCAAACGGTGAAGCCTGAAAGTTTCCCTGTGCTGACAGCAATAGGACAAGCACCGATTAGCCTGCAAAAATCTAAGCATAAAACTCAACGTATGCTGATGGCCATCAGTGCTTCAAAAATTGCGGCTTACGCTGAATTAGCTGAACAAGTTTACGGGCAATCGATTGATGGCAAAACCACTATGTCTAATCTCGTCGTCGATAATCAAAAATTAAGAACGTCAGTGCAAGGTATTATTCGCGGGGCTAAAGTGGTAAAAAGTTATCCAATTGGCGATACCTATACTACAGAGTTAAGTTTGGATTTCAAAAACGTTTATGAAATATATAGTGCGTCATCGAATAGGCAAGAGATTAAAGATATTTCTTATTACTAAACAACTCCCATCTTATTAGCGACAAAATAAAAACCAGCAATTGCTGGTTTTTTATGTTCTGGACTAACGGACAGTTTTTTGTTCGAGACAAAAACAAGCATCTACATCTATGTCGACGTAAAGGAGTATGAATATTCTGGCTTAGAGGTGATAACAGGGGGGTACTAACAGCTGAGTTAGGCTTTAATACCTAAGCTACTTAAACCGCCAGACGTCTTGCCTTTACTATCGTAGGTCATTGACGATTTATTATGGTTTTCTAATAATGACGTTTTCATGCGCTCGACCGATAATTGTGATTGATGAATGATCAAGCCATTAGTTTGATTTAACTTCTTACTACGTTCTAGAATGTTTTTAATATCCGCAAGTTCATTGTCGAATTTACCGGCTAACTTTTCTTGTTTAAACTCAAAACTTTGACCAATGGCATTGTCAACGTTTTGGATGGCCATTAATAAGTCATTTTTCGTTGTGGTAATTTGAATTAAAGCGTCTGGATTTTGCTGTTGTAAAATTTCTTTTTCAGTGATTAATAACGCCTCTAACTGCGTCAATTGCGATAATTGCTGAGAAACCAATTGTTGCGGCGTTATTTTATCAGGCACTCTTTTACTCCAATGAGGCTATTGACTAGCCAAGTTCAAATTCGAAACTGGCAATGCTTGCAGCAAGCTTCTCTGGATTGATTTTATAATCACCAGAACTAATAGCACTTTTCAATTCGTCTATTTTCTTTTGATTTACCACCGGCGAGTCGCCTGCTTTTTTCTGTAGTTCATTCAATTGCTTTGCCTGTGGAGTAATTGACACAGAATCACGAGTGGCTAGTTTAGCGTTCTGCGAAGTATTCGCGCTTTCACTAACCTGTTGTTTAGTTTGCACTTGCTGATCAAGTTTTTGTTTTACTTGATTGCTGCCATTCAAGTTGTTGATATTTATCGCCATTATTAAATCCTACTTACAACAGTAATTGGTTTCTAACCTTTTATCGGCAAAACAATAGATAACTTAAGTAATTATTATAAATTAATTACTACTTGGTTAATAGCGTTAACTTGTCCTCGAACAATGCGGCCAGACTTGTTATTTTTAACTGAAATAATCTCGCCTAAACTGCCATCTCGCATGGCTGTACCGGAAGACTTAATCGCAAAACCAGCAGATTTAGCGATGATATTTACCGGTTGTCCTTTACAAACAAAGCAAGTGTTTCTATTGGTAATGGCACTGCCTTTAGATAAATTTCTTTTTGAGCGGGCGCCAATGACAATTTTGGCATCACTAAGTACCGTGCCTCTTATTTGCGCACGATCTTTAAAAACGATTTCCATATTGGAATTATCAAGCAGCGTGCCTTTGGTGATGCGCATACTGGTAACTAAAATTGGCATAATAGTTTGAATTTTTACTGGAATAAATAAATGCCATGATTTTTCATCAGCGCAAACAATTTTAACATTTACATTCCTACCATTATGTTTTTCAGGTATATTTGCCATTAATGGCGATAGACAGGCTTGCAAAGTGATTCTTGGGTCTATTTGCGAGACATCAATTAGTAATTTTCCTTGTGCAGGTACAGTTATATGTTTTTCGACATGAGATTTTATGAAATTGGTTAAATAGTCGCGATCAAAAACCATGGCGTTGCAGGTATTAACTATCGTTAGGTAAATCAGCGTGATTTTTACTAATATCTTTAATTTATTCATAAAATTTTGATCTGGCTGCTAGGGAAATGAAAATACTCGTCTATGCTTTACTAAATAGAATTAAGCATGATTAGCGTCAAAAAAATTACACTATCGTTTAAAAAAGTATTTAAAGGTTAGTTACTATCAAGAATTATGCCTATGTTATATTTTCATTGGCATTCCTAAGAGGTTTTTATGGCAGGTATATTAGATTCAGTAAATCAGCGTACGCAATTGGTTGGGCAAAATCGACTGGAATTGTTACTGTTTAAACTAATTGGTCGGCAACGCTTTGGTATAAATGTGTTTAAAGTACGTGAAGTTATGCCGTGCCCAAGACTAACAACACTACCAAAACAAGATAAGTATATTAAAGGTGTTGCTCACATTCGTGGTCAAACTATTTCAGTGATTGATTTAAGTAAAGCCACAGGCGGTCCTGACATTGTTCAAACGGCAGACAGTTTCGTTATCATTGCGGAATATAATCGCAGTGTGCAAGGTTTTCTTGTCGCTGGCGTTGAACGTATTGTCACTTTAAGTTGGAAAGACATCATGCCACCGCCAGAAGGCGCAGGTAAATCAAGTTATCTTACTGCCGTGACAGAAATCGACAACCAAATGGTTTCCATTCTTGATGTTGAAAAAATTCTTAATGAAATTAGTCCAATTTCAACAGAGCTCAGTGAAGGGGTTGCTGATGAAACCGTTGGCGAAGAAGTCGGTGATCGCGTTATTATGATTGCCGATGATTCAACCGTTGCACGTAACCAAGTGAAGCGAGCACTTGAGCCGTTAGGCTTGACTATGCTGTTGGCAAAAAATGGTCAAGACGCGCTTGATCAACTCGAAGCTATTGCCGAAGGTTGTGAAAATTCAATCACTGAGAAAGTTGCCTTATTGATTTCTGATATTGAAATGCCAGAAATGGATGGCTATACCTTAACGGCAGAAATCAAGCAAAACGAACGTATGAGAGACATCCCCGTTATTCTCCATACCTCGCTAAGTGGTGTTTTTAATAATGCTATGGTGGAAAAAGTCGGTGCAGAAGACTTTATTCCTAAATTTCATCCAGATGAATTAGCGACGGCAGTGAAAAAGTGGTTAAAGCATGATGAAGTCTCTTAGTACTCTTTTAAGATTAACATTAGGTGGGTTATAACTAGTGCCAACTAAACAGCTCGATGATAAAAGTTACCACCAGTTTAGAACTTTTCTGGAACAACAATGCGGCATTGTATTGGGTGAAAGTAAACAGTATTTGGTTAAAAGCCGCTTAGCGCCTTTGATGGCTAAGTTTGATGTTAGCTCTTTGTCAGATTTAGTGACACAAACACTAAACCCGATACAGCGGCAATTAAGGGCCGCTGTTATTGATGCCATGACCACGAATGAAACATTGTGGTTTCGAGATGAATATCCCTTTGAGTTGTTAAAGAAAAACTTGTTGCCTGAGTTTAAAGGCCAGCGTGCGCCCTTAAAAGTATGGTCAGCAGCAAGTTCATCAGGACAAGAGCCGTATTCTATTGCGATGGCAATATATGAATACCAACAGAGTAATCCAGGGGCATTTCCTGGTGGTGTTCAAATTATTGGCACTGATATTTCTAATACCATGCTCGAACATTGTAAATACGCTCATTATGACAATTTAGCATTATCGCGAGGTTTATCGTTGGAGCGCAAGCGTCAATTTTTTGAGGCTGGTGATAACGGTATGTTAAAAGTTAAAGATGTCATTAAAAAGATGGTCAGCTTTAGGCAATTAAACCTACTTAATAGCTATAGTCTTATGGGCCGTTTTGATTTAGTTTTTTGTCGTAATGTCTTGATTTACTTCTCTCCTGAGCTTAAAACACAAATCATTTCTCAAATTCATAGCACTTTAAATAACGACCGCTATTTATTTCTTGGTGCTTCGGAATCCCTTTCTGGCATTAGCCAAGATTTTAATATGATCCGTTGTAATCCTGGTATCGTTTACCAAAAAAAATAACCCGTCAAATAACCTCTGGCATAAATATTGTATGAGTACCTGCATTAATTTGGAGGTATTTTTATGGCTATTAGTTTTGAAAAAGCATTCGGTATACATCCGCAAGGATTACAAGTACGTGCTCAACGCGCTGAAATCATTGCGGCCAATATTGCTAATGCAGACACGCCTGGCTACAAAGCGAAGGGAATAGACTTTAAATCAGCACTAGCCCAAGCAAGCTCCAAACAACAAACCGGAATGACTCGCACCAATGAAAAACATTTTGATGTTCGTATGGAACTCAATAATGGTGTCGGTTACCGCGTACCTGATCAGCCCGATACCGGCGATGGTAATACTGTAGATGTACAAGTGGAACGAAACTTGTATCTAGAAAACTCTATGGAGTATCAAGCCAGTCTACAATTTCTTGATGGTCGAATTAAAGGCTTGAAAAAAGCCATTACTGGAGGGTAATAATTATGAGCCTATTTAATGTCTTTTCTATTTCTGGATCTGGCATGAGTGCACGGGCAGTGCGTTTAAATACCACGGCGAGTAATATTGCTAATGCTGATAGCGTTGGCAGTAGTATTGATGAAACATATCGTGCTCGCCATCCAGTTTTT
>PJEL010001892.1_pt1 | contig 20075 bp, 19 predicted proteins | sample 1853271 | NCBI WGS metagenome assembly PJEL01 (sample SAMN08108733, study PRJNA415343) | Invertebrate metagenome, whole genome shotgun sequencing project. | host: Globobulimina | place: Sweden: Gullmar Fjord | collected 2015-08
TTATTAATTAAAACACATTGTCGAAAAAATGTTCAATATAATTTAAAAAAAATTATATTTTTGAGAATTTTTTGCTATTCGCACTTGTGAATTTTTTGGGTATTATTGAAATGAGGAAGGTCTTCGGTGAACAAAGGACCAGATTGGGATATTCTTAGTGAAGGTGATGTACTCTGCCTATCAATAGTTACAGATAATAGTGTCGTTAACGAAGAAGGCGAACTCGCTGTTTACCCGCCAATTACAGGCGGATAATTCAGTCACATGGCGATTTTCACAATAGGGTAGCATCGAATAGTTGGATATTGACGGTCTCACCCGCATTAACATTACCCCGCTCTCTTTCAAGTACGATATAGCAATTGCTCTTTGCAAAACTTGAAAATACACCAGAACCTTGCGCTCCTGTTGACTCAACAAACAGTTTGCCAGACTCATCAACAAAATACCTTCCTCTTTGGAAATCGACCCTGCCCGAGTGTTTTTTGAGTGCGCCTACACTAACAGCAGGTAATGCATAAGTGGCAATGACTTGCTCACCTGACATTTGTTTTAATGCATCGGCCGCTATCTGATTAAATGTGACAAAAGCTGACACTGGATTACCAGGTAAGCCAAAAAATATGCTGTTTGGTAAACGTCCAAAGGCTAAGGGTTTGCCCGGTTTAATCGCAATTTTCCAAAAATCTATTTGCCCAAGTTCCGCTAATATATCTTTAACAAAGTCAGCTTCCCCTACCGAAACGCCGCCTGAAGTGATCACGCAATCCGCTTGGTCATCTGCTTGCTGTATTATTTTTCGCAATTGTTCTTTACTGTCGGGCACAATTCCAAAATCAACTATTACACAGTTCATTTTTGTCAGCAAAGCAATAATCGCTGGGCGATTACCGTCATATATTTTATGTGCTTGATAATCCTCACCGGCGCGCATCAATTCGTCGCCAGTTGAAAATACAGCGACTTTTAATTTTCTATACGCCTTAACAGAATCACAACCTAGTGAAGATAATAAACCAATATCAGAAGCGGTTAGTTTCTTACCTTTGCTTCCCACTAAGCTACCTCGCTTGATGCTTTCACCCGCAAGCCTAACGTCATTTCCTTTTTTAGGAATACTTGTAAAAGAGACTTGGTCATTCTCGGCAATTGCATTTTCTTGCATCATCACCGTGTCAGCGCCATCAGGTATAGCCGCTCCCGTCATTATACGAATACATTCACCTTTACCCAATGGTTTAAGGTACGAACTTCCAGCGAAGCTTTTCCCGACAAGGGTTAAGGTCTTTAAATCAAGTAGGTCTTGCAGTCTAAATGCGTAACCATCCATTGCAGAATTATCAAATCCAGGTACATTAATTGTGGAATGTATATCCTCTGCTAATACTCTTCCTAAGGCTAGTTCAAGTTGGACTTGCTCTGTTTGTTTGACACGAGTCACCAACTCTGAGATTCGAGCTTTAGCGTCATCTATTGACATTAGGCCTGGCCGGTCACATGAAACTGACATTCACAACATCCTATTTTGAGTAAAATCACACTGGGTTTAGCGTAAACTTAAATCAGTGAAAGAATCGTTTGAATATACCCTAAAATAGTCGAGTGAGTAAGTGATTATTTATAAAGAAAACAAGATAGAAATACTACGTATCTTGGTGAGTATAGAGGAATAAAGCATCACCCGGTTCTATGCAACAGGAGTGGTTTCTTCTATCTTTATTAGGTAAATGTTGAATGACATCATATTTGGATTAAATATCTAATTAGTCGAAAGTTGAACCGCAGACTTGAAATAATAAATGATAGGCGGCTTCGGCTCAGAATTGCCTTGACACTCTAACGGCTTAAACCCCTATCAACCATCGCTGACCATACCAACAAACTATTGCTAAAACTTTTCAAAATTGGCTTGGCCAGCGATTTTACTTACTTCGCTTCTTTTTTGATTCCACGAATTGTAGTAGGGCTATTGTTTTATTTTTTTGTATGTAAAAAATTCACTATACCGAAAAAGGATACTTGATCGCGTCATGGTATTCATAACCTTCTACTGAAAAATCATCCATAGTCACCCATGTTTCCAGATCTTCTAATGATTTAATTTCTGGATTGATGACCAGTTTAGGCGCGGCAAAAGGCTCGCGTTTTAACTGAACATTTTTCATCAAGTCTAATTGATCCTCATAAATGTGAGCGTTGACTATCTTATGATACGCTTTGCCTGGTTTATGTCCGGTAATTTGTGCTACCAATGCTAATAGCACGAACACTTGTATTTGATTGAAATTCAAACCTAAAGGAACATCACAAGAACGTTGATAACTGGTTAAAAACAAAGTATCACCAAGCAAAGAAAAATTATGCGTATGCATGCATGGACGCAAACAGCCCATATGAAATTCACCAGGATTGTAAAATGATAAGATCTCACCGCGATCATCAATGCCGTTCTTTAAGTTATCAACTAACTTTTTAAACTGATCAATATGACCACCATCGGGTTTCTGCCAACTACGTCCTTGAACGCCGTATACTCGTCCCATATCATCTGGGCCTTTACGATGTTCATTGTTCAACCACCAAGTATTTTCATTGGCATTGGCATCCCAAGTTTTGGTACCTAGTGCACGAAAGTCTGCTGCATTGTCATAGCCTCGCAAGTAACCCAAAATCTCAGCTATGGCTGACTTATAAAAGCTTTTACGCGTTGTTATTAGAGGAAACTCGTTATTGCCAACATCGTAGGTCAAATCAGCATCAATCACTGTTAAGCAACGCTTTCCAGTACGTTCGTTATTTACCCAAATACCTTCATCAATTATTCGTTGGCATAAACTTAAATACTGTTTCATTTTGCAGTTCCTGTAATTTGTGCTTTGGCTTGCTGATTTGCGCCCCAGACAATAACAATGATCCCAACAATAACCATGGGTAAACTTAATACTTGTCCCATGGATATGTTAGAGAAAATAAAGCCTAGATGGGCGTCAGGCTCTCTAAATAATTCGACTATGGTTCTAAATACACCATAACCAATAAGGAATAAACCGGATGCTAACCCTAATGTTCTGGGTTTACGAGCAACGATAAACAAAATTGCAAATAAGACAACGCCTTCTAAGAAAAATTCATATAGTTGTGACGGGTGCCTTGGCAACAATAAAGGGTCATTAGGAAACACTACCGCCCAAGGTACATCAGTTTGACGACCCCAAAGCTCGGCATTAATAAAATTACCTATACGGCCCATACCTAAACCAATCGGCACTAACGGTGCGACAAAGTCACCAACACTGAGGAATGATTTATTCGTCTTGCGAGCATAAATAAAAATAGCAGTAATAACACCAATCAAGCCGCCATGGAAAGACATACCACCTTCCCAAATTTTGAAGAGGTAAAGTGGATCTGCTACCAGATAGTCAAATTGATAGAAAAATACGTAGCCAAATCGACCACCTAGAATCACGCCAAGGAAGCCATAAAATAACAAATCACTGACTTGCTCTCTAGTCCAAACCCCCTTGCTGTTATCCGCTGCACGATTTGCGATGTACAACGCCGCAACAAAACCAATAAGGTACATTAATCCGTACCATCGAATGGCTAAAGGGCCAATGCTAAATATCACAGGGTCAATCTGTGGGAATTGAATAAATGAGTCAGTCATGGAGATTCCGAGCAGTAAAAATAATGGTTATATTATTAGGCTAACAGTGGGCTGAAATTATGCCTAATTGACGATCAAATTGCTATGACCATATCATTTTAATCGCAACTAAAATCAGAAATATAGCAAAACCCTTTTTAAGTGTTCTAACCGGCATATTCGCTGCCATTTTTACACCTAGTTGAGCAAATAATGATGCAGTTAAACTGATCCCAACAACAGCAGGTAAATAAATATAACCTAAGCTCCATTGAGGAAGCTGTGGCTGATCTAACCCTGTAATCACGTAACCTAAAGAACCAAACAAGGCAACGACAACCCCACAAGCCGTTGCAACCCCTATAGTTTGTCTTAACGGCATGCCGAAATAACTTAATGCGGGTACAAGTATTGCCCCACCTGCAATCCCCATCAAACTCGCCATAATACCAGTGAACAAGCCAGTTGATTGCAATACTAATATTGACGGCATTTCTCTGACTCGGCTTTTTCTAATTGATGCTAGCATATACGTGGCGAGCAAAATCACAGCAACAGCAAAAATAATAGTCAGCACTTCGCTTGATAATTCATCAGCGATAAAAGCGCCAATTAACGCACCTAACGCTATTACAGACATTATTTGTCGCGTGATGGACCAAGGAATATTGCGATTTTTATGGTGTGCACGAACAGCAGATGCAGAAGTAACCACAATAGTAGCTAACGAGGTTCCTAACGCGACAGGCATAACTATATCGCTAGAGACACCTACTTGAGGAAGAAAGTAAACTAATGCTGGTACAATAATTAAACCGCCACCAATGCCAAGTAAACCCGCTAGAAACCCAACGAGAGCACCTAATATTAAACATGCGATAATAAAACTTATTAGCATAAAAATATAATACCGAAACTACATACCAGCGCGAACAAAACCACCTAATCCAAGCTGTTCTAACTGCTCATTTAAATAGTTGTGCACTTGCTTAGCGGTGCTTAGTGTCAGCGCGTGAGACAAAATCAACTTAGCGCGCTGCAATTCCACATGACGAATCACCCACTTTACCCGGGCTACATTTTGGGCGTTCATACTTAATTTATCATACCCCATTGCTAATAATAGCAGAGCTCCGGCTGGTTCACTTGCCATTTCACCACATAAACTCAACGGGATCAGATATTGTTGTGATTCTAGAGCGATCATATTTAGTGCCCGAATTACAGATGGATGATAAAAATTATAAAGCGAAGATACCCTAGAATTATTCCTGTCTACCGCTAACAAATATTGCGTTAAATCATTACTGCCGACGGAAAAAAAATCGACTCGTTGAGACAGCTCTTTCAATTGATAAATAGCTGCGGGAACCTCAATCATAATACCAATTCTAGGTCTAGATAGCTTTTCTTTGAGCTCAGAATAACTCTTCCCATCATTTTCTGGATACAGCTCAGACGACAATTCATAATAGGCTTGGTTAATCAACCGTATGGCATCATCAACCTCGGTCACATTCGAGATCATGGGTAACATAATTTCTAAATTATTATGATGCTGATTAGCTCGCATCATCGCCCGGACTTGCAACAAGAAAATCTCGGGGTGATCTAAGGTAATTCGAATGCCCCGCCAACCTAAAAATGGATTTTCTTCCTCAATAGGAAAATAAGGAAGCGCTTTATCTCCACCGACATCTAATGTTCTCATGGTCACGGTATGTGAAGGAAATGTTGATAATACTTCATGGTACCAATTGGTTTGTTCATACTCCGAAGGAAAACAACTACGGTTCATAAAAGGAATTTCGGTTCGATAAAGCCCTATGCCAACAGCTCCGCAAGATTTTGTATGCTCTAGGCCTGCACTTAAACCGGCATTTAATAACAACTCTATGGCACGACCATCTTTAGTTACACAAGGCAAATCAGCAACTTTCTGGACTTTTTCAGTCAATGCCAGCTCTTCTTGGATCAAATGACGATACTCTCGTCGCAATGCTTCATCAGGCGAGACAAATAGCTCGCCAGTATAACCATCAACTATCGCTTCTTTGGCATTAAGCAGGTTGAGTGGCAGCGCATCAACTCCCATAATGGCAGGAATACTCATTGCTCTAGCTAAAATTGCCGCATGAGAGTTATTAGATCCAGAGAATGAAACAATTGCCTGTAATCCCTGATGTTGATACTCAGCCAACATCGAAGCAGTCACATCATTAGCCACTAAAATAAACGCCGTTGGCAATGATTCGTCAAGCTGACTTTGTTGGCGTAAATTAAGCAAGATACGATTACCTAAATCACGAATATCACTGGCTCGCTCCCTTAATATTTGTTCATCAAGCGCTTCAAACTGCAACGCATAATGATCAATAACTAGCTTTAATGCGCTTTCTGCATTCCAACCTGACTTGATATTTTCTTCAACTTCTTTTCCTATGTTGGCACTATCAAGTAACTGTTTATAAACCTCAAAAATATCCAAGCTATCGTCAGAAACCACCTTGCTAAGCTTAGCGCTCATTTGGTCAAAATCTTCACGCGTCTTTACGACTGCATGATGAAATCGATGTATTTGTTCGTCACTTGCATAGACCTTTTGCAAAGGTAGATTAAGTAAGTTCGCTTTCGGCTGAATGGTAAGCATTTCTGACATCGCCACCCCAGGAGCACCGGCAATACCTTTAACCTGTTTTAACGAAGCGCTATCTTTGGTCAATAAAGAAACGCCTCTCGCATTAGCAATAGTTACCGCTAACTGAGCAGATAAAGTAACTAAAAAGGCTTCTTCATTTTCATTGAAACTGCGCGCTTGTTTTTGTTGGATTGACAGGATGCCAATCACTTTTCTTTGATGAATAATGGGCGTACCCAAAAAGGCATTGAGATCATCTTCTTGAACTTCAGGTGCGAATTTAAAATGAGGATGAGACTTCGCATTCGCGATATTAATCGGCTCTTCACGCTGAGCCACTAAACCGACCAAACCTTCATTAAAGCCTATGGTAGTTTGTCCTAAAGAATCTTGCGCTAAACCATCAGAAGCGACTAAAAGAAAGTGTTGTTTTTGATAATCGGCAAGGTACATTGAGCAGCAATCTGTGCCCATAGCTTTTTTCACTTCAGAAACCACGTGTTCCAATGCTGCATCTAATTCAGGTTCACTGCTGAATGCTAAAACTATGCGGCGTAACGTGGTTAACATAAAATCCCTTATGGTCGTCATTATCTGCGATGCGATAAAATCATCTGAAAGATTGTCTACATGGTTTATTGTGTGTTGTTGTGAATCCTTGGAAAAATATGAATCGCCGACTTGTAACAGTAAGCGATTTCAATACCAAGTCCATTCAATAATTGACCCATTATTGAATGGACTTGGTATAACTACATAATAATAATCAGTTTCTACGTTTTCTGCGATCTGGGCGATGAAACGGCATTGCGTATGACGCAAATTCCTTCATCGCTTTTCGATACACTTCACGCTTAAACGATACAACCTGACGGACAGGGTACCAATAGCTTACCCAACGCCAATCATCAAATTCAGGATGAGAAGAATGAAGTAGATCAACTGCAGATTCTTCTGCGGTTAATTTCAACAAAAACCACTTTTGTTTTTGTCCAATACATACGGGTTTACTGTCGTGTCGTATAAATCTCTTTGGTAATTTATATCTTAGCCAATGTTTAGTTGTTGCAACTATCTTAACGTGCTCCGGCTTTAAACCTACTTCTTCATATAATTCACGATAAAGAGTTTGTTCTGCCGTTTCACTACCGTCAACTCCGCCTTGCGGAAATTGCCATGAATGTTGCCCAAAACGTCTTGCCCAAAATACTTGTCCCCTGTCATTGATTATTACTATGCCGACATTAGCTCGATAGCCTTCGGCATCTATCACAGGAACTCCTGGCAAATCTAATTTTTATATGCTCTGATTCTTCCACAATCTTAACGTTCGAGCAAACAGATCCTTCGATTATTTTTTCATATTTCAAAGATTAAGTTACAATACGGCAAAAAACTGAAGGCCCTAAGACCAAGTTGAAGCCATTAAACATACCCACATCAGAATCAGAATTGATGAGTCGAGCTCATGCCCTTTCAGGTTTAACATTAGGGGAAATAGCTCGACAAGTGAATATTGATGTCCCAAACAATTTATTGCGCGACAAAGGTTGGGCTGGCTTGCTTTTAGAGCATGTTTTAGGTGCAAGTGCAGGCTCAAGGCCTGAGCCTGACTTTCCAGCTTTAGGCATAGAGCTAAAGTCCTTACCGATAAACTGTCAGGGCAAGCCATTAGAAACCACCTTCGTTTCCGTTGCCCCCTTGACGGGACTGGTCGGCGCAAAGTGGGAAAATAGTCACGTTAAACACAAATTAGCTCGGGTATTGTGGGTGCCAGTTGTTGCAGAACGAGAAATACCGGTAGTCGACCGTATCGTTGGTACACCCTTTATCTGGTCACCATCACCGCAAGAAGAACTATTACTAGCAGCTGATTGGCAAGAATTGACCGATATGATCGTGCTCGGTAATGTTGAAAACATCCATGGTAAACATGGCCAAATACTCCAACTAAGGCCGAAAGCAGCCAATAGTCAGGCAAAAACCTTAGCTTATGACAAAAATGGCAAACCTTTTCAGACTTTGCCAAGAGGCTTTTATTTAAAAACCCCTTTCACGCAAATGTTGATTCATAAGCACTTGATCGTCAATTAGTTCGGTACTGCGATTTAAGCTAACGGCAATATTTCTATCTTTTGTGCTATCGCGGTACACCCTTTCGAAGGAATGACTTGCCACAATGTATTCGCCGCCTCTGCGCAGAAAAATTCATCTTCGCCATTTTCATGAATATCTGACATTTTTTTGGCTGTTGCTGAGCCCGGATTCCACACCACCCATTGTTCGGTTTTATTGGAACTAACTTTAAGTACTCGCTTCAAGCCTAGGTCCACTATTTCTATACCTGCACCGCTATGATAAACACGATCTATTGGCCCAACCATATTGCTTATTTCGTCCGTACAATCTTTTTCACCTGACAACTTGCAGTCAAATGGCACACCGTTAAGTGCATCAACAGTGACTTTTTCAGGATGGCTTACGGAAAAGTAGGTATGCAAAGCCCCTGTGTAGTTAACCTCTGAGTCACTCAAGTTTTCCATTTTCAGGGTTTGTTCGAACGAGGCGCCAAAACTTAATACTTGTGTCAATTTTGCCGCACTAGGCCAAAGCGGATGTATATCTTGCCCTTGCCAAGATAAAATAATCACAACGCCAGACGGACTTATTTCAACATCATCTAACTGCCACACTTGGTTTCTAACAAAACCATGATTACCACCATTTTTGTAGTCACCAAACCAAGGCCAACACAGCGGGATACCGCCACGAATTGCCTTTCCCGTTTTATATTCCGCACTGTTGCTAAGCCAAAACACTTCCGCTTGTCCTGTCGGTAACCAACTCAACACTTGGCCGCCATACAGACTTACCTTTGCTTGACACTGATTATGCTTAATCACCAAACATTCTACGTCCTTTGACATCGCGACTGATGTCACTTCGCCAAAGTTTGTTTTCTTAATCTTACTCATCTTATGTTATTTCACTGTGATATGCGGCGAACGTTTTACTACGTCATCATTAAGCTCTATGCCTAAACCAGGCACTTCCGATACCTCAAAGAAACCATCAACAGGTTGCGGATCCTGAATACATAACTCTCTGTTCCAAGACTTAATAGCATAGGTATGATGTTCATGAATGAGGAAATTAGGGATTGCCGTTTCTAAATGCAATGATGCCGCGGTTGCTACTGGACCACCACAGACATGCGCCTGAATGCGGATATCGTAAACATCAGCATAGTCACAGACTTTTTTCGCTTCGGTAAAGCCACCACACAACCCTACATCGGGTTGTAAAACGTCGATACTTTGATCTTCAAAATAGGGTCGTACATCCCAACGATGATATAAACGTTCGCCGCCTGCGATAGGCACGTTTACTCGATCAGAGACTTTTTTATGTACCTTTGAATTCAAGTAATTGACTGGCTCTTCATACATCATACAACCTACTTCTTCGACCACTTCTCCCATTTGAATAGCTGACGCGGCTCCCATTAGCGAGTGTGATTCAAAAATAATGTCGACATCTTCACCTACAGCATTGCGAATAGCACGCAGTCGATCGCCAAACAAACGCATCTGAGGTTTAGTAAATAACTTAGTTCGATCAAACGAAGAGTTACCGTCGGCGTCGTAGACAATAGGATCAACTTTTACCGCATCAAAACCTTGTGCTACTGCTTTTAATGCAGCTTCAGCGTATTCTGCTGGTGCGAGTAATTTTTTGCACTCTGCGTCCCAGTCGAACTGCAATTGGCTTGCGTAAGTGCGAAGTTTACCGTTAACTTTGCCACCGAGTAGTTGATAAACGGGTACGCCTAACGCTTTGGCTTTGATGTCCCACAATGCCGTATCAATCGCACTCATCGCAGAATACAGTACCGGTCCGCCACCCAGCCCCCAAAAGCTTTCACGTAACATTTTCGACCATAAAAGCTCCGTTTGGAACGGATCAAAGCCAATCAGCACAGCTTCGGTAATTTCTTTAATCATTGCCGCGGCAGCACTGTGCCCCCAGTCATAAGCCAAGCCTGCTTCGCCGACACCACTTATACCTTCATCAGTATGAATACGAATAAAAACAGGATTCCAAGGTGGACGTTCTGGGCAATGAATATCAAATATTTCTACGTGGGTAACTTTCATCTTAGTAACTCTTTATGTCGAGACTAAACCTGGTGGCTTAGTCGAATTTAGTTGTAATAGGCTGTTGATAGTTAACGAGCAAATGAAGGGTCAGCTCGATAGGCTTTTCTGAGCATAGCTGGCCAAGATTTTTGTCCGCCCGTTAAGCCCGTATGAACCACTTTAGCTTGCGCTTTAATGCCATCGACCACGCTCTGGTCAATTAAAATAGGAGTTTGTCCGGTCGACTGTATCTGCAACTGCACCTGACACGCTCTGACTAGGTCATACATATGCATAAAGGCATCACCAATCGTTTGACCTAAAGTCAGTCCACCATGATTTCGTAACAGCATAAAATTCGCATCACCTAAGTCTTGCTGTAATCGCAATTTTTCATCAGCATTTACCGCCAGTCCTTCATAATCATGATAGCTCATGGATGCCAACGCAAAGGCTGAATATTGGCTTAAAGGTAACAGGCCGTCCTCTAGCGTCGCGACAGCAATGGTCTCGTTAGTATGTAGATGAAGCACACACATAGCATCGTGCCTTACTTCATGGACAGCGCTATGAATGGTAAATCCAGCAGGGTTAATTTCAAACGGACAGTCTTTGTCTAAAATATTGCCGTTCAAGTCTATTTTGACCAAATTCGACGCGGTCACTTCATCAAAGGCGAGCCCAAAAGCATTGATCAAAAAATCATCTGTACCTGGAATTCGAGCTGAAATATGAGTATAGATTAGATCGTCCCAGCCATGCATTTGTACTAAACGATAACAAGCAGCCAAATCAATACGGGTTTGCCATTCAACCTCTGAGACTTTGCTTTTTAAATTAAGATCAGGAAGTTCAAACATTATTTTCTCACTAAACAAATTCACTAAGCAGTTGCTAAACCGCACAATATTGGCACTTTAGCTGACTAAAGCATTTATATAAAGTCTTGAATAGGCTAACTTATAGCAATTGATTTTAACCGTTGAGTATTTGACCTATCTGTATCTTATTCATCGCACTAAACCAACATCCTAAATATCCTGTGATCATTTGCGCCAATCGCGACGAGTTTCACCAGCGACCAACCCAAACAATGCATCGTTGGACTGGTATGGACATTATTGCAGGTAAAGACTTGCAAGCTGGAGGCAGTTGGCTAGGCGTCAAAGAAAACAAAAACAATCCGTCACATCCAGAGATAAAATTTAGTGCCTTAACTAATTATCGATTAGCGGTTAATCATGAAAAGCCAGAGCAAAGTCAAGTAACCAATAAAGTGCCTTCACGAGGGGCTTTAGTGATCAATGCGCTTAATCAAGGCAATGATACTCTAGAACAACATTTAATAGCTCGCGGTCAAGATTACCAGGGATTCAATCTTGTTTATGGCAACATTCGTACTGACCAAACACAGCTGTTTTGTTTTGATAGCATTAAACGTGAACGTCATCATTTGACCAAGGGTTTTCACAGTATTTGTAATGGTGCGTTAGATGATATTTGGCCGAAGATGGCCAGAGGGAAGAAGTTACTAGAAGATTACATCAAGCAATCGCCAAGTCTCGACATCGAACATTTATTTAAGTTAATGAAGGACGACAGCGCCGCTCCCGACCATTTACTACCTGATACTGGTGTTCCTTTCGAGTGGGAGCAACGACTGAGCTCAATATTTATTCAATCAACTGAGTATGGGACTCGTTCGACTTGTATTATCACTTTCGATGTTAATAGCCAACTAAACATCCATCAAAGAGAATTCAATCAACAAGGTCAAGTTAAAAACGAAGTAAGCTTTGAGCTGTAGATATATTATATCAGCCCATAGCTGTTTTTATTAGCGCTACAATCAATGAAACAAACACCAGTACCATAATTATTTTACTGTATTTTCGCTGTTCTTCACCATCTAAGGGTTTACCAAATTTTTGTCCTAAAACTACCATTAACGCTACGCCACCAAAGACACAAGCTAAAATAATTAATAGTGTCATTTATCTCTACCTCGTTTAATAAATCTGCTATTGCAATCGAATTCGATATATTTAACTTTCAAATCTGCAATATTCCATTAACATAACAATAATTTAACTACATTCCTAAGTATTTGCTTTTATAGGGACTCGCAGAAAATGCTGCAAAGTGAAGATTTTAAACAAAAAAGACGTTTTATCATGGACTTGGGGAAGGCGCTCCATAAGTTTGGTACCAACTCATTCCGTTCAGAGGCTCACCTGCAAAGCGTTGCCCTGTTTTTAAATATAAAAGCTTCTTTTATTATTACGCCGGTCGCTTTGACCTTTATTCTAATTGATGAAGAATTCAACGAACACAACTATATGGTGCGAGTAAAGCCAGGTGAGATCGACTTAGGCTCATTAGCAAGAACCGATGAACTTGTTGATGAACTCAGTTCCGGACAGCGTACGTTAGAAGAAGCAACACAAAGACTAGAAGATATAGTCAATAAACCAAACCCCTATGGCAAAGTACTATCATTTTTTGCTTTCGGTGCTTCAAGCGGTGCCTTTGCTATGCTGATGCATACCAGTTGGAATGATGTTATTTGGGCAACGTTACTCGGTTTTTTAGTATGTCTATTTGTCTTTTGGGCAGAGCGTTCTACACGTGTCACTGAAATGTTAGAACCTTTATCTGCGCTAGTAGTTGCCTTATGTGCATCGGCAATCACCAACATTGATCCACAAATTAATATGCCCTTGGTTATCTTGTCGGCAATAATCGCTTTTATTCCAGGGTTAGCCCTGACATTAGGCTTTGCTGAAGTTTCGGCTAAACACCTACTTTCAGGTACGGCTCGAATAATGGATGGTTTAATGGTTTTATTTAAGCTCTATTTTGGCTCGGTCTTGGGTATCGCATTAGGTCACCTTTTATGGGGCACCAACTTGCAAACACCGTCGCTATCGACTCCGACCTGGATATCATGGGTTGCTGTAACGACGCTATCCATCAGTCTCGTGATCTTATTTAAAGTCAGAGTGAAAGAAGCCCCATGGGGTATTATTGCTGGTTACGTTGCCTACGGAGCAGCATTACTTGCAAGTCCTTATTTAGGTTATGCTTTAGGTGCTTTTGCTGGTGCTTTTGCACTCGGCATTTATAGTAATATTTTTTCTCGAATCATGAACTTACCATCAAGTATTGTCATGCTATTAGGGTTAGTTGTACTTGTCCCTGGTAGTAAAGTTTACATTGGTTTAAACACCGCGATCTCAGGACAAACCATGTTAAATAGCACCGATATTGGCTCACAAACGTTTTTAATTTTTATGTCACTTGTTGCGGGATTAATTTTCGCCAATGTTGCCATTCAGCCCAGAAAAACCTTATAAGTGAAAGCCTGATTTAAAATGAATACAACTAAAACAACTAAAACAAAAAACAGTTACCATCACGGCGATTTACGACCTAGTCTAATTAGTGCCGCTACGGTCATGATAAATAAAGGTGGTGTTGAAGCTTTATCATTACGGAAGTTGGCTGAGAAAGTTGGCGTGTCAAGAACCGCGACTTATCACCACTTTACTGATAAGCATGATCTACTGTGCGCCGTTGCAGCGCAAGGTTTTGTAAAGTGGCATGAACAAGAAACCGAAATTTTCAACGATCAAACACTCGATGTGAGAGAGCGATACCGAAAATTTGTCTTTAGTTATATTGAATTCGCATCAAGTAATCCGGCGATTTACGATTTAATGTTTGGTAACACTTTGTGGAAGCTTAACAAAGGTAACAAAACACTCCGAGATGTTGCCTATCCTTGCTTTCAATACCAGGTAAAAATGACAAAAGCATGGCAGGAAAAAGGCATTCTCCCCCAAGGCGAGAGTACCTTAAGACTAGCACAAGTGACTTGGAGCACTATGCATGGTATCGCTCGCTTAGTCATTGACGGTATTTATGCCGACGCGAACAATGTTGAAGAAATGTGTGAATGCGCGGTAAACCTGTTTTTGCAAAATAATGCTTAAATTACATTTAGAGTCGGTATATTCAAACCATTTTGCTCATATGTATATATTTTGATACACCCTCTCCCTTCATTTATTAACAATTATTTAACATTGTACTGGTGTTTTCTTCAGGTAAAAACTAGGATGTGCCTGTGAAAAATTTAGGATAGCGACAATAGTCCCCGCTATTTTTACCAACAGAGAAAATAACAATGAAAGCAATACTAACAAGCGCACTATGTTCTTCTCTTATATTACTGTCTGGCTGTAATGACAGCCAAAGTACAAAAACAGAGCAAGCTACTGAACTAGCTATGAAAAAATCTGCCTTAGCATCGGGCATTGAACAAGGCAATATGGACACGAGTGTTCGTGCTCAGGATAACTTTTATCGTCACGTTAATGGCGGCTGGTTAAAAGCTAACGAAATCCCTAGTGACAAAACTGCCATTGGTTCATTTTATGACTTACGTGACGAAGCAGATGAAAATGTCAAAAAAATCATCGAAGAATTAGCCGCGACACCAAACTTAAAGTCAGGCACTGACGAGCAAAAAGTAGCAGACCTATTCCGTTCATATATGGATCAGGAAAAGCGCGACTCATTAGGTATCAAGCCAATTGAGCCGGTATTAACTGAAGTGGACGCACTGACATCTAAATCAGAATTAATGGACTTTTTTGGTAAAAATCAAAGTATCGGTGTCACAAGTCCTCTCTACCTTTATATCAGCGTTGATGCGAAAGACTCAGCAAGTTATGCGACCCATGTTTGGCAAGGCGGTTTAGGTTTACCTGACAGAGATTACTATTTTAACGAAGAAGCACGCTTTGTTGATTTACGTGTGGGCTACCTTACTCATATCGAAAATATGTTTAACTTAGCTGGATTTGAAAACGGCAAAGCAGCCGCAAAAACAGTAATGAACATTGAAACTAAAATAGCTGAACTCCATTGGACACGTGTTCAAAGCCGAGATAGTGAAAAGCGTTACAACAAGTTTGAAACTAGTGAACTCAATGAACTTAGCGCAAACATCGATTGGGCGAGTTACTTAGCTGCTGCCAATGTAGCGAGCCAAAAAGACCTCATCGTCAATCAGCCTGACTTTGTTGAAGGCTTAGGTACCATCATCAACGAAACATCAATGGATGACTGGAAAACGTATCTTAAATTCCATACATTAAGTGGTTTTTCTAGCTATTTAACTACCGACTTAGACAACGAAAACTTTGAGTTTTTCTCAAAACAGTTGAATGGTCGTAAAGAACAACGCCCACAGTGGAAACGCGGTGTTAGCGTCGTCAACTCAAACTTAGGCGAAGTTATCGGCAAGGTTTATGTTGGCCGTCACTTTCAACCTGAAGCCAAAGAGCGTATGAGCACTCTGGTAGAAAATTTACGTGCAGCTTACGGTGCATCAATTGATGATCTTGACTGGATGTCGAGCGAGACCCAAAAAGCCGCTCACGTTAAACTTGCAGCCTTCACACCTAAGATTGGCTACCCAGATAAATGGGAAGATTATTCGGCACTTAATATTGATGGTAGTGACTTAGTCGGCAATATAATAGCTTCAAGCCACTTAAGCCATCAAAAAGAAGTTGAGAAACTTGGCGGCCCAATTCGTAAATGGGAATGGGGCATGACACCACAAACGGTTAATGCATACTACAGCCCAACGATGAACGAAATAGTGTTCCCAGCGGCTATTTTGCAACCGCCATTTTTCAATATGGAAGCAGATGACGCTGTCAACTACGGCGGTATTGGTGCGGTAATTGGTCATGAAATGGGTCACGGTTTCGATGATCAAGGCAGTAAGTACGATGCAGAAGGTAATCTGCGTAATTGGTGGACGGAAAAAGACCTTGAAGAATTTGCTACTCGTACAGCGCAATTAGTCGAACAATACGACGCTTACAAACCCTTTGACGATTTACATGTAAATGGAAAGCTTACGCTGGGTGAAAACATTGGCGACTTATCCGGTGTAACCATAGCGTATAAAGCCTATAAAGCGTCTTTAAACGGCGAAGAAGCGCCAGTGATTGACGGCCTAACCGGCGACCAACGCTTCTTTATCGGCTATGCACAAATTTGGCGTTCAAAAATTGTCGAAAAATCAATGCGTAACCGTGTTGCTACCGACCCACATTCGCCTGGAGAGTTCCGTGCATTAGGTTCATTATCTAACATGAATGAATTTTACCAAGCGTTTGACGTAAAAGAAGGTGATGCCATGTACATTGCCCCGGAAAAACGCGTTAAAATTTGGTAAGTTAAAGATACTTTTCAACATTCAAGCCAGTCCCTGCGACTGGCTTTTTATTATTTAATGGATTTGGCATTAATGGATCTGGTAGTACAGTTTCGCGTACCAGCCTTCAGTTATAGACATATAGCCATCTACACTTCTTTGTTGTAATGTATGTTAACAAAGTATAGACTAGTGCCACTCACATGATGTCTCGCTGATTTTTCTTGCTTGTATAAAGCCTTAGCTAAAATCTCGTTCATAGGGAATGTGGTGAAACCCCACAACTGTACCCGCAACTGTAATTGGCTTATCGGCCAAGAGTCAGATTACCTAGCATGATGATGAATACGCCAAGTTATACCCAAACTTTGGCTTGTCAGTTTACGTGCGGGAATACACGTGAGCGGTTATGCTCCCTGTTGGGATCACAACTTCTTACCTCTTAACCGCTATTTATATCTCTAGATAGGTGGTTAAGTGTCTGTAATACTCTCGATTAAACAACTCTGCTGGCAAGTGGGTAGCGCTCAAGTGTTGGATAATATTGCGCTAGATGTCAGCGAAGGAGAAGTCGTCGGTATCATTGGCCCTAACGGCGCGGGTAAAACAAGCCTACTTAACTGTTTACTAAGACAGATTTCAAATTATCAAGGCGATATCAAACTTAACGGAGTATCAAGTGAAACGCTATCGAACAAAACGTTAGCGAACTACTTTGCTTTAGTTTCACAACAACACAGTTCTCTGTTTGATTTATCAGTGTTTGAAGTTGTGCGCATGGGGCTATTGCCACATAAAAGTTTATTTGAACGAGATACCCAAGCCGATCTGACATTTATTTACTCGTCTCTTGAGAAAGTAGGTTTGCATCATGCTTCAGGGCAATTATTTAATTCACTCTCCGGTGGTGAGCAGCAACGAGCACTCATTGCTAGAGCGCTAGTCCAACAGTCAAAAATCCTTATTTTAGATGAGCCGACTAATCATCTAGACGTATATTACCAACACCAGATTTTATCACTGGTTCGCTCGCTCGGGATAACTGTGATTATGACAGTACACGACTTAAACTTAGCGGCGCAGTACTGCCAACGTTTAATTGTGATGGAAAAAGGTAGAATTCGAGCAGATGGTCCAATCAATGAAGCGCTCAATGCCAGTATGCTCAGTGACGTTTTCAATTTAAATTGCCTGATCACTGAGCATCCCATTCATCAAGTGCCACAAGTAGTGTTCTACCCCAAGGATACTCACCATGCGTAACTTGGCTTGGCTGACCTTTTTTCTTGTTATTGCTAGTATAATTAGCCTGTTACTGTCCTTATATTTTGGCGCCGCTGACGTTCCTTTGTCGGAACTCGCCTTTTGCTTGATTGGCCAGTGCCACAGTGAAATTCACAACATGGTGGTCTGGGAGTTACGTATTCCACGCTTATTAGTCGGTTTTATCGCCGGCGCTGGGCTTGCTTGTGCCGGTGCAATTTTACAAAACACGACCCGCAATAGTTTAGCCGACCCTTATATATTCGGTATAGTTTCAGGGGCCGGACTTGGCGCGACCTTAGCTCACATAGTATTTAGCAGTAGTATTGCTATCGCTCTCCCCTTAGGCGCTTTTTTAGGAGCACTAGTCGCAATATCCATTGTCTTGTTTGTTGCAAAGTCGCTTAAGCGGCTCGACCAAGTGCTACTGACCGGTGTCGCCATTTCATTTATGTTCTCCGCAGGCACGCAATTCTTGCTGTATTTATCAGAGCCCTTTGCCACCAACAGAATTTTATTTTGGTTAATGGGCAGCTTAGCCAACGTCACGATGGCAGACTTTTACGTCATTACCCTCGTTGTCATAACTTCGCTTGCCATCATGCTGGTATTACATCGACAAATAGATTCGTTATTACTCGGTGATAGCAGCGCCCAAAGCTTAGGCGTTAACGCAGAAAATATACGTTTACTGATGTTCGGGCTGTGCGCCGCAATTACGGCGACAATAGTCGCTTACTGCGGAGGCATTGGTTTTGTGGGCTTAATGATCCCACACATCGTCCGACATTTCGTTGGTGTGACCATAATGCCACTGCTAATTGGCAGTAGCTTCATTGGTGGAATTTTCCTGGTCTGGGTTGATGTTATTGCCAGAACAGCGATGGCCGATGTTGAAATTCCCATTGGCATTATTACCTCAGCCTTGGGCAGTATCTTTTTCATTCTTATTATCAGCAAAAAAATAAAGTGACCCTATTATGACAAATTCAACCAATGATAAGCATCAACAACGGATGCAAAAACTCAAAGACAAAGTCGATGCTCGCATTGAACAAGCACAAGATGAGAAAGGCCTTGTACTGGTGATCACTGGTAATGGCAAAGGTAAAACGACCTCTGGTTTTGGCACCATTGCCCGTGCCGTAGGTCATGGTCTTAAAGCTGCCGTGGTGCAGTTTATTAAAGGTACTTGGGCAAGCGGAGAAAAAAACTTGCTTGAGCCTCACGGGGTCAGCTTTGACGTGATGGCAACAGGTTTCACTTGGGACACGCAAGATAAAGAAGCGGATATTTCGGCAGCTAAGATTGTTTGGCAAGCGGCGAAAAAGCATTTATCAAACCCAGATATCGATATTGTGTTACTTGATGAAATCACCTATATGGTGTCGTTTAAGTACTTAGACCTTCAAGATATTATTAACACAATCAAACAAAGGCCTGCACATCAACACGTTGTAATAACAGGCCGTGCTTGTCATCGTGAATTAATGGAATTAGCGGATACCGTTAGTGAAGTGCAATCGATAAAGCATGCTTTTGATTCAGGCATTAAAGCCCAGCAAGGGGTTGATTGGTAATGGCACAAAAAATCATGCTATGGATAGCATTAGGTTTATTGTTTTCTTTTAGCTTTCTAACCCCGCGCAGTACGGCGGGAACTTTGGCTGAGCAAGTATTGCAATTAGAAGATGCAAAGCGCACTAAGCCTAAAATTATTGCCTTATCACCGCACATTGTTGAACTGTTATTTGAAATTGGCGCAGGCGATCAAATTATCGGTACCACCGACTATGCCGATTACCCTGAGCAAGCATTGGATATTGAGCGAGTTGGCAACGCGGTAAAACTCAAACTTGAAGAAATTATCGCGCTGCAGCCGGATTTAATTATCGCTTGGACCAGTGGCAATCCATTCCAAGATCTGAACAAACTTAAAAAGTTAGGATTTAAAGTTGAATATTCACAACCCAATACCTTTGTCGATCTTGCTAAAGAAATAAGGCACTTTGGCGTGCTCACGGGCAACCAAGTACGAGCCGAACAAGTTGCAACTGATTTATTGTTAAAGCTTGGTCAGCTAAAAGCACAATATCAGCAGACTCAACCATTAAACGTGTTTTATGAGGTGTGGCATCAACCGTTAAC
>PJEL010001893.1_pt1 | contig 20068 bp, 18 predicted proteins | sample 1853271 | NCBI WGS metagenome assembly PJEL01 (sample SAMN08108733, study PRJNA415343) | Invertebrate metagenome, whole genome shotgun sequencing project. | host: Globobulimina | place: Sweden: Gullmar Fjord | collected 2015-08
AACTTCATTGATGCCAACTTGGCTGCCCAAAATTTACTTGGTTATACGAAAGACGAAATACAAACGCTGAATTTCGCTTCATTACTGGATGAGCAACAATTACTCCAGGCGTTTAATATCCTGCAGCAGGTCATTGAGACTGGTACGCAAAACAAGCCAGCCCAATTTAAACTAAAGAAAAAAAACGGCGACTTTGTCTGGGTGGAGTTGACCAGTGTACTAACATATAAAAACGGCGAACCGGCAGGGGTTCAGGGTATTGCACGAGGTATCTCCAGGCGTAAGGAAGTAGAGAAACAACTCAAACTGGCTAAAGAACAAGCGGAAGCAGCCAGCCTGACGAAGTCACAATTCCTGACCAATATGAGTCATGAGCTCAGAACGCCGATGCAGGGTATACTTGGCTATGCCCGCCTGGGAATGCAAAGATTCAATGCCTTGAGTAAAGAAAAAGTGTTGAACTATTTTCAGGAAATTCATTCAAGTGGCCATCGCCTGATGAATCTGTTAAACGCGCTTTTGGATCTGTCGAAGCTGGAATCTGGAAAAACTGAATATAAGTTTACCAGGGAAAAAATATCCCAGGTTATCGTGACAATCATCAACGAAATCAAAGCGATTACCCAAGAAAAGGAAATTACAATCGGTTTTCAAGAGCCAGAATTTGATGATCGTCTTATAATCGATAAAGAAAAAATATTTCAGGTGATTCGAAATCTACTTTCCAATGCGGTTAAGTTTTCCAACCCAAAAACCAAAATCCGGATCGACATTGTTAAAAAAAGAGAACATCTGATGATTTCGATTATTGATAATGGCATCGGTATTCCAGCAGATGAACTGGAAACTGTTTTTGATAAATTCACTCAGAGCAGCAACACCAGAAACGGTGCCGGGGGTACAGGACTGGGTCTGGCCATTTGTCAGGAGATTGTCAAAGCCCATGAAGGAAAAATCTGGGCAGAAAACAACACAGCAGGAGGCACCACGATTAATTTTGAATTACCGTTTCTATAACAAACAAATTAATCAGGCAAAACGTTGGTTGCAGTCATCAACTGCCTGACAGGTTGAGGGGTATTGAATGTATCATACCCAGGTCTGGATCAATTCTCCACTGATAGGATATCTTTCAACTGAATTTTTAAATTGGCCAGCAGGATCTTCCCACTTGGACTGGCCGGCATCTCATCAAGCAAAAATATCTTTCCCGGCCTTTTGTATGGGGTAAGCCGGACTTTCAGGAATTCCATCAGATCAGTGGTTTTCAAATGACTTGAAGGCATGAGTTTGACAAAAGCCACAATTTCCTCATCTCCCTCAATACGGTTACCAATCACCGCTGACACGCTTACCTCCGGATGGGTGTTGATCACAGACTCCACCTCCTGGGGATACACATTGAACCCGGAACGAATAATGAGTTCTTTGGTCCGACCAATGACATACAGGTTTCCGCTCTGATCCAACCTGGCCACATCGCCTGTATTCAGCCATCCATCATCTTTTTTCACAATGGCGGTCAAGTCCGGAGCCCGAAAATAGCCTTTCATCACATTTGGCCCTCGCACCCACAACTCTCCTGTTTCTTGCTCCAGAGTTTGGTTTTTCTCATTACGTAAACGGGTCTCAATTCCCGGGAGTAATGGGCCAACCGAGTTATCCATAGCCGGTTCATAGAAACGGGTTAGGCTCAGCGTCGGCCCACTTTCAGTCAAGCCGTATCCATTGTGAAGGGGGAGATTGAACTGGTTCTCGATGTCTGTTTTAATCGTCGGGTCCAGCGGAGACCCACCGGCATAAATCATTCGTAAATCGGGGATGTATAATTTGTTATGAGATTCCTTCAAATACTCAAGAATTTTCACAAACAGGGTTGGTACCCCGAACAACATGGTAACACCATCAGAGGCAAGCGAAGCAATGACACGGGCAGTTGAAAACCGTGGGACTGGTAGGACACAAGCGCCAGCAAAGAATGCGCTGATAACGACTGAAGATAGACCAAATACATGGGATATGGGCAGGACTGCATATACATTGTCTCCGGCTTTGGTTTGACGAAGCCGGCCGGTGATGGCGGCGATATACCCAATGTTTTGATGGGTTAACATCACTCCTTTTGGAGCCCCGGTCGTCCCGGTGGTGTAAATCATCACGAAAACCTGCTCAACCCCGGATTCAAAAACGGCTTCAGGTTGACAATCCATTACCTTGCTAACTCTTATTTCATCAAGCTCTGAGAGAAAAGGACTCTCCGCATCAAATCGTTCCCCATGTTGTCTGGCTTCGCTGGATACACCTGAAGTAAACAAAACCAAGCGTGGGTCACAATTATCAAAAATCGCGTCGACTTCCCGTGCACCAAGCCTGGCGTTAATAATAACAGCCCAGGCATCGAGCTCACTGAGTGCAAATATCAGACACATTAAAGACAACGCATTTTCACAGACCAGCATCACTCTGTCTCCCCGACGAACCCCCAACTGGACCAGTCTGAGTTTCGTTTTTTCAATCAACTGGCCGAATTCTCTATATGTATAAGATCTCCCTTCGAACAGCACAGCAGTATTATCCGGGGTCTCTGCAGCCCAGTGCCGGATGCGCTGATCGATTCTGTTCGGCAGGGATTTGGTGATCTCCTCGGGGGTTTCTCCGAGGAGAGTTAGATCTTTTTGAACAATTTCATCTCTGGTTAGGCGATTTGTCATAGGGTTGTTTTTATTTCCAATGAAGTAAAAATTAGATTCATCAATTCGGTAACAGCTGATGTGAATTTACTCGCAGAAGTATGAGGATTCATCCAGAAAAAGTCAACCCACCCTGCCTGGCAGGGTGGCAAACTTTAACAGAATTGAGGGATTCCAGCCTGATTCAGTCCAATCTCCAAGTCACTGGCTCATGTTATATGTTTCCAGTCTAACCGAAGGCACTTTTGACTGCTTCAAGCACACGATCTTCGTTACTACGTACCCGATAGTCATCCGCCTGGTCGATCCACTGGATGACACCGCTCTCGTCAATAAGCAGCGACGTTGGGATTGCCATTGTCTTAAAGGACGGCACCAGCGCCAGGGGAATGCCGAACAGCACGAAACTGCCCTTGGAAAACTCAACTGCCTTGTGGTGCTCGACACCGTACTGCCTGATGACTTCAAGCTTCGAGTCTGACAATAGAGTCAGACTCAGTTTATCACGAATCTTATGTCGGGCAGCATCTTCTACACTGTCCTTGCTTAATGCGACCACAGTAACATTGTATTTGTCGAGATCTGATTGCATCGCTTCGAATCGCTGTAACTCAGCGCTACAGTACGGTCACCAGCTTCCTCGAAAAATCTTGAGCAATGTCCTCTTGCCCTTCAGTTCATCGGAGTGAAACCCGACCCCTTCCGAAGTTGTTGACTTAAACGACAAGAGATTATCGCCTACTTTTATTTTCAGATCGCCAATCGGCGTTTTGCGCTGGGAAAGAAGCCATAAAAACGTCAGCCCCATCATCAGTGCAAGTGCCGCTGGAACGATCACGGCCGCACCAGACGTTTCGTTGCCTTGATAGTTGGAAAAGATAGCTGAGGCCGCAAGGACAATTCCGATACATTGCATGAAAACAGATCCAACAGGACGAACGGGCACTTTACCACGGGGGATCGACGCCAGATAGACACCCCATGTGCCCATGACAACCACAAAAGCGGCCGCAGACATACCGATAACTGCTGTGTTCATCGTTCACTCCTTTATTATATTTTGAAATCCGCTGGGTGGAAAAGACATATGATTTTTCACCTCTGATTCAATCTTGTATTTTATCACCGAATAAATAAGGAGGTCAAATATTTGCAAAACACAGATCTCAGCCCAAATCTCAGCTCAGAAAAGGCCAATCGGTGGCCTGCAAAAATGCACTATTAAAAACTGGCCTGAACCACTAGAATAAATCCAAGGTCTGAGTTAGACTTTTCATCAACTAATCGACCTTCAGAAGGGCAGTGTTAGTTAATATTTAACTGAATATGATCCTGTTGAGAAGATTGCATTTTGCTGGGTGACGGGCCTTATTCAGAACGAATGTGGATACATATCTCTGATTGAACTGGAGAGTATCGAAAGACCCTTCGGATTGACGATAGAAAAGGATCTTTACTTTGTGCAGTAGAGGTTAAGTGAGGTGGAGATATGAGTTGTGTTGGCAGGAAAAAGGTATTGATCTGCCTGAGAAAGGGGAATCAGAATCCAAACCTGAAGCGAAGAAGAAGCAAATCATGTCAGCAGAGTGTCAGCTCTGCCGACATGATTTTAAATACCAAAGAAAAGTGAAATATAATATTGGATTTATAGCTATTACAAATTGTTTTTTATCCTACCAAATGGTTTTCAGGATCAAGAGACAAGCTGTTTTTCAATTGGAAGATGAATTGACAATCAATTGAGTATAAAATTGAACAAATCTCTCCAAGTCTGCTAACGAAGACCTCTCATCGATTCCATGGATGCGCCTTGCATCTCTCATATTGGTCAGCCATGTCGGTTGGAATCGGTACAGGTCATCTGTTAAATTCTTATAGTTTCCTGAATCAGTAATTGCAGTTAGTTGAGACGGCGTGACTAATACGCTTGGGAAAAGCTGGTTTACCGTCTTTTTTATCATCTTAAATCCAAAACTATCAGTACTGCTTAGCATTAATTGAGAATCAACGGCCAGATTCCCTTTAACCGTAACCTTCACTCGGGGATCATTTATCACAGATTTTATTTGCTCCAAAACACTTTGAACAGTATCTCCTGGTATGATTCTAATATTTGCGGTTGCGTTTGCCTGTATAGGTAATACATTATCTTTGACCCCACCATTGATTACGGTAGTGGCGAAGGTAGTCCGAATCAATGCATTACTAACGTCGTTTTTTGAAAACTGAGCAACTAATACAGGCTTAGACAACCATAGGTTTGAAAGAATGAGCCTTTTGCTAAACGGCATATCTTGGCTTAGTGTTTTTAACATCTGTTCGGATGTCCTTCCAAATCGAAAAATTGAAAGGAGACAATTCTTCGGTTAGATTCAGCCTGAATTCAGTGGAGAAGTATTGAGTATGGGCTCTTGAAAATCGACCCGCCCCGTAGCTGCGCAAGCGGTCCAGACCACCCAAACCTGTGCTGGTTCCGTTCTTATTCATGTCGGTGAATTGGTTTATTAAATCTTCCTGGATTTCCTCACATTCCGTATCGCCTGCAGTACAGGTCAACCCAATCGGTTGCAGCAGAGTTGCCCGATCAGTGGGCCCTTCCTCCGTTACAACAGCGTCACTGCGAGAGGCATGAAAAGCCCAAGTGGAAAGCTCGCCAACAGGAATGTAAAACTCCAAGGTGTGATTTGAGCTGGTTAATACGAGTGAAGGGGTAGATATGTAGTATGTAGCGAAGATTTTGGTGGAAATTCCAAATTTCGTATTATTGGGATAGGGGGGAGGGTGGTCGGTGCTTAGCCCATTTTGGAAGAATATCAAAATGAAAGACTCTGTTTCTTTTTTATTTTTTCCTGTCAAGTTGCTTTGGAACCAACGTCCTCTGTCCAGGCACAGGTCGCCATTCAGGACCAATCCAGATGGAAATTGGCCAGGGTGTCATGAGCGTAATCCGAGCGATCCTGCCATGCCTTATCAGATTGATTCACTGCCTGCTTCAGGGCTTTATACTCGGGGGACCCCGCCATAGCCGTTCTCGAACGATCCAGATCTTTCAAAAAGTTGAGGTACTCTGCAGCTTCCTTATATTTTTTGAAATAGATCTTTATCATCGATAAAATAAAAGCTGAACGTATAGCCGGAGCCTGGGATAGCTGGGAGAATATTTTCTCCAACCGCTTTTCAGCTTTTTTGATAACATGTTTTGCGTAATCCCCCTCTCCCTTACTCATTGCCAGTTCGGCCTCTATCAGCAATAGCGAAACCGATCGTCGCCAATATTCCAGCGCATGTTCCTCGTTAACAATCGAGGCCATATGGTCCGAAGTAACCAGGGCCAGCTGATAGGCTGCAATCGCCTGCCGAAAGGATCTATTTTCAGCTGTCATCCAATCAAGGCTCTTGCCGGCCAACTGCTCCCGAATCGGGAGGCTTTTATCCCAATGCTTTTTGAACGTCTTTGGATCAAAGGGATCAGATCCTGTCTCTCCTTTTTGTTTTTTAAAATAATCCATCTGATTGGTAGCAAACAGACATTCAGGGCAAACAGCTACTTGTACCAGGTTGTAGTCACAGAACTCTTTTCCTTCTTTGGCTTTATGATACACCGGAATGCCGAAAATGTTGTTACGAGTGTTCATCGTATTGGACCTGAGGATCCAGAAGGGGATATTTTTCTTCCCACATACGCGGCACTGGACGTAAAACCCCAATAGTGATTTGTTGGTCGTTTCCAATGTTTTTTTTGTTTTTTCTCCACGGGCTTCGGGATTTTGCAACAATTCCAGTCCCTGATCTTCCCGAAGCTTCTGCTGGAATTCCACCTTGACCTTAAACTCCCCAAACTTTGATTTTACGGGTCGACACCAGGAGGCCTGAGCGACAATAGGCGCCATCATATCTTTTGAATCTTCTCCTGTCAGGTCCCTGTAAAATTGCAGCGTAACCCTGCCATAAGGATTGACTACACGAGAAGAAAAGATAAGACACTCATGTTCCGTTAAAGCGAAACACCGGATTTCCGATTCCTTGTCACCGACGCTCATTTGAGCCGGATAACTCCTGGCACCTACTTGTTTCCGAGCATGGCTCAGAAATCTATCCGAAACCCCGAATGGGAATCCCAATTTTTCTGTGGCAAGTTTCAGGAATTTTTCCTCATCGGTCGCTAATTCCTCATCCGCAGTGGAGATAAGGGTTAACTGGCTTAGAATATAGACCGCTTTTTTCTGGTCCATGGAGATATCCGGCAAAGCTGGTATTTTCCCCTTTTTCACCATGGTCAGCATGGAGCTGATTAAGTCCTTGTCATCCAATATACCAATGATGTTTTTCAGGTATGCGAGTTCGGCTTTATCAACCTTTCCATCCGCCCAAATCATGCCGACGATCGCCGAGGCAAACCACTTCTTCTCTTCTTTCGACATGGATGCAATCACCGCATCTTCCATTTCCGCTCCTTGATATAAACATTTGACGTCCATCCGATTGGATAAATACCAGAAATGAGAGAAAAGGTCGAGAAAGGAATTCGGAGAAAGCTCAGGCGGCCATAACGACAATTATAACCACATATGGAGAGTCATGATAGCGAGGATTTCTGGAATGATAGTCGGTTGTCCTAACCGTAGAATTATTTTTTTGAATTTTCTTTTTTGTATTTATTTATAGATGAAGTTATTTCAGCCAACATTCTTCTGGCATTTTTATGAATTGGTTTGTTTTCAAATATTGCAACACCACGTATGAAATATCTCGCTTGTACCATGAATTTATGGTAGATCGTTACTATTTTTATATCGTTAATATATCGATCTTTATAATTTTGTAGGGCACTATATGCTCTAATAAATGGGTCAATTTCATACACTTTCTTTAGTGGCCTGTCTTTGATATTATCTTTAATAATATCTATTGTTTCGTAACAGTATTTTATCAATGTATCTAAATGGTTTCTGGTAGATTGCGCATTCTTGTCTTTACCCGCCCTTTTTTTCACTGATTTTATATAGCCTGTCGATCCTTGTACTTCAAGTTCTGGATTTCTATCCAGCCAATAAGAAGCATAGAAAGCATAGGTGTAATATTTTGAATTGGCTAATCTTAATCTCAGATTGATCTCATAATCACCGGTACTCACCCTATTTATAATTTTTTGACCAAGATCAAGATTGGGTGTCATAGTCACATAAGAAAGCATGGTAAGATACAGATTTACAAAATTTTCAGACGTAATTTCATTAACTATCGTTTTAGGTTTATTATTGACCACATTTTGTATAGCTTTTAATAAATGCTTTAGATAAAGATTTTTCAGTTTGAAATCTATTGAATAGCTTCGGAAGGAACCCATTTGTTTTGATTCAGAATCTTTAGCAAATGTCATTACTCTATCTATCGTACTGTTTCTTTGATTATAGAATACTGCGGGACTTATATAATAGGCTTTCCTAAGTATCCCCTCTAAACCTTCAATATGTCGGCTAATTTCACTTTCACTACTCGCTAAAGCAATATTTTTATCAATATCTTTTGCTTCAATATTTAGCTGCATAAAATAATTATGAATGTATAATAAATAGACTTGTCCGAATCCGGTCACATTTAAATAACTATATCCTCCTAAATACATTGCCTGACAAAAGTGTTTTAGCGTGTCTAGTAATACGGTTCTTTGTCCGGTTAAGCCGGATTGGTCTTTGAGCGAAGACCAAGAATGTAGGGCTAGCAAGGTTTTCAGATCTGCTAGTGTTGCATCAGATTTCCTTTTGCCATATAAGTCATCAAACATTTGTCGTACTTTCTGTTTGCCATGATTTAGATCTTTGGGTTGTATGTTTCTTTGTATTGCAGCATATAGTACTTTGATATCTTCGATTACCTCCATGGATCGAGAGGGATTTTTGTCAAATAGCCCCAACCTTGGTTCTTTATATTCCTTTGATCCTACCCAGTCTAAAAATGGTGCAGCCAGCGGGGATTTGGATAATAATTCTTGGATACCTCGATTTTTCTTTATGATTTCACTGGGGCTTAATTTGGATACAGATTTTTCTTCAACTTCTTCTGTTTTGTTATTATTGTCATGTTCATCTTGATATTTAATAACGAATTCATTCCCAGAAAATGCTTTAAACAAAGCCTCTTTGAAGTTATCCTGCTTGCCATACATAAATTTCAAAAAAACATCATAAGTTTTAATTTTATCAAGAATTTTTTTAAGTCTTTTAATATTGGACTTTTGCCCGTTATCGGCCATGAGAAGTGCTGCTTTGAGGGTTGAAAATAGAAAAAAATATGCAAAAAATATTAAATCAATTAAAAAACGGGGGTGGGATTCAAATCATCAAAAAGACTCAAAACTGTTTTGTACTTAATGATGGATTTTAAAATATCGAATGTATCCCGGTACCAAATTGCTTTTTCTAACGCAGCCTCTTTACTACCGTAGTTTGCGTCACTAAAGATTTTGACATACTTATTCGGGGCAATGTCGATCGACACATACCAGAACTTTCCGACTCTGAATTCGTCCTTGCGATGGATGTATTTGAGTTTTGCTATTTTTTCAGATAATTAAGCCCAACTCATTAGATTCTTTAAAGGTTTTCCTATTAAAAGACATCAATTGTTGGAAACCTAGCTTGAGCTTGCAAACAATCCCACAGATATATGGCCAACCCAACATCCCCAGTCCATAAGCTATATCGTCCTTGCCCATAAAGCTCTCTGGATAATTCATATTGTTCAATAGCGTGCATGGCAAAATACCGGGCTCTTTCAAGCCATAATTCATTTTGATTTCTTTCAAATAATTTTAAGAAAGCATATCCATTTCCTCCTGTGCCGTGACATAAATTGGAGCCCTTTTTTAATGGACCTGCCAACCAGACAAGCTCTCCTCCTTTTTCCAATACCTGATCAAATTGATCATTTTTATATCTAGGCAACTCGCTTAAAGCTGTGATTATTCCTGGAGCTCCATGACAATGTTGTACTGTGGTAGGTTTCTGGTGAGGATCCTTTTCATCATATACTGCAACCCAATTGGCGAGTTTATGATCAGACTCAGCGCTATTGATTACCGTTTCCATTACTCTTGAGCAAATCATGTCAAACTGTTCTTCTGGTAAAAGCCTACATCCTTTAATCAACGGAATGACATTGCCTGCAAAGCCATGTACTGGACCAAGATATTTTCTATTACCCCCATATAGTTCAGGGGACCAGAGATGGCCGATATCTGGGATCAATTCCCACTCTTCCAATAATTTGTTCGCTTGAAAAACAAAAGCATCTTTCCATCTTGGTTCTGATAACCATTGATCCATAAAGTTTGCAGCTATCAATGTACCGGCGGTTCCCCACATCAATTCTCGAACTGGCTCAGAATTATTTGTTTGAATAGACTGAAAAACTTTATCGGCAATCGATCTGTCTTTGGATATTTTATATTGTAGCATAAGGATCGGCAGATCTCCAAACAAGTAAGAAGAGTTTTCTGGATGAGGATGATTTTTGAACTGCTCCCTGTTGGCTTTGAGTTGGTCTTCTAAGAAAGTTTCAACTTCAAATATTGTCTCTGACACACCGAGTTTTTGTAAGTAGTCAACTGCCCATAAAACTCCAGCGCTTCCCATGTAAAAATTACAACCAGTAAAACTATCCATTGGATGACATGGCCATCCGTTTTCAGAGTCGAAACTATTGACTGCATCGTTTGTGATATTTCGAATCGTTCTTTGAATCTGGTCCACATCCCATTGGATTTCATTCAATGGGTAATGCCTGCTCTTATCAAACATACAGTTTCCTCTGATTGATGAATTCCGGTGTTCATCGTTAGTTTTTTCCGGTTCTGAATTCGAGTATTGCCATTTTCAGTTATTGTTTTCGGCAATGTATTTCAAATCACTCACAAATTCAAGTTAATTGGATTTCCTAGATTCATTTCTTCCTTGATAAAAAGTAGAACATTTGTTTGATATATCAAAAAACACAATCGGAAATAGTCCAAGAAAGGAAAGATCTTCGGATAACAGCTTGGCCACCCTGAAGCTCGGCCGGGGACTTCGGCATAAACATCTGTGAATGTTCCGCCCCGGTCAATGGAGAAACAAAATTTGTTTAGTTCACCCATGGTCGTTGCCGAGTTTGAGTCAGTGAATGTCTTGATAGATAAAACTAGGAAGACTTCAATGAGTTTAATACTTCCACTAATCGGCCCACCAAATGGTCATGGTAAGCCTTACCCTTTTCGACTGTTGACTGGGTGGGGCAACCACCGATGGTATCTCCGGTTCTTTCGTAAACTTTCATTAGATCCTCTTTGGTAGCTGGGACATAACACAGGGTATCTCTGGGATCGTGTGGGTCGAGGTGATATAAGGGGGTAGCTTCATGGGGATTGTCCTTTGCCCGTTCCATGTTAACCAGCTCAGGATAGAAATACAGCATGTGAGACGTTTCAATATCTTCAGCATGACCGATGGGACCGAAATTCAGTTTTTTTGATATCTCTTTGGACATATAAGCGGGATCGAATAAGACCACTTTGACCTTAAGTTCCCGCTGAGCCCTCTCGGCTGCGATCTGCATCCACGAAATGTTTACAATACGGTGCCCATTCACCACAATAAAGTTTTTAAATCCGTTTTCGCTTAAGGATTTAATCATATCGAAAAGGACTTCGATCAGAATTTCGGCTCGAATGCTTATGGTTCCCGGCCGAACCAGATGGTGAGGACTCCAGCCGAACCACAAGGGGGGCGACGTCAGCACACCGGTTATTGAGCCGGCATCCCCAGCCAGTGCAGTTGCCACATAGGTGTCTGTTCCGAGTGGCGCAAAAGTGCCATGCTGTTCCGTACTGCCGATGGGAATAATGATCCGGTCATCATTTTTTAAATACGCTTCAGCATCCGACCAGGATATCTCCTGAAGTCTGGTTTCGGCCATTTTAATCTCCTATTTTGCGGTCATCATATTAGGAAGAACCAGTGCAATTTGCTGAAATATAGTAAGAATGACTGTTGTGAATAGTATCAGAAAGAAAAATTGCAGCGCATATCCAGCCAAAATCAATCTTCACTATACGACTGAAAGCCCCTGATTATCTTAATAATTTCAGCAAACCAAAGTTCAAGGTAGTCATGTTTCAATTAATACCACTGAAGACTATCCATGGAAAGGAAAATACTCAAAATGCAAACGGAGTATTCGGGTGCAATCTTCTACCAGGTTGTATCTGTCAATGAATCATCGTACACGATAAAACTGTAGAGTCAGAATTTCTAACCATCAAATACAAGAATGCGAATCTCATCGATATAAATCTGAAGTCGGGGTAAATAACCTTGAAGCAACGAGAAAGGAACTGAAGCGGCTGAAAGAGATCCTGGATGAATCGTCGGAGATGATAAGTTGAGATGATTCATAATAATAAAGACTTGAAGAATTTTTCCCGACGTGTCGTAAATGCGACCTCTTCTCCACTTCAATGATCACGCTGTTAATACCATCAGAGTTTATTTAAGCGGCAAAGTCAGGACTGAATGTTCGGTTTGTTCGAGTCACTGAAAAAAACATCAATCGAAACACTCTAATAAAATATTGATTCCGACATGTCTGAATATTTATACATCATTATATCAGATACTTGTAGTATTTTTAGATCATCCAGGCATATCAGCACAAAATTAAAGGATTGAAACGCAACAGTTACCAATACTTTGCCGCTCGCAAAATCCTTTAACATATTTAATATTATTTAATAAACTTAGAAACATTTCAAAGTTACAAAGTATAATATATCAGTAGTTTGGGAAGGGTATATGTGAGCGAAGCTGTGATTTCTCATTTTCAAATCATACCAGAATTTCTTGCGACGTCATGTAGATTCTATTCATAAAAAAAGAAGGTAGATGAGTCACAAAAATACTATATGAACATACCGTCTTCGTGATATTTTATTCGACATGATACGTAATATTAGTTTATTAGCGGCAATATTCTAAAATATTTAAATTAGTTTTCCGACGTCGGAATGATTTTATCAGATATTATGGTTCTTCTTTATCCGGAGTCTGATACTCCATAAATATCAGCCAATAAAACAAAGTCTTTTCACAGGTCAATATTTCAGCTAAGTCTATCAGATAGAAAGTTCTGGAATTTAGACCTGTTTTTTACCTTTACTCAATTTACTCAAATGGAAACTCAAGAAATCATCGCTAAACTTGAAACCATTGATGGCACGTTTCCAAGAGAAGCATTTGAATCCGCAATCAAGAATAAAGAAGAAATAGCGCCTTATTTGATTGAAATACTGCACTTGGTAATTAAGGAAGCGTCTGAATTTAAGGATAATAGTGAATTCTGGGGACACATCTTTTCGATGTTTCTGTTGGCCCAATTCAGAGAGAAGGAAGCATATCAACCGATTGTCGACTTTTTTTCTTTGCCTGGGGATTTAGTGTTTGATTTAACCGGCGATGTTGTTATAGAAGACCTGAAGAAAATTCTGGCATCGGTATCAAATGGCGATACTACCCTAATAAAGCAGCTCATTGAAAATAAGAATGCAAATGAGGACAAATGACAAAAGATATCATCGAGAAATATATCAAACTGGCGGTCAATAAAGGTGCAACTGAGGCAAAGCTGATTCATCCAAGTAGTGTTGTGACAGCACCCTGGGTAAAGATGAAATGCCAGTTTGGTTGTCCGGCTTATGGGCAAAGCTATTGTTGCCCTCCAGATACACCTGATCATAATCAAACCCGAGAGATGCTGGATTCATATCAACGTGCAATTCTCTTTCGAATAGAAGCTGCCGATACAGCCAACAGAAGTAAGAAATTAAAGAAGACATATAAATCACTTGTAGATATCGAAGGACAGTTATTCAAAGATGGTTTGTACAAAGCTTTCCTTTATACTTCTGGACCATGTAACCTTTGCAAGGAATGTGAGAAAATGAGTAATGAACCATGTAAATTAGGCTATGTTGCGAGACCATCAATGGAAGCCTGTGGAATCGATGTGTATCAGACTGCTAGGAATGCGGGTTTGTTTATTGAAACACTGAGTAAAACAGCGGAAACACAGAATAGGTATTGTCTTTTAATGGTTGATTGAATGATTTCAGCAAGAAATAAAAATTGTGAAAAATTGACTTACGATATCTGATTTATCGGATTAACAAAATAGAGGAAGACTTATGAACAGCTCCACTTTCACAGTTCCCATCAATGATCGTTATTTCGAAGATTACACAGCTGGCTCAGTTCATGAGTTCGGCGTTATCAACGTCCAGCAAGAGGAGATGATTGCTTTTGCCCAACGTTTCGATCCTCAAGAATTCCATACTAATCCGGAATCTTCAAAAAAAAGCATGTATGGTGGTTTGATTGCAAGTGGATGGTTTACGTCAGGATTGATGATGCGGCTTTTCGTCGACAATTATCTCTCATCTGTCGCCAGTTTAGGGTCACCTGGAGTAGACGACCTGAGATGGATATTACCCGTTCGCCCCGGTGACCAGTTATCCATACGAGTGACGGTTCAGGAAACCAAACTTTCAAGATCTAAACCGGATCGCGGTCTCGTTCACTCGTTTATTGAAGTGCTAAATCAGAGCCGTAAAGTGGTAATGAGTATGAAGGCAGTCAATTTTTTGCTCTGCAGAAGTTAGGTGATTAACACTTGTTTTTTTTACAAATTGAGTTTAACTCTTTCGCGGTGTTCAGGTATAATCCAGTTGGTACCTGGTTTCCCGATGGATTCTGGATGTGTATAGCCAAACATCCGCACTGCTGTCTGGTTTTGTTCCATACAAATACCTTTATCAGAAAGAAATATCGATTCAAAAGATGCGTCTGAAAGATAACGAAACCGTTCTTCGCTCTCCCGCAGTGCTTCTTCCGACAGTTTAAGCTCAGTGATGTCGCGAATAGTGCTAATCCATGCTTCTTGATCATTATATTCTATTTCTCCTGTGTGAACATCAACATATAGTTTTCCCCCTTTTTTCGTGATGTGCGTATATGAATGAGATGAAGAATCCTCATCATCATTGATGTTTTTTTCCACTTCTTCTAATTCATCGGCTGGATGAAGCTGTTGAGGCGTCATTGTGCACAGTTCATCCAAAGTATAACCATATAAGTCTAATGCTGACTGATTACAGTGGAGAATACGATGCGATTTTTTATCGAAAATAAAAACTGGATCCGCAATACTATTAAAAAGCAGATGATACTTGTTTTCTGACTTCTTCAAAGTTTGCTCTGCATTTCTAAACTCCGTATCAACCTTCACAGCATACAGCGCCATCTCAATCGTCTTTTTCAGATCCTGTTCCTGAATCGGTTTCAAGACATACTCAAAGGGCATGGAGATCTTGGCCCGTTCAGTTCTTTCTTCATCTAATGAAGTGATTGAGAAAATGATCGGAATTTCAAAACGCGACCGCATGATGTCAGCGGCTTCAATTCCATCCATTTCTCCTTTGATCCAAATATCCATCAGAATGATATCCGGTTTGTCAATTTTGGCTTTTTCAATCGCCTTCTCACTTGTATCGACAATTGAGGTCACTTCGTATCCCAAACTTTGCAGCTCTCTTTCAAGTTCCATTGCGATAATGGCTTCATCTTCAACAATGAGTATTCGGGCTTTTTCCATGATTATGTTTGATCGATGTTGAATTCAACCGAGTATATTAACTTGATCAAATATACTGATATTATGCATTATTTTAAAAGATTGACAATTAATACGAGTTTCCTTAATTGTCAGTACGATACCAGATTAAAAGGAACATCTCAATGGAATTTCGTTTCTTTCAAGAATCTTCAGCCCAAGTCCCTGCCCTGAAAAGACCATTTTGTAGGGTTTATGACGCACAAGAGTGAACTTCCGGGACAAACATATCTCCAAACAAAATTCTTAACAAACAAAGGAATAAACATAATTTTATGAGGTTATAGCAAGTGATGCGGATGATATGGAAGGTCTTGGGGGAAAAATGGTGGAAATTCTAAATTTGTTAGTATTATTGGGTTCCCGGGGTGGGTGATCAGTGGAAAGACCATAATAAAGGAAAATAGAATTTCGGAGTCCTCCATGGGGAACTTTTAACCAGCAGATTATTAGATCGCATTAACTTATACATCTTCGAAAACGTTTCTAGAATGACGTTTGGGTTTTCTTATCTAATCCACGTTTGTTCATCCAGCCTAACTCTATGTCCATTTTTGCTAGACCATACCAGATTTGAGTAGTTGAGCATTCCGAATCAGCTACAGCCATAACAACAAATCTTTTGGATCCTTGGGATAATAAAGCGATTTTACTTTTTTGACCTGCCAGGATACTATTTATCTATAATATAGGCGAATAATTTTGAAATTATCTAAATAAAACATATTTTCCTAATATGAAAAAGAGAATAAAGCCAGGCGCATCAGATTTAAAAAAAATTAGAGATCTTATCCTAGAATTTGCGTGCACAATACATGATTTCACTTTAGAAAAAGATGATTTTTTGCAGAACGGTGATTGGAATTCTACATTTTTGATAACCTTCAAACACAAAAAGTTGGAAGACCGGCTATTTTGTGATGCACCATTTGGTGAATATTTTCTTCGGTTTGGAGTGCAGATGGTTTTAGAAAAGAAAATCTGGGAGAGAGAATCCGATGCAATTTTTGATATTGTATCTAAATTTGATATAGCGATTCATCCTCAATCAAACGAAGGAAAAGATAAGATATGTTGTCATCTTACAACAAGAGCATGGATTCCAAACTTCAATCAGCGTATATTTGGTCTTACATTTTCAAATATTTTGGAATGTAAACAGACTGTTTTGTCTCAAAGTTTTTAAATCTTTAGTTTGTTGACAGGAGTGCGTCATTTTATATCTCTTTTTCTTAGGCGATTTTAAAAATTAGGTATGCCTGGGGTATTGACACACCTATAAGTGATTGCTAGTTTTGCTGTGGGTCACGATTCAGCATACTCGCTGTTCCCACATTCCTGACTTCCCTGGAGGTACCTATGTTCAGTCACATCATGATCGGCGCCAATGACGTTGCCGCGTCAAAGACATTTTACGATGCCGTGCTCGGCGCGTTGGGCCATGAGCCTGGCTTCATCGACCCAAAGGGCCGATGTTTCTACAGGACATCGGCAGGGGTCTTTGCGCTAACACCGCCTATCGACGGCGAACCCGCAACCCATGGCAACGGCAGCACAATCGGTTTTGCAGCGGACGGTCCCGCGGCGGCAGACGCATGGCACGCAGCCGGACTCGCCAACGGCGGGACAACCTGCGAAGACCCACCCGGCGTGCGTGACGGCGGTGCGGCCAAACTTTACCTCGCGTACCTGCGGGACCCGTCAGGTAACAAGATTTGCGCCCTCCATCGGATGTAGCGCCGAGGCCGCCTGGCGAACGGCAGGCGACCTTGAGTTTTTTGCCGCCCAAAGATTCACCGAAGTAAATTTTGTTAATGAGACTTCCGAAGAATACCCCATCGAAATCACCGATATCAAATATCACATACCATGGCAGGAGTGGGCTTTATTTTTTTAAGGAATCAATTTCGCGTACAATGCTTTAGTAGTCTACTTTTTCTAGATAAATTTTCTAATAGAATTATTCAGACCTTAAAAAGGTATTTTCTGGAGCAATTTGCCCTCCTTCAGGTCTGTTTGTTGAAGAAAAGTCTAACTTAGACCATGGTTTTATTCTAGAACTTCTGGGACATACGAATCTCCAATCAAAATTTTTAACAAACAATATAAATAGTAATAAATTCCATGCATCTTGCCGAGCCAAAAAATCACTGCCCTTTTCGGATAAACACTGCCTTAATCTTTATTCATCTACCCCTGTTTTCACCAGGCAGTGTCGACTTGACCTGGTAATCATTTTACTTGACGAATCTGTTTATTAAACCTACAAGTAAGTTAGAACTTACTTAATAATTAACAAAGATACTATGAAACAACCCCAAAAAAGGCTTTCGGCAGAAGAAAGAAAGAAGATTATTCTCAAATCAGCAGTCAAGGTGTTTGCCAGATCCAACTATCGGACTGCAAAAATGGCTGATATTGGTGCCGAATCAGGCGTTTCGGAAGCAATGGTCTATAAACATTTCCCTTCCAAGAAAGCCATATTTTTACGAATACTCCAACACATATCAGACAGGATATTCATCAACTGGGAAGCAGAAGCAGAAAAAAATCTAAACGCCTTGTCAACCCTAAAGAATATGGGGACGGCATATTACCATCGAATGAAAGACCATCCAGACGAGTTAAAAGTCCAGTTCCAGGCAATTTCTGAAATTGATGATGAGGATATCGCCAACCAATTGCGGCAGGATCATATCAGATATATCGGATATTTCGAATCTATTCTGAAAAAAGGCGTCAGGGAGGGCAGTATCAGGTCTGACATTGATCCGAGAGCATATGCATTCCTATTGAACGGAGCGGGGATTGCTCAAAATATGATGCAGTTGTTAGCCCTCAATATCGAATTTATCGATAAGCATATTGATCAATTCTTGGACCAATATATTGAATTAATAAGATAGTATTTTTGAATCATTGTGGATCAATAGCTGAAGAGCAAAAATCTACGGTCACGTTGTTAGTGGGATCTTACTTACATCACTTGTTTAAGCATTTGTTTGAACTCAAAAAAAGGAGGAGAAATATGTTTGACTATCTATTAACCGAGGAGCAGAAGGGGATTCAGAAAGAGGCTCGGGCGTTTGCAAAATGGATTCCCAGAGAGATGATTTTGGATATGGACGCCGAGAAGATTCAATTTCCTCATGAATATTTACGTGAGGCAGGGAAAAGGGGTTTGCTCGGTGTTCGATTTCCTAAAGAGTACGGTGGGCGAGAGCTTGGTTGGATCGATGAAGGCCTGATTAACCAGGAAATCTCTGGGGTCAGTCATTCTCTGGCTTGTTTGTGGGGCGTTGGTGCCGGCCTGGTAGCTGACGCAGTCGTGAATTTCGGCAGCGAAGAAATGAAGCAGGAGATCGTGGTGCCGGTCGCAAAAGGGGAGCAGTATGCAGCTGAGTGTTTGACTGAACCCAGGGGAGGGTCAGATTTTTTCGGTGCGACGACAAGAGCCAGGAAAGATGGAGACGACTGGATTTTGAATGGGCAAAAACGGTTTATTGTTGGAGCGGAAGGCGCTGACTGGTTTATGGTTTATGCGGTAACAGACCCGGATGCACCGCCCCATTCGAAGCTATCGGCGTTTATGGTGCCGAGAACAGCAGGCGTCGAGACCAAATATATCTATGGCTTGATGGGAACCAGAGGCGGTGGTGCCGGCAGGGTTTTCTTCAACGATGTTCGTGTACCGGAACGTTATGTTCTCAACGGCATCAACAGGGGCTTTGAGGTTTTCATCCACATGATGGTGCCTGAGAGACTTGGGACTGCCAATACGGCCATTGGCGCTGTTCGGCCGGCTATTGAAATTGCAACGAAATACACTTCCAAAAGAAAGGCTTTTGGTACGCCGATCAAGGATTTTCAGGCCGTTGGTTTTAAAGTGGCTGATTGTGTGGCGCTACACGATGCAGCAAATTCGCTGGTTTATACTACGACTCGTGCGATTGAATCGGGAACCGTTCATCCAAACCGAGTGCGGAGAATGGTCTCTGAAGCTAAAAAGTTTGCGACAGATAGCAGTTGGGAGATTATCAACCATTGTATGCAGGTATTAGGCGGAATCGGATACACAAATGTATATCCGATAGAGAGGATCATGAGAGACATCCGCCTGGCAATGATTTGGACTGGAACCAACGAGATTATGCAGCTGGTCATTCAGAATGAGTGGTACAAAGAATACGAAAAAGTAATCTCAAAATCGGATAGACGTGACTTCGAAATGGATGCAGTAAATGCCGACCAGGACGATGAAAAGGTCTACGAATGATGATACAATTCAAGGAGATATTTTATGACCTTAGAAATTTAATTGGCCTGTCCAGAGGAGCAATTCACAAAACTTAAGAGGAGCAAAAAATGCCTGAACCCGCGGGAATTACCGTCACCTATGAAAACTCAATCGTCAGACTGGTCTTAAACCGACCAAAACAGCTTAATGCACTGAACGATGACATTCGTAAAGTAATTTCATCAACGCTCAATGAACTCATGGAGCGGCCGGATATTCGATTGCTCGTTTTAAGTGGTCAGGGAAAATCCTTTTGCTCTGGTGCAGACCTGAAGACAACGTCTTATCCCAAAGTCGAGGGAGATTGGTCAACCCGAAGAAATCGAACCGCCACCTGGCAACGGGTTCTTGAACAAATGGAACGAATTCCTCAGGTCAGCAT
>PJEL010001894.1_pt1 | contig 20065 bp, 23 predicted proteins | sample 1853271 | NCBI WGS metagenome assembly PJEL01 (sample SAMN08108733, study PRJNA415343) | Invertebrate metagenome, whole genome shotgun sequencing project. | host: Globobulimina | place: Sweden: Gullmar Fjord | collected 2015-08
TGTCTGCGTCGAATGTGACCCTATTGGAAGCCATGCGCCCGCTCTTGCGGTTTGGTGCGCGGTGTTCAATCTCGTATTTTGTCATCGTCCACACCTCTTAGTTTCCAGCCGCGCTTGATTGTCTCAAACTTGCCGCGCCACCAGTACCCAAAATGAAGAGGGAACAGGACCAGCCAGCTCAGGGCGATGTATAAAAGGAACTCCATCACTTCGCCTCGTGTTCTTTCTGGCATTTCTTCGAACAGATCCACAGCGAGAGCCAGCCATTTTGCAGCTCGTCCGCCATGCTACTGGCGTTCTTTACCTTCGGATCTTGATCATCTACAATTGCCGTGGCTTTCTTTCCGCACACGACGCAATTACACTTAAATTTCTTTTTCGCCATTAGTCTTGTAACCTCCGGATTTGAAGCGCCAGTTTGCTGGCCAGCTTTGTATTGCCAGCGTCTCGCGCCTGCTTTTGCTCTACTCGCAGATTTGCCGCCAGCGCTTGCCGTTCCTTTGTGGTCCGCGCTGCTTTGTTGTCGTTCACTGGTTTCTTCATTAGTCGTTATCCTCCGCATAGAACCAATCATAAAAGATGTTGAAAATGTGATAGACAGTCTGCAAGCCAGCCACTAGAACCCAGTAACCGACGAACAGCGCGACGCATAACCATAGCAGCCAGATCATAGAGCACCCCATACAGCGTGCCCATTTTCAAACGCCCAATGGATCAACTCTTTTAGCTCTCTGTCGAGCGCATGGGAAAGGCTGCTATCTTCCATTGATACAAAACCGCGCTTGCGCTGGTTCTCTTTGATCTCTGCGTATTGATCGTGCAAGTTCATTGCCTTGGTGACTGCGCCGACGTGCTTTGCAGCGGTGCCAGCAATCAAGATCCGCGCCGACGTGTGGTCATTGTTCGCGGTGCGCTCTGCTATCTCTTTAATGAAGTCCTTTGGCATATAGACCTTGCGCGCGATTGCTGGCGTGCCGTTCTGGTACTCCCTGCCTGCCTGCAATCCCTCAGCATAGCCAAGCAACGCTACCCAGCTTGACGCATGGAACTCTGTCCTGTTGCTGGCCATGCGATCAACGATCTTGACATAACTTCCCATACCATCCTGTTCAATGTACCAGCCAGTAGGAAGCCAATGCAGCTCCACCCATGCGCGCGATTTTTCGCTGTTGCGGTTCAAATCCATCTGTATAGCTCCCATTTGCGGTTAATGTGTTCAGGCAACAGGGCCAGCAACGCGCCAGCCCCGAAACCTCAGCACACCTACCTTTCTACGCTGCCTCAGCAATCGCGCTCCATTCCCGCTGCGATAAATCAATGACCTTGCCACCAAGCTGCATTAGCTCTTGTGACCTGTCAAAGCTCTCTATGGTGTTGGCCAGTCTCGTTACTGCATTGGCCATGCCCCATTTCGTCAAGTTTGTTGGCAATCCCTCGTCGCCTCTCAGCAAGTTCTCAAGAATGCTTTCACCCTCGCCTTGCGTAATGTTAGTACGCTGAACAAGTTCTTCCACTGCCTTAACAGGGTGCTGCACCTCGTCGCCACGGTTTGCCGCTCTCATACGCTCGCACAATTTAAGGAACTGGTCAGGGTCGGACAATGCGCCGATAGTGTCCCGGATCTTGAGCATTAGCGCCCGATCATCGGCGGCAACGGTATCGCCTTGATAGATTGAAAAGTCCTCAGTGGCTTCGACCTTGCGCCCAATGTGGTTACGTCTCATTTTGCCCTCGTCCATGGCGCTGCCTGCTACCATGCCATTTGTGCAAACCAGACGGTAAAGCATTGGGGTAATCTGCAACGCGCCTCCGCCGATCTCGCTGTTGCTAATGGTCACACCCATTTGAACCGGATCATTCACAGCTACCGCGTTCTCCATGGTCGGGAAGCGTGCGTTGATGTAGAGGCGACGTTCTGTCACTTCAGTTGATACCAGTTCCAGCGGCATTGTCTCTTGCACTTTTTGGAAGGACTGCAAAACACCCTCCGCAATCTGGTCATTGTCAATGCGGTGATACCTGTCAGACAGGAACGCACGCGCCTTGCCGTCAAGTGTCCGCACCATGCGATTTTCCGGCTGCGCGTCAAACCAGTGGTTTACGTTGCTGGCCAGCAGTTCGGGTGCCTCGCTGCGCATTTTGTCGTAATACTTCTTAGGCACGCCGACACGCTGCGCGATTTGGGAGTGACAATGGTCAGTTACGGGAAGGAACTCGCCTTGGTCATACTGGCTAGGCTTTACGTTCAGCTCGCCTCTACGTGTCATTTGCAGGGACTGGGTCGGGACAATCAAGTCACGCTTTGCAGTGCTCTGGCGTTGCAGTTCCGTTGCAAGCTCGATCAATGTTTTTCCGTTTTTCATGTTACTAAGTCCTCTTTGGTTTGGTTACGATGCAAGGTAAAGGATGAAAAACACCGCAAGTGGTAGAACGCTAAATATGGTGCTTACGATGTTCATTTGTCTGTTACCTCATTGTTTGTGTATTAGATAGTAATGATGCAAGGTAGTCAAGTGTGCTGCGCGCGTTTAGTGCTGTTTTTCCCGGTTTTTTCACTCTTCCCTAAACTCTCAGGATTTAACTTCCTTGTATTATATATATTATTACACGGTAATCTTCATTTAGAAGTTTATAGCGTGCGCGATCAAGAGAGCTTTTTAGAGATAAATCGAGCGCACCCCCAAAACACGCCGTTACTGAGTTGTTACGCTCGCAAATTTCCGCTTACTTTCACCCTCCCAAATACCTAAGCGTAAGCAAACTTAGCTGCTACGCTCGATTTAGAGCCCTGCAAGCGCGCTTTGCATGGTTTCCAGCCACTCAGCAGCCGCGCTGCTATACACTGCGACGAATACAAACGCTGTTGCTATGCTGATATGTGTTCCGGTCATGGTGTTACCCTGTGTTTTTGTTACGATGTACACATGTTACGCTCAATGTATTAACAAACCATTAACGCAAGCAACATAGTCACATAGTTTTTGATCTTTTCGCCCTCATGTGATGCAGTGGCCAAGCCCTCGCGCCCTCACAGAAACGAAGGGGCTTGGCTTTTTCATGCCGGGGGGTACATTCGAGTCGCTACGCTTTGCTTCGCTTATGGGGCGCAGAAGAGAAAATTCCCAGTTCCCAAGTCACCCTTACGCTCAGCGCTAAGGCCCCCAACCCTCATGTTCCTGTTACGTTCACAGCCCAAAAACCAAAATTTTTCGCCAAAAAGACACTCAAAGTAAGGACTTACCTTACCTCAGCCCCTTACCCTCCTTTTTTCCATAATTCCGCTTGACCGGGCTTACGAAGCGTGCCAAGTCTATACCCAACACGGCGGCACAGTTTTGAGTTGAGAGGGAATGAGGTGGATGTGTGTCAGATGCAATAATAAACGCGCTTTTCAGCCAGTTAGGGCTTGCCGGTCTGATGATCGGTGGACAGTGGGTCGCCATGATCTACTTGTGGAAAGCCTTGGCCGCAGAACGACAGCGGTCTGAGCACCTGGTTGACAAGATGCTTGAGATGACGTCCGATGCCTCGACCATGATAGAGCGCATAACAGGGAGAAACTGATGGCTTTGGTACAACACACACCCCGGAACATAATCCCCCCACGAACAGGCGGCTATACGAAGGCAGACAGGCGAGCCAGGGCCGGGAAGGCGGAGAAGGCTTGCGATATCGTCACCAAGCGGCTCAAGTGCATAGGGCGCGAGCTGACAGAGCACCCGATTGACGACGACCCCCTGGCCCCGGAAACGAGGACGCGCGTGCGGCAAGCACTTCGTAACCACCAGATACGCTGCGAGGAGGTGGTCGACTCCAGTTTCCTTTGAGAACGTAACCAACTAACAACAAGGATTACCAATGCAGATTTTCAACTTTGTAGGCACCGGAGCCCCCGAGCCTTTATCAGCTATTATCAACCCTGGCGACGACGAGAGCCGTCTGGACATTATCGACGCTGCTCCCGGCGCGTTGATCCAAGTTGCTCTGGACGGTGAGGAGTGTGCGATCATGATCCATAATCCAAACTCGGCGGACGGGGTGACGTATTCATTCGACATGCAGTTTAATGGCGATAGTAACCAGTTTGCGGCAATGACGCTCACACAAGGCCAATCAGGCACCACGACGTTTTCGAAGCAGACTATAGACCCAGGACCGTAAGACAGAATTACGTCGGGGACAACCCCACCAGCCCGGCCCCGGCGTAAGAGGCTCCTCTGAGACAGTTCACGCAGCCCCCTCCCGCTTGCGAAGCAACATCTCAGAGGAGTTTTCCCTTTCCGATTAACCACTTCCCACGATTTTCTTGACTTCCCCACAGCCCCGGCTTACGTTGCGATCAGGGGGACGGTGGATCGAGAGTGTCACTGTCTTCGGGTCATGTGACAGGGTGAAAGATACCTGCTCGCGCCGAGGGCCAGCCGCTCCCCCACAACAAAGCGAGAGGAAGCTACATGGCGAAGAAACCAGGCAAGGGGCATAACAAGCCGCCTAAACTGACGACGGCTGAGAAGCAGATACGTTCCGCAGTCAAACGAATTGAGCGACTGGACGAGGAGCGTAAAGCCCTTTCCGGCGATATCCGCGAGATTTACGCAGAGGTCAAATCCAACGGCCTCGATACCAAGGCACTCCGTACACTGATACAGCGCCGTAAGCGCGACCGTGCCGAGTTGGAGGAGATGGAGGCCGTTTTGGCGCTCTATGAGGATGCAATGGGAGACGAGTGATGGCAAAGCGTGGTGCAATGCGATTTAAGTGGAACAGCTACAAGCTGGTCATTGGTGTCGCCAAAGATGAAGATATCAGCGATCTGACAAAGGCTTGGTGGCTGCATCTTGAGCTGGGTCCGTTCCAGGCCAAATACAAGCTCTGGACGCCCAAGGTGAAGCCGTGGACGCCGCCAAGTGAGTAAGGCCGGTGACGTTGCCGAGGCGCTTTTAAGGGTCTTGACTGCCCATGTGGCCAACGCCGATCTGTGGGAAGATTATTACCTTGTTGCCGCTGGTGGTGGCGAGGATCGGAAGCAGCGCAAGAAGCTGCTGGAGGCGTCTACACGGCCTCTCCTGACCCTGGTCAAGCGTGAGGGGTTCACGTATGCCGAGGTCCTGGAGATCATACCTGTGGCGTTTCAGACGGATCACGCAGAACGCGACAAGATCCTTGACGACCTGAGACAACACGTCTGGGACAACTATGAGACGGATATTCCGTTCTGAGGAGGAGAGTACATGAGTAACGAAGACGAAATTGAGCTACCGGAGGCGTGGGGCCTCAGCGAGCAGCAGGATTTCATTATCGGATCGCTGGCCGACGAGCCGGGCGTCTACCAATCCGCCTATGACTTCTGCGAGGAGCTGTACGGTCATGCCGAGCCTGGGATGCCAGCACCGGCCAAACTGCGGGTGTTGATCCAGCGGTGCCGGGAGATCCTGCACGACGAAACGGACGGCAAGGTGAAGATTGAAGGTAAGCGCGGATCGGGCTGGTACATGTCGCGCAAGAGCCTCGCATTTCTGCGGAAAGTTATTGATCCGGACTGAAAGCCGTGCTAACGCTGGCCCATGAGTACCGGAACAGCAGTGGAGAGAATGAGTCGCGTAACGTCCGTCAGCAATGGTGAGCTGATAGTAAGCGCGGGCAAGTATTCGAGAGCAGCGATTATTGCAGCTTTTGAGATGAATGGTGGCGTCGAGGCTTTTGCCGAGTGGGCTGAGCTGAACAAGACGGAATTCTACACCAAACTGTTCCCAAAACTCATAGGCCGCGAGGCCGAGGAGAAAGCGCCCGACAACGTCGAGGATCTGTTGCTGGAAATGGACAGCGAAGACGTCGAGGATGCAGACTTTGAAGATGTTCCGGACACTGAGGATGAATATCCTGAAAGTCCGGTAAGAACGGCTGGATTAGCGGAACGCATGGCAGGGGCTGCTGACATGTACGCTGAGGGCGAACCAGTCGAGTAAGACTATCAGAGAGGAGTAATTTGTAGCTGGGAGGCTCCTCTATGCCCGTTTCCAATAATTTTTCGCTGCGCAACGCGACCGGGATCGTCGTTTCCGTAACCCCCACATCTCAAGCGATCATGCTTCCGAACCGGACGGCTGAAGACGTAATGATCGTCAACCAGTCGCAGACGACGGTTTTTGTCACGACCGGCGACGAGAACATTGTCGCTGTCAAGAACGTCTCCATGCCGATCCTGCCTGGTGAGAAGGGGGTTTACTCTAAAGGGCTCGCGGGTGGCGACACGACGCACATCGCATTTGTGACAGACGTTTCGAACGTGGACGTTACGTTCTTTCAAGGGTTAGGGGCTTAATATGTCACTTAAATGGATACGGCAAGGAACCGGCTTTCAACTCTTTACACAGACGAACGGCGTATCAGGCATTTACGCAGATGCAGCCGCGCGGGACGTCTATTTTGGCGCTAACCCTGCTGACCTGGCTATTTGCGACGCCAACCCGGATTTGATTATCAAGCTCCTGGACGACGGCGCTGGCAGCGTGGCCTACCAACAGCGCCAGGGAGGCGTCTGGGTAGATGTCACGTCGCTTGTGCAAGGCGAAGACGGCCCGGCAGGCGCGACCGGCAATAGCTTCTTCTTTGAGAGCGTTGCGGCCCGCGACACGTTCTTTGGCACTGGCTCCAACAAGGCGCTTTTGATGAACGGCTTGCCTGTTCAGGTCAACGAAGGCACCGTTGCGACCGTTTACTATTGGTCTGGTCTGGATAGCCCTGCTGGCTACGACCCGGACCTGTTCCGGCCCGCCTCAGTCGGCTCCTCCCCCGGCTCCCTGTTCCTTGGTTCAGCGGGCCTCAGTATTTCGTCTGCGTCGCGTGCGCTTAATGTTATCGACGCCTACGGACAAGAGTCTATTGGTATCAAGACGCGCTATGACAAGACAGGCAACGAGCCGTCTTTCACATGGGATTTCTCTGCGGCTTCTGTGATAAACATTTGCCCGACGTTCAGTACACAACTCTCTGAGCCTTTCGAGTTCTTGTTCCCGTCACCTGTTTCCAGTGACACCATGTCTTTTTCATACGAGGTCAGACCTGCGACATCAGGCAAACTTCGTACCAAGATTTATGCGGGTACTGACAATACTTTCCCTGTCATTTCTGACTCGACGATTACTGTTGAGCCGGGCGACGTCGGGAACCTCCTCCTTATTCCTTTACCTAACCGTATTGTTACACAAATTGGGGATGACGTTTTCGCTGAGTATAGCGGCGTTGATCTCTTTGGCGGCGTCCAGGCTTCCGGCGCTTTCGTTGGTCAGACGAAGCCCTTTCTGGATGCAGAATTTTCTCTGCTCACACCAAAGACCATAGCGTCAGGACCAGACGTCACGACTGATAACTCACTTGCTTACTGGATCGGCACAGACGGCACGAACTTGGGTTCATCCACCATCTCATTTCTTATCGAGGGTGCGATAGACGGGCGGCTTGACATTGAGCCTGTGGCGGCGAACGGCGCAGCGATCCTTACACTGTCTAATGCGGGCGGTGGAACAGGCTTGGAGATTGAGCACGACGCTGCCTCAGACAACTCCCTAATCAGCGGCGAAATCGGCAACCTGACTATAAGAACTACGGAGGCCGACGAAGACATACTCATAACCCCGACTGGCAATGTCGGCATCGACAAAGGCGATCCTGACAGTGTACTGCATATCTATGAGGACACGACAGAGACGGGGATACAAGCTGGCCTGACCATCGAACAGGATGGGTCGGGCGATGCGATTGTCCAGTTCCTCCTGACAGGTGGCCAACGCTGGGTCGCCGGGCTTGATAACAGCGGGTCAGATGCGTTCAAGATCGCGTCCACTCTCGACCTTGCAAGCAACGCGCAACTGGTGCTGGAGACAGACGGGCGGTCAGAGTTCTTAGGATCGCTTGGCGTCAATATCCTGCCAGCCAGCATTTTCCACGTCTATGAGGACACAGCCAACGTAGACGCCACTGCTGGCCTGACCATTGAGCAAGATGGAGCAGGCGATGCAGTTGCGCAGTTCCTCCTGACAGGCAGTCAACGCTGGGTCATGGGCATTGACAACTCGTTTGACGACAATTTTGTTTTTGCCAAAAGCGCAGACTTGAACTCAAACCAGCAGCTTGTATTGCAGGCAGACGGGAAGAGTAATTTCTTCGGCACACTTGGCGTTGGTCAGGCTCCTGCCGATGGCTATAGATTAGATGTTCTTACGTCTATCAGCGTTCACGCAAGGTTATCCACATTCAAAGCAGTGACTATAGAATCAGGTAAAAACGGTTCCGGCAACTCCACAGACTTCTTCTTCAACCGTGACAATGTCGGGTTCAATCAGTCCGAATTTACGCTGTTCAATGACAACAACGCAAGCAGCCCGGCTCGAATGTTCAGGATGGGCTACAGCGACGATATTGATACAAGCGGCGGCTTAACAGTCTGGAAAACACGGAACAATGTGGCTGTTGGCACTTACAGCCTACCTGACAGCGTTTTCACTGTGTCAGAGAACACGACCGAGACAGGCGACCAGGCCGGGTTAACGATCATTCAAGAAGGCTCTGGCGATGCGATAGCGCAGTTCCTGCTCGATGGCGGTCAACGCTGGGTCATGGGGATAGACAACTCAGGCAACGACGCTTTCAAAATCGCTTCCAGTATCAACCTTGGCTCTAACGACATGTTCGTGCTGGAGCCCGATGCGGGCGCGTTTTTATATTCCCACACTGACGATGTTCTGACTTTGGGCAACTCTACAGGCGAACAGTCGAAAATCTCGATTGACGACGCGGGAAGCCCTGAAGGCGTTGTAACCGGCACAGGCGGCGACATTCACATCAACGTGGATGGTGAGCAGTCAATTGCGTCCATGAAAAAGAGCGCGGCGTCGGGCACAGCCAACTGGTATGACTTCGACCTTGTGCCTCCGCTTATCAAGGTGATCTATAACACGGCTGAATTTGAGGCGATGGCGTCAGGCGGCATCATCACGGTTAGCAGCAACACGACATGGATTTTCAAAGGCCATATCGACAGCGACGTAAGGGTCGTGTTTGACGGCGCAACGCTCCATATATCGACCGATCAGAGCAATCAGGCGTCGTGGACATACTCCGGGACCGGAACATTGCTGACAGGCGAAGGCGGACTTAGGTCGCTTGAGTTCTTCGATATCCTCGCTTCGTCTACTGGCACTTTTGCCGACCTCGACATGGGCGGTCGCAGCATGAACCTGACGCTTGCAGGTCTGTTTAATTGGGATGATCTGGGCACGCTGGCGAACGGGACTTTCATTCTCGACGTGTCCGATATCTTCGACAACGTCCTTGGCTTCGACATGATAAACATGAAGATGACCCTGACACAGTCGAACATCACCAACACGCCGACCGGCGCAACTTCTCTGTTCACGGTTGATAACTCGTTTGGAGCGAAGTCGGTCAATGTTGACCAGATGACAGGTTCGTTCAATGCAGGCGCTTCCTTGTTCCGATTTGAGCCAGCTCTTAACGACGCGGGCAAGGTGGCCATTGGCGGCTTCACTGCGGAAGGCGGGGAGATATTCGACACGTCTGGCGCTACCGGTGAGTTCTCTGCGGTCGCAGATGCAGCGGTCGCAGCCGAGAACATAACCAGCGTCACAGATAGCGGTGGTGTTGCACGCTTCATCTTCACAGCGCCGCCGACCTTGTTCGTAAATCAAGAGGTGGTTATCTCAGGCTTTACGACGAACACGGCCTATAACGGCACGTATGTCATCACAGCAACGGGAGCCAACTATTTTGAGGTTGCGACTATTGCCTTCGGTTCGAATGAGACAGGCTCATTCCTGTCCAACTCTGTCACGATCACAGACACGGGAACGGCGCTGGTTGACGGCGACCAGGTCACGCTTGATACGTTCGAGAGCATTGACTACGACGGCGGCGCGGTTGTCTACAATCAGCTAACCAACACGTTCCAGGTCAACAGGACTTTCACTTCCACACATACAGGGACGTGGAGCCAGGCAGGACTGGATCAAACAGACCCGCGCATTCTTGCCTTCAACAACCCCGACTTCATCGACAGCAAGTACATTGGCTTCGGGCACATTGAGGAAAACCCTGTTGCCAACACAACCGTTATCGGAGTAACCGACACTTATCAGGCCGTTGATGTGACAGGAACGACAGGGTTCGTAACCGTGTTTGCTGACAACGGGAGTGGTGGGACGACCTGCACAAGCGCCGCACACGGACTTGTTGAGAACCAAAACGTCGTGTTATCCGCAGGAGATGAGTATTATCGAGGGGAGTACACGATCTTCAACGTGCTCGCTGGCTCCTTTGACATTGCGAGAACTTTCCAATCGACTGTCTTAACGAGCGACTGGATATCTGGCTTCAATTGCGATACTGAACGGTTCAAATGCACAGACCCGGCAGTAGGGGAGATGACCTACATAGGCAACGAGCCTTTTGATGGAACAGTCAAGCTGACGTTCTCTGTCAACAAGGTAGGTTCTTCACAGGACTATCTTTTCAGCGCGGGCAAAAATGGTGTTGCGCCGGAACAGGGTGCGCCGTTCCAAAGACGAACGGTCACAACAGCTACCAGCGTCCATCCTGTCACCATTCCAGTATCCTTGACAAAGGGAGACACAGTTCAACCCATTGTCGCCAGCGTCGCTACAACGAACTCTGTCTTGATGGAGAACGTACAGATGGAAGTTGACTAACCCCCTCTCTGGAGCGTAACAGTGGGCGTGGCGGCTGCACAGAGAGAGGCGTAATGGATTTAGCGGAACGTAAGGCAAAGAAGAAAAAACTGTTGCAGAGGATGCGAGGGAGCTTCAGCGACTTCGGAACCAAATGCCTGAAAGTCCGGGCGAAGAGTAAGAAGATCATACCCTTCGTCTGGAACACCGCGCAAATCTACCTCCACAAGCGCCTGGAAGAACAGCTTGCGAGGACGGGCCGGGTGAGAGCCCTGGTCCTGAAAGGCCGACAGCAAGGCGTCTCGACATACGTCGGCGCGAGGTTCTATCACAAGGCGTCGTTGTGGCGCGGTGTCAACGTCTACATCCTGGCTCACGAGCAGCCAGCGTCGGACAACCTCTTCAAGATCGTTGACCGATATCAGGAACACAACCCCCTCAAACCTCACACCGGCAAATCGAATGCGAAGGAGCTGGAATTTGACCGATTAGGGTCGCTCTACAAGGTCGCCACAGCCGGTCAGAAGGCTGGCGGGCGTTCGAGTACCGGAACCTTGTTCCATGGCTCTGAGGTGGCCTTCTGGCAGAACGCACCGGACCATTTCGCAGCGTCGGTGCAGGGCGTGCCTGAAGAGGACGAGACAGAGATCATTCTTGAGACGACGGCCAACGGGCCGACCGGCGAGTTCTATGAGCGCTGGCAGGAAGCCGAGCTTGGCAAGGGCGACTACATTGCGATCTTCATCCCATGGTTTTGGCAGGAAGAGTATTACCGCGAACCAGAGCCCGGTTTCGAGCTTGAGGATAACGGCGATCCCGAGATCATGTCGGAGGTTGAATATGCAGAAATGTTTGAACTCAGCGACGGGCAGATGTGCTGGCGTCGGGCAAAAATCTACGAGCTGAGAAGCGCCGACCTGTTCGACCAGGAGTATCCGGCGACTGCTCAGATGGCGTTCGTAACATCCGGCGAGGGCACTTTCATTCCGGCACTGCCAGTCCTGCGTGCGAGGAAGCGCGAGGTCATGGGCGGAGGCCCGTTGATTATGGGCGCTGATCCGGCAGGCCCTGGCGGCGACCGCTTCGCTATTTGTGGCCGTCGAGGACACGAGGTCGAGTACCTGAAATGGCGCAACAAGCTCGAAACAGCGGAGGCGTTTCACTGGTGCAAAGACGTGATTATGAAGCACTACCCGGCTCGCTTCTACGTGGACGCGGGCGGCATTGGCGCTGCCGTTCTCAGCCTTTTGAAGAACGACGACGAGCTGAACGAGAGACACCCAGGCGTCGTGCGCGGCGTCAATTTCGGTGCCCGGTCGCAGCACAAGGAAGTCAATCCACAGAAGGCTGGCCCGAAGAACCGCCGCGCCGAGATGTGGAACCGGATGAAGGAATGGTTGACGAACAAGGATGAGCCCGTCTCAATTCCCGATATCGACGCCCTGCAAGCTGACATCACCGGCCCGCGTTTGAAGCCCAACCTTACGAACGATATCCAGCTTGAAGCCAAGGAAGACATGAGGGCCAGACAGGTTCGTTCGCCTGACCTGGCCGACGCCCTGGCCTTGACTTTCGCCTCTGCGACGCTTATCACGGATTACGTTGAGAAAGAGGCACCCAAGCCCTACGGCAACCCAGACACCCCACGTCCGAAAGAGACTTACATGCCTCAAGTCACAAACAGTAATGGATGGATGAGCTAATGGCCGACCAAACCCCGGAGATCCCTGGCAAGATCGAAGAGACGACAGCCAAAGACGACTTCCGCGCGGCGTTCAAGGACCCGGTCATACCCAGCGACTTCGAAGATGAGCAGTCGTTTCTCAGATGGGCTACAAAAACATTCGACGCTGATCTTGAAGATGACCGGGAGAACCGGGAGCAGGCTATCTCAGACGCCCGCTTTGTCGTCGGTGAACAGTGGGACGATTTCGTAAAGCAGAACCGTGTCGCAGCCAGAAAGCCGACCCTCGTCTTCAACCGTCTGCCAGCATTCATTGCACAGATCATTGGCAACCGGCGTCTCAACAAAACCGATATCAAGATCATTGCCGACGACGCATCGTTCGAAGAGACAGCCAAAGTCCGTGAAGGACTGGTGCGCAGCATACAGAAAATCTCCAAAGCAGACGTCGCCTACAACAAGGCGCTTGAGAACCAGGTGATCACCGGCTTGGGGAATTTCGAAGTCTGTCTCAAGTACGCTTACGACGACGTCTTTGAGCAGGATATCCGCATTGACGCGATCAACAACGGCCTCGCCGTGGTGTGGGACCGCAGATCCGACGAACCGTCAGGTGAAGACGCCGGTCATGTTTTCGTCGTTGATACGATGACGAACGATGATTTCAAGCGCGAATGGCCGGACGCAACCCCCGCTGACCCGACGACTGACACGCAGCTTGTCGGCGCTGACCTTGGCGACGGCTGGGTTACGCAGAACGAAGTCCGCGTCGTGCGTATGTGGCGTATGCGATCACACAAGCGTATCCTCGCGCTCCTTACGGCGGAGGAAGGTGAGGTTGATGGCGAAGACGTTGTTGACGTCACCGATATGGACCCGGAAGAGTTCACAGACAGGCTCGTCACTAACGCTCAAGGCTTGCCGGTCATGCGGGAGGTTGATCGTAAGTACGCTCAGCTCTATACATTCTCCGCGACCAACTTGCTTGAAGGTCCCTATGAGCTACCGATCAACCGCGTGCCAGTGTTCCGTGTTCCTGGCTGGGATATCAACGTCGGTGAGGAGCGTTTCAGGTTCGGCCTCATTCGCTTCCTGAAGGACCCTCAGAAGCTCCACAACTACTGGCGGTCGATCCTGGCTGAAAAGCTCATGCTGTCCCCCAAAGGCAACTGGATCTCGTCTGAGGCCGCTGTGGCGGGCAAGCAGAAGGAATGGCGCGAGAGCCACCTGTCGAACGATCCGCTATTGATTTACAACGATGACGCCACTCCGCCAACCCGCGTGCCGCCGTCCCAGATCGAAGCCGGTTTGATCCAGGAAGCAGGCATGGCCGCGCAGGATCTCCGCGACATCTCGAACCTGCACGAAGCCAGCCTTGGCCAGCAGTCGAACGAGGTTTCCGGTAAAGCGATCCTCGCCCGGCAACGTGTCGGTGAGACAGGTACGACCATTTATCAGGACAACCTCGACATTGCGATTGAGGCTTGTGGCAGGGTGTGCGATCAGCTCATTCCCTTCGCTTACGACACGATACGCACAATCAAGGTCATAGGCGAAGAAGACGAGGAGCTTACGCCACAGGTCATCAACGACACGACCAACAAAGACAGCGTCGATATCACGGCTGGCAAATACTCCGTCACCTCGACAACAGGCCCAAGCACAGTTACGAAGCGCGTCGAGGCTGCTGAGAGTATGTTGAACATGGTCAACGCCGCGCCCGAAATGATGGGAGTTGTTCTTGACCTGGTTGTTGAAAACTCGGACTGGCCGGGCAAGTCAGAGATTGCGCGTCGTCTTCGTCTCAATCTTCCGCCTGGCATCGTGAACCAAAAAGACCTTACGCCAGAGCAACAACAGCAACAGCAGCAACAGGCTGAACAGGCTGCGGCTCAAGGCCAGAAAGAGGATGCTCTGTTCCAGCTTGAGCTGGCTGAGAAACAGGCCAAGGTTACGGAGATGCAGGCCCGCGCGACACAAGCTGAGGCGCTGGCAGCGAAGGCGCTGGCCAGCATTGATATTGATCAGTTCAAGGCAGTGGCAGATGTTGAGTCCGACCGTGTAAAGAACGTCCTGGAGGGGGCCAAGTTCTTTGCAGACGTAACCAATGACAGTGAAGTAGATGAACCAGTAACGTAAGAGGAATATAAGATGGCGGACGAAAACGGTAACGAAGACAACAACCCTTTCGCAAGTTTTCAAACACATGAAGTAGACGGAAAGTCGCTGAGCACAGCCGAAGGCTCTCAGCAACCGGAAACAAAAGAGGAAAGTAACGATGGCGGGACCGACACCGACACCAGTGAAGACGCCGCAGACGAAAGCGGAGATGATGGCTCATCACAAGAACTGGACGAGTCTGGGGTCGGGGACGGTGAAGATACCGACAGCGACGAGGATGACGATCACGGCGAAGGAGAGGGCGATCCTGGCGAAAGCGAGGCAGAGGGGGAAGCCGCTGACAGCGGAGATGATAACGAGGGCGAAGATGGAGATGGCGAAGGAAAGCCAAAAAAGAAGTCCGTCCGCGAACGAATAGGCGAAATGACGAAGGCCAGACGCACAGCCGAACGTGCTACTGAAGCTGCCAACGCTCGCGCCGACACTGCTGAAAACGCGCTTGCCGCCGTCGAGGCCCGTCTTGCCAAACTCGAAAAGGGCTCGACAAGTGACGACGATGATGGTAGTGAAGAAAATAGCGGTCAAAGCAGCGCCCTGACACCCCCCAACCCCGACGACTACGACTACGGGGAGATGGACCCAAAATACATCGCAGCTTTTACCGACTATCGCATGGATCTCCGCGAGGAGAAAAATCGCGCAACTAACGAAGAAACCCGGCAACAGGAGGCCGAACAGCAACAAGCTGTGGAACTCCAAACCGCGATGGATGATACAATCGCTGTGGGCGCAGAAGCCTACGATGATTTTGAAGACGTCGTCGTCAAGGCAGTAGACGAAGGTGATCTGCCACTATCGCCAGCAATGGCGTTTATGGGCGTAAACAGTCCAGTAGGGCACCATGTGCTCTACCAAATCGCAAACGACTTGCCTCTGGCAAAACGTCTTGTCGCAATGGAAGCTCACGAACAGATAGCAGAATTCGGTCGCTTATCAGCGCAGTACACCGATGAAGGTGGAACCAAGCCGAAACCAAACAAAACCCCGCAGGCTACTCCTCCTCCTTCCGGTCGGAAAGGGCAGAAGGGGCCTAAGAAAGTCAACGCAGCGACCAGCAATTTTGCCGACTTCGAACAGATGGCAAACGCAGAGCTGGCGAAGCAACCCAAAAGGTTCTAGAAAATGGCAGCAACCAATGCTTTTCTTGATGCCACCGAATATGCGAACACGATGCTTCTTCTTCTGAAGAACCAATTGGTCGCTGGTCGGCTGGTAGATGGTCAGTTCCGTAACGAGGTAACTGACGAAAACGGACTGACGATTAACATCAAACGTCCCCCACAATTCGTTGCACAGGATGGCGAGGCTCTGTCTCTGCAATCTGTCGTCAACGGTTCAACTCCTGTCACCGTCGATCAGTACAAGAACGTACACGTTGACGTTGGCGATCTGGAATACATCCAGTCCTACAATCAGCTCGTTCAAGATGAAACGATGAAGGCAGCAGCGTCTGAGCTTGCTCATACCATTGATGCCTCCGTTCATGACATCTTCAAAGAGTTCAATAGCGAAGTCGGAACCCCCGGCAACGTGATCGGTTCGCCGCAAGAGTTCAACGCTGTTCATACGCAGCTCATGGATCAATCTGTTCCGAACTCTGATCTTTCCTCCGTTGTTACTTTCAACGATGGTGAACAAATCCGTGGCTCACTGATCGGTGGACAGACGAATATCCCTGGCATTAACAACGAACGTATTGCCATGTCGTCTCTCGAACGGACCCGTATTCCGATCATCTCGGAAGTCGATCTGTTCGCGTCCAACAACACGCAGTACATCACTGCGGGTACGCGGGCTCAAGGCACAGCCGTTGTCAATCTTGCCGGTCAAGAGGTTGACTACCGCGACGTCAAGGACACCAATCAGCAAACGCTCAATCTGACGACCATTGCTGCTGTTGAGACTTTTGTCCGTGGCGACGTGTTCACGATTGCCAATGTGTTTGCGATCAACCAACGCAGCCGCCAGGTTCTTCCGTACCTCAAGCAGTTCGTTGTTCTTGCTGACGTGTCTGCTGCTGCTAACGCAGTGGCTCTGACGATCTCACCTCCGATCATTGTCACAGGCACCACAGACGGCACTGGTGACACCTTGCTCAACACGGCGTTTGCAACTGTATCTGCTGCTCCTGCTAACCTTGCAGCAATCACGTTCAATGTCGCAGCAAGTGCGACCTACCCTGTTCGTGTGGCTTTCCACAAGAAAGCTATCTCGCTCGTCTCCGCCCGCCTGAGAACACCGTTCTCTGACACGTCGAGCTTCGTGTCTGATCCGCAAACCGGCATTGGTATCCGGTACTGGCGTGGTTCGGATATCACGACTGGCAGGCACATTCACCGTTGGGATACCGTTTTTGGTACACAGGCCCTCCAACGTGAACTCGGAGCCCGCGTCAATGGCACGTAAGCACGTAGCCACTAATCAATTTGGTCGCGGGGCTGCAAGGCCCCGCGATACTCCTTATCAAAAACCGAGAGGAAGGTATGACATGGCTAAACATAAGCCGAATGTTCGCCCACGAACAGAATTTCCGAAGATGATTTATCACCGCGAAACAGGCGAGCCGATGGTAATCAACAAGGAAAGTGAGTGTACGGACGATTACGTTGACCACATCTCCAAGGTCGGCAAGACTGAGGAAGAGGTTGCGGCGGAACAACAAGCTATAGTCGATACAGAAGCTGCGGCGAAGAAGCTGGCTGACGACGAAGCAGAAGAACTTGAAAAAGCTCAGGCTGCTGACGACAAAGCTGCCAAGGCTCTCTTCAAGAAACTGAAGATGAACCGCGAAGAAGCTGAAGAAATTCTCAAGGAAGACGGCGTCGAATATGACGAAGACGCTGACGACCTGACCATTGCAATGGCTGTAAAGGAATTGCTGGAAGATGGCGACGGCGAGTGAAATCGTAAAAGAAGCGTACCGGGAGGGCAATCTTGTCCCCCTGGACGCGACTACCGGGATACCAGTCACGACCCCTGGTCAGGACACAGAAGGCTTGACGCTGCTTAATCGCTTCATCTCAAGCCTTTTGGGTTTTGAGCTGGGCGAGTTTGCTTTGGACTGGCCGGTGCCTCCTGCTCAGACGTCACCTATTCCAGCACGCTATCCGATCCTGCCCAAAGGCACACAGCTCAAGAGTGACCAATGGCCGTATCCGCCTGCCAATGTACAGGTAATCACGAGCCTTACTACTGACACCACGATCTATTTGACGCAAGATCCGGAAGACGGAGCCCGTGTAGGGTTTTCCGCGCTGGACGCAGCGTCAGCGTTCAACCTCACGATTGACGCCAATGGCCGTCTCGTGAAGGGCGCTTTGACAACAACGGACACACCAGGCAACCTCGCCGGGCAGATCCTGTTCTATCGGGCTGACCTCAGCGACTGGCAACTCGTCTCTACACTGACGGCTGATGATGAGAGCCCGTTCCCGTCTCTCTATGATGATTTGCTCTCCACTGCCACGTTCATCCGTCTCGCGCCTCGTTATGGCCGCAGCGTATCGAACGAGACGGCAGCTACTTTTGACCGACTCATGAAGCGTCTGAAGACACAATACAGGCAGTCAATGCCAGAGCCTTCAGAAGATCCGAATGGGTTCTTCCTGCCAGAGTCGGATATGAACCGGCGCGGCTTCAACTTCAGCAGTGGGCTCTTTGGATGACAACAGTTCCGCTAGGTCAGGGCGCGTTCAACAGGACCTACGCACAGGAACCTGAGATTGAACTGTTGAACCGCTTCCTTGAAGGTGCCGAAACAAACCAGATTGAGCAGTCAATTCTGTTGGCCCGGCCCGGCAACACCTTTCTTGTCGGCGCGGGCAACGGGCCTATTCGCAAAATTGCGCACCAGCCTGGCGTCTTCAACGGCGACCTGTTCTTCGTCTCGGACGACACACTGTTCCGCTATGACGGTACGACTGTTACAACTATCCTTGGCACCGTTGCGACGCCGGGAAACCCCTCGATAACCTTCGTGGCCGGTCCCGGATATGAGCACCTGTTTATTGCTGACGGGACGTTGCTACAATACTACGCCGGGACCACGTCAGCGACTGGTACACTGACAGTTTCAGGCGGCAACATTCTTGCTACTGACGTTGTGTTGATTGACCTGGCTCACTATGAGTGGACGGCTGGCAGCGTTGATGCTGGTGCGCCTGACGGCTCACTGGCGAACCCCTATCTGGTTGCTCTCGGAGCTTCCGACACCGACGCGCTTCTCAACCTTCTCAATGCTCTCAACCTGACTGGCGTGGCCGGGACGGACTACAGCACCGCGACGCAGATCAACGTCAACGTCGAAGGCACGTCAAGCGATGCGACCACACTCGTCGTCACAGCCCGCGTGGCAGGCACAGGAGGTAACTCCCTGGTCACGACTGTCATATCAGGAGCCAACATAGCCTGGGGTGGCGCTACATTGTCAGGCGGCGGCGTTGACAGCCTGCTCGGCGTCGTGACCCCGGACGACGTCGGGATGGTGGCTCTGACGACCCTGGCGAGCTTCGTGCTGACCGTCGTCTCCAACTCCCAGCGGTTCTACTGGATACAGCCGGGAGCCGTTGTGATCGACGCTCTGGACTTCGCGGAAGCGGAAAGCGAGCCGGATGAGATCATTGATGCAGTCAGGATTGGTGACAGCGTCTACATGACCGGCCAGTCCTCAACGGAAGTATGGTACAAGAACACAGCGATTGACGTGACCGCTTCGGACTTCGTTCCGCAGTCAGGACTTGCCTTCAGCCAGGGCGCTATCGAGGGCTCTGTGGTGCCGATCAGGACGCAAGCCTACCTTGTCGCTGAAGACGGCATAGTGTATCAGATTGTTGGCGGACCTCGTCGCGTCTCGACCAATGGAATTGAAGAACGTATCCGCCTAGCAAGAGCAGCAGGAGATTTTTAGATGACACAGCACTGGATGGACGGTTTCGACCACTACGGCTCTGGTACCACAGCCCGCGCCAACGCTCTCAACGGCGCGTGGGATTTGATCGACGGTAACAACACCTTCGCAGCGCCGGGCGTTGGCGCACGAACTGGTCCGATGTGTGTTAGAGGTGATGGTCTGCAAAATGATTTTCGCCGTGCGCTCAACTCTGCTCAAGACACGGTGATCGCTGGCTTCGCAACCTACTGTGACACGCTACCAGACACCAGCAACATTCACCGGCTGATGGTTTACCGCGACGTGTTCAACGCCACGATTTGCTGGATTGCAACACGGCCAGACGGCGCTCTTGAGTTCAGAACCGGCGCAGGCATTCAAGGCACGACGACCGGCGCGGTTATTAACGCTGCTTCCTGGCAGTATATCGAGATGACAGTAACACAGAGCACAGGAGCTTACGAGATTTTCGTTGACGAGGTTTCTGTCTTGTCAGGCACAGTCGGTGCTATTGGCTCTAACACGATTGGCATTATTGCTTTCAGTCAAGGCGGTGGACTTTCCGACCCAAACAATCTGTATTGGGACGATATCGTTGTTCGTGACGAC
>PJEL010001895.1_pt1 | contig 20053 bp, 17 predicted proteins | sample 1853271 | NCBI WGS metagenome assembly PJEL01 (sample SAMN08108733, study PRJNA415343) | Invertebrate metagenome, whole genome shotgun sequencing project. | host: Globobulimina | place: Sweden: Gullmar Fjord | collected 2015-08
AGTCGATTGTTTTTGTATGCTGTATACATATTTAGATACTTTATTTAGAATGCCACACTATGTCAATGTCAACGATCCGCGACGCCGACTGCATTGCCGTGGTGTACAAGGGCAACATTGTGGAGCAGGGCTCCCATGACGAACTGATGGCCAAAAAGGGAAGCTATGCAAGGCTTATAGCACACCAAATGAAAAAAGGAAAATAAATTACCTTCTACTGTATATGTATATCGATATATAAATGTCTATTGATGAGGAACACTGTGCATGTCACTTTTTGATATGATGATTGAAAAGTAGAGTAGAATGTTGTGAGATTCTTACAGAACAAACACGTGTTTAAAGGGTATACGAATCAGCTCTTGTCCTAAAATCAGCAAATTACCATGGGTTGATAGAAGTGGTGTCCCAAATAGAAACAGCACCATCAGCAGCCTTGGCAAATGGCACAGACACACCGTTGGTAATGCACAAGTTGGTCCATGGGTCAGCAAGATGATCAGCCAAGTTGGTCAATGGTCCCTTACCAGTAGCAGAGTGCTGAGCGACAAATCCTAAAAATGCAACCATAGCAAGGCGTCCGTTCTTGATTTCCTTGAGTTTCATCGTGTTGACGTCTCCCTTGGCAAAACCAGCTGGGTCAAAGATACCTCCTGGATATCCTGGCTCATTTCCTGCTGGAAGAGAGTTATTTGAGAAAATTGGGTCCTGGTTGGCACTTCCTGGCTTTTTCATGTCCTGATAACGACGGATCTCAACCCAAGACATCAAGAAGAACTGGATGGCAAGCAAGGTCTTTCCATCAGCAAAGTACTCCTTGGATCCTGCGGTGAACCAGTCCTGTCCAGAAGCCTCAGCTCCCAACACTCCAGCAACTCCCAGCATGGCCCAACGAGCGTGCTGAAGCTCAGCCTGAGCATACCACTTGAGTTTTTCTGGATCTGAACCCAAGTTCAATGGATCGAATCCAAAGTTTCCTGGGAGGGTGCTACTGGACAAGTGAGCTGGGGCATCTTTGCCTGGGAACCAGTTTCCAGCGGCAGCTCTAACCTGCTGAGACACTCTTCCGCTTCTTGCCTGCATATATGTAAACATCATCAGTCTCACCAAAGGTTCGTACTTGATCACCCCACGATGCAACACAACAAGACAGAGCCCAGTATCTCTGTCCTATCTTCTTCTCGTTGCCATCTTGTTGACACAAAAGTGCTGCGATCTCACCCCATGAAACATCACAATGATATTAAAATGACGTTCTGTAGGCATGTGATGCGCTGTAGAATTGAATCAGAAAAGGAAAAGAGTTCAACATACCACGCGAGTGCTAGCGCTTCTCAAAACATTAACTCTGCAGGTCTGCATCATGTCGATCGATTTCGATTGTTGCCACGTTTCTCAGATATGATAACAACGTTTCAGTTATGAAATATCAAGGCGTGTCCATCATCTCCTATACCATTGTCTGATGTATCCGTATCTTGGAAACTCGTCCCGATTTCCGATAAGAGGAGATTCTGTGGCATTGTGGGTGTGTCCCATCAAAATGGGTGGTTGATAGGAAACTCTGACAAGCATACAATCCTAACCCATCTTCACTCGAGAGATGGATTTTCAGAAGATTGTCCATCCTTTTGGCATGAAAACAGTGAATACGTACCACGGTGGTATTAGTAACAATTTATATTATATTTTCATCTACTCATCGATCAAAAATGATTGCTGCTATCAAGATTGCTCCAGTTAGCGTCAGGCCAAGGTCCTTGACATCCCAGCAGAAGCGTGCTTCTCACGTGGTTGCCGCTGCAAGAGATTCCTGGTTGCCAGGATCCGATTTCCCAAAGCGTACGTGTATTGATGATTTTAGTAGATATTTGAGTAGTTTTCATGCTGAAAACAGGGCAGTGACCCGAGGTTTCGGGTCTAAGGGATGGGGATATCTACCCCTATCCGGGAGGATTGTGCTGTTGGCTTTACCTTGAAATGGGCCTTTTAAACTTCCTGCATTTTGTTCGTAAGGATACTACATGAGCGTATGATGTCATTTGATGCAGATCTTGAGAGTTGCAAGCTCCCAGGAAACTACGGATTCGATCCATTGGGATTGGGAGCCAATGATGAGAGATTGAAGTGGTTTGCTGAGGCTGAGCGTGTTCACGCTCGTTGGGCAATGTTGGGAGTTGCCGGAATTTTGGCACAGGAAATCACCCATCCAGACGTTTTCTGGTACACTTCTGGAGCTGAATTGAAGCTTCCATTCAACTTGGCAGGTCTTGCTGCTTTTGAGCTCTTTGTCATGCACTGGGTTGAGTCCAAGCGAGGATATGATGTCTTGAAGCCAGGATCCCAGGACCAGGACCCAGTCTTCTCCCAGTACAAGCTTGCACCACACGAGGTTGGATACCCAGGAAGTGTATTCGCTCCATTCGTTCCAGGAAACTTGGAGGAGTTGAAGCTCAAGGAAATCAAGAATGGTCGTTTGGCTATGTTGGCTTTCATAGGATTCACCATGGCTGCACAGGTAACAGGACTCAACCCATTAGCTGCTCTCTCCGAGCACATGTCTGATCCATTGAACACCACTATGTTCTCCAAGGCTGTTGTCATTCCAGGACAGGCTATTGTCCCAGAATGCAAGGTCCCAGCCTCTGTTGTTGTTCAGGGATTGACCATCCCAGGAGGATGCTTCTTGCAGGGACTCTGGCCATAAATTGTCGCTCTATTCCTGTGACAATCCAGAAATGGCTTGTGTGTTTTAAACAAAGTTAACAAACTCGAGCAAATATAACACGCGTCGCGTTTTTAGTCATGTAAACAAAACGATTTGCAACAGTAATTACTCCTGACGGGGTGAAGATGGTAGTGAATGTGATGCAATGATTGCCTGTGCGAAAGCATCCCGCAGAGCTTGTTCCCTCGATGCTAAAAGTAACGCTAATTCAGATATAGTATCATCTTTTTCCTTCAACAGTTTTTCATACAGTGCACTTGTACATGCCGCATCACCCCTTCTATTTTCCTTTCCCAGATGCCCATTCTTGGACACAATATCCAGTACTTTCAGCCTCTTCTGTTGCTCTTGCATGGTGCATTTGCATGCATGAAGCTCTTCCAATGTTTCTTGAAGTATCACAACTATGCTTGTATCATATGAATGCTTGCAACTGCCGCTCTCCGCCTCTGTCTCTTGAGAGCCATGGTCAACACCATATACAAGCTGCTGTGCATCACGGTGTATCTGATCATACTGCTCCAATCTAGTTTTATACTCTTTAATTTCTATTTGCAGCATGTCGATGACCTTTTGCTTTGACTCTATGGCCTCAGAGGCCATTTCCAAGGCAACTTTGACCGATTTTTGAGAAAACCCTGCCATGGTGGTTACAGGTACACCAGGGGAGAGTTGAGGTGATTGTTTGTCACCACATATTTCTTAATAATTGTCATATTTTTTCAACATACCTCTACAAATGCAGGATGTAGTTTCCCACGTGAGATTTGAAAATCACCAGACCTGTTGACTCTCTGAAGAGACCTTGGCTTGGTTTCCACTCAGTTTGCATGTAAACATAATACCACTGGAATCGTGGATTGTATAGTACATTGTATTACTACAACTACATTTAATGGTCTAGAGGCCCCTGATTGGAACGAGTGCCCTGCAAGCTGCCGATACCTGTTCGTGAGAGGATGGGCGACCTTCCTTTCATCTCCAAGGAAACGTATAATCCCCATACATTTGAGTATGTGCCATCTTCATTACTTGAACCCTCAAATGATGGTGAGATCAAGCCTTCCTTGGAAGACTGGATGAAGATCTTTTATCATTCCATCGATTATTTTGCCTCCATAGCAAAGCAAGACGAGCAAGTTCAGCAGCCTGAAGAAAAGGCCGAGATGTTTTCCAAGTTGTATCGAGAGAGGCTTGACGCCTTGATGGAGAAGGATTACAAGGATGCCAAGTCACAGCTCAACTGCTTGACGCTGTGTAAGATGAGAGAGGATTGCCTTTGTGAGGCTGGCTTCACCGACATCTTCGTGAACATCAAGCAGAAAGAAAATACAGATTCAATCAGGCTCATTCCATCTATTTGCAAGGAACTAGACCATATTAGTAAAACAGGTGCTCTTAGAAAACTTTGGGAAACCCTCGTCCGGAACATGTGTGCAGCAAACATATTTGATTTGGGCTCTGCACATACTGCCCAAATGTATCATGAGAATGACTTTTGCTTCGAGTCATCCAGGAACATGCTTCTCCCAAGACCATGGGCAATTGATCATGTAGATGCATTTTGTGATAGAATGATGTCTCATGTGTACAATAAGGCAATGATTTTCGTGGATAACAGTGGTGCTGATGTCATGCTTGGCATGTTGCCATTTGCCAGGGAACTTTTAAACCAAAATGTGGCAAAATCAGTTGTTATTGCCGCCAATAGTAGTCCATCCATAAACGATATTACATTCAATGAGTTGATGGATCTGCTGCCCAATATTTGCGAGGCAGATGGGGTATTACGTGATCACATAGAATCTGGGACCCTCAAGATTATTCCATCTGGCTCTGGTTTGCCAGTGATTGACCTTGCATCCGATGTGATCTCAGATGAGGTTCACAAGGAAGCTCAGGATACTGATCTTCTAGTACTCGAAGGTATGGGTCGATCAATCGAGACGAATCTTTTTGCAGATCTTCGAATAGACAATCTGAGGATTGGAATGGTAAAGCACAAAGAGGTAGCAAGCTGCTTAAACTGCCAATTAATGGATTGCGTTGTCAAATTTTGTATTATTTAATGACATGTAATATGAATGGTGTATTGAAGGAATCAGGACAGCATTCTCTAGGATATGCTCAGTCACTTTCGATTCTCTGTTGCACTTTCATTGTCGTTTCAGTTTTACCATCTGCCTATGCTGGAGTCTTATTCGCATGGCATCCTACTTTTATGAGTATAGGATATCTTATATTTATGTGTGAAGGTATTAATCTTGCATATAGAGCACGTGATGTTGATGGGAGCTTGAGGGTTGGTCTGTTGTCAAAACACCTTTGGACTCAAGTTGCTGCCATAGTCTGTGTGTCCTTGGGTTTTGCAGCAATCTATATCAATAAGAATATACAGGGAAAGAGCCACTTTACCTCACTCCATGGGAAAATGGGGCTTGTGACGTATATTCTGTCATTAACAGCTGTTGGCTTGGGGGTTTCCAGTTTCAGAAAACTTGGACTCATACAGGCTTTGCCAAGTACATTGCATCCTTTCGTCAAATGGATTCATCGATTGGTACGATATAATATGCGATAATATGTTTACTCGTAACAACATTCTGAATATATATGTGAATAACATGCAGATTGGTATCAGCACATGGTGTATAGCATTAGTGACTATCGAAATCGTTTTACCACACAAGGCAGTCTCCACAGGGATTCTTGCCAGACTATTTCAACTAGCTCTTTTAGTTTTAGGGTTTTTAGTGCTTCACACGTTATCAGATCGGGGCGCACAGACCGGCAAGTATTCTATAGGGCTGCCCAAAACCACAATAGATTTCACAATGGTACCACGACATGAAGGGCAAAAGTTTCGATAGACTGCATCCAAATACTGAAGCATAAATGAACGCACTGTTATTTGTTGTATATACATGTACATAGTTGTAACAATATAGATTATCGATCTGGCCCTCGGGCAAGAATTCTATGTGCAGGCCTGCATATCTGCAGGACTAATAAAAGGAGCCAGTCCATGACTGCAAGAAGTACACAAATCTTTCCAAACCATTTACCACAGAGATGATACCTGTGTAATCTCTCAGATAAACTCTTCCTATCATGCTGTATTGCATCAAAATACACTGTTTCTGTCCGCGATGCGACCACAGACCAACTATACATGCGAGTAACAGATGCATGTTGCTCCATGGAATGTTTATATCTCCTGGAACAGTAAGCATGTTCATCCTCTTTCATTGTGCACCCTAGAGATTCTACTCTATCCAATGCTTGTTCTATAGATTCCATAAGTCCTCTTGGAGAAGCATCTGCCAGAATCATCATATCTTCTGGGAGAACTTCTGGAACCCCACCAACACGAGTTGACACAATGGTCAGGCCTGCAGCTGCAGCTTCAACCAATGCAACACAGAAGGCCTCTGTCAATGAGCAGTTGAGGAAAATACTACCGCGAACCAAGAAATCTCTCACTTTTTCATGTGGTATAGGACCAGCCAGTTCAACTCGATCATCAAGATTATGCTTTGCTATGGTTGCTTCCAGATCTGACAGCTTTGGGCCATCACCTCCAATCACAAATGACACGTGCGGATACTTTCTAGCAAGAACTGGCAAGATTGCAATCAAAAGATCGATGCCCTTCCGATACACCAGACGACACATGACTATTATAGTCCTATCAGCTTTTTCAAGACTTGTTCTATCAGAATATCGATGTGGATAAAAAGATGTCATCTCAACAGCATTTGGAATAACATACACCCTGCTTGGGGGGATACAAGCCCTCAGAACTGTATTCTCTCGAGACGTATGCGACACACAGATCACCCTTTGAACATCTGCGAGGGAAAATTTAAGAGCTTTATTCATCAAAATAGAAGCCGGATCAGCGAATCCGAACAAGGAGTGATCAGTAAATACTGCAGGAATGTTCATGGTCCTCGAATGTATCACTGCTTCATTTGCCATGGCAGAGAAGGCTTGGTGAGCATGGACGAGATCGATTCGCTCCGATATAATCACCCTCCGTAGGTCTGAAAATCCCCCAAATATTGTAGGCAGTGTCGCTGCTTGATACACGGGTATTCTGGGAATGTAATACACCTACAAACATTGTGGTGGACCCTGTCATTACCATCCACATTGCATCGTCATGACAAAGGGCAACCAGCCTACCTTGAGACCATGATCCATATATTTTACACCGATATGATTGCCTTGCTCCCGTGCATGAGTATATATCACCACATAGTGACCAATTTTCATGAGATTTTGGGACAGGTGATAAATATGACTCTCCACTCCACCAATAGAGGGAAGAAAAAAGTCAGAGACCATCAGGATGCGCAGTCTCTTTCCTGCCATGCTATCCATTGCGACTACTTCGATATCAAAATCATGATTTTATTTACACATCCTGCCAACATGGATGTTTCACCCTCTTGTTGGTTGAAGAAACGGCCTTTTTCACTACCTTTTTTTAATTCTTGATGGTTTCATCTATAAATCAGTTGAGAGATCTTGCAAAGATCAATTGATCATACAAATCTAGAATTCAAGAGATACATCTCTCATGTGACCACATCACCATGCATGGTACGTAGTGATGCCATGGGATCCTCAATTCCACGAGGCTAGAATTCTAACTTCGAAGCTAGAGATACTCATCATTATAATGAACCTTTGGTATGGTCTCGTTGACCTTGCATTGCAGACTTTGGTATCGTATCTACTCTCTTTTACTCTCCTGTTACTCTTATTTTCACTATTTTAAATAAATGTATACCCACTCGTCTAGATATATGAATGAACTGAGTGGATGAGTGTCATGGTCCCCATGTGCTGTAACTTTATCATAACTCAAACACTTACTCTGGTATGGTATTCGTGACAGACGGAACGAGATGAAAATAACACATATGATAGCTTTATTAATCATAGTAGGTATCACCGTGTTCTCAAACTCGACTTCAGGGGAGGACACGGGTTTTGACCTGGAGGTGAGAGGTACAGACAAGGGTCCAAATGTCGCTGACGGATGTGGTAATACAGATGTGCATGAATGCTCGGGTTCTGTAAATGAAAAGAGTGATACGGTAGCAATTGAGGAAACGACAGAGACGCGTGGAGAGAAGAGTAGGCAAGTACCTTTACCTGGGTGTGAGTCAGAGGATTGTAGTGGGAATGCAGTTCAGGTGGAGTCGACGTCATCGCCAGGGCGATCTATCGATGATAGAGTGAACGTGTTCTGTGAGTATGAGGTGCTGGATGCTGCATTCTCTTTAGTGGATGGAAGCTTCTGCGTTGCTCCTGGACTTGATGACCTCACTGATGTATTTCACAAGGGTTCTTTCTGTTGGATGTCAGGGGATGGGAAGACGTGTACATTGAGTGAAGTAATGCATACAACCGAGGATACACGTACAGAGGATGAAGATGTGAGCATTAAGGATGTTTTGGAAGAGGATGAACAGGGGAAACCTGAGGTGCAGCGAATCACAGAAAAGGTCTTGGAGGTGCTTCCAGAAGCTGCCAAGGTTAATTTTGCTCTTTCCAGAGATGGCGCAAAGGTCTTGGCGTCAAATCAAGGTGCAAAGCGTGTTGGTGCTCTTTTAGACGATGATAGTGATACATTCATGAGAAATGACTGCAAAGACAACAAGTGGGTTGTGATTGAGCTGTCCCAAGTAGCAAGGGTATCTTCGTTAGATATATCTCAAAATGAGCTGTATAGCTCAAGGTTGAAAGAGTTTTCAGTGTATGGTATGCATTCGCATCCCAGAACACTGGCTACCCTTGAATCCTCAACAAATGTCGACAGTAATGGTTGGAGCTTTATGGGGAAGTTTGAGGGTAAAAAGTCAAAGGGAGTGCAGACATTTGATATTGACAACTCAAGATGGGTACGGTACCTACTGATTCGGTTTCTGACACATTATGGAGCCGAAAGTGTATGTGCAATTAATGAAATTTCAGTCTATGGGACAAGTGCTGCTGAGGAGCTTGAGGCTCAGCTGGCACATGACGAACTCGTCTTTGACTCTGTCAAGGAGCAAAGTGGGGAGAAGAATGATACCCTTGTTGAAACAACTGCTCCTGATGTCAAAGACGAGGACAATTCTACCGTTTTGCTCTCTGTTGGCAAAAATATTACCAAACATTCTAATGAGGTTCTTGTGATCATGAATGAAACCTCAGTCTCTGGCATGCAAAGAATTATCTCTCAGAACTTGTTCAGTTATGCGGCATCGAATCATTCGTCTACAATAGAGTCTTCAGTGTGTATGCAAGGTGAATATGATCAGAACGTTGCTGTGAATATAGGAAAGAAAAACACGTCAGAAGCGCATGTACGCTCGGAGAAGGATAAAAGTACATTGTTGCCTGCCCCTCCTCCTCCTAGTGCAGATGATCTAGCCCCTATACCAAAACCTAAATCAGGTGGAAATTTATATGAAACGCTCATTCAAGAGCTTCGAGCGACCAAAGCACAACAAAAAATGATATCAAAATCATTGGAAAGCATGCATAAGAATGTCGAGATTGTTGCTGACGAGTTGGCATCTCTGACAAGGTCTTCTGGTCTCTTGGAAAGTTTCGAGATTCAGCAAAAGATTGATCGGCTGGAGCAGAACCTCCAACAGATCTCTAGAAAATCATCACATCAATCAAATGCAGCCATCACATTATTTGCCGCGGTTATGGCATTGATAATACTTCAGCTAGACATGTTTAGTGCACCATCAAAGCAATCTGTTCTCATGGATATTGCAAAAGGCCTTGTAGCCCTCAATATTTTTGTTGGAGGAGCTTTGATGCTTAAAGGTACATTTACATCTTTTTGATTATAATTTATTGTTCTATAGATTTGTTACCTATTCGTTTGACAAACTTTTTGTACTTGAGTTGTATGTCTCCTCCACTGTGGACCTTTTCATTGAATAGTATACGGCATTGGCCATCACTTCCATACGGTGCCTTTAAAGTCCCCACAGTACCATCCGGTCCACGGACTTTCATTCCAATAAACATTGTCATCACACTATGCTTGTGGAATAAACCACTGCAAATTGCAGTTCTGCCATCACCCTCGACCTTTGCAATGGTTCCCTGCTTGCACTTGAGCTTGTACAACCTGAGCATAAACTCTTCTTCAGGCCTTAACATTTTCACAATCTTTCCACTCATAGCCATTCGGCACATACAGGTATCTGGATTCATATCTAGCTTTGCCCCAATGACGAGTGCATTCTCTCTGGCAATCACCTGTTCATCAAATGTGATCAATGCCCATTGTGGGCCGTGGAATGCCTTTTTCTCCGCCCTCAGAATGGCATGTGAGGATGCATACCAGCTCTCAGACTCCATTATTCTACCTTCTATTCCGTATAATTCTTCCTGATGAATATATTCGTTTTCAAATGCAAATCCACCTTCCTTTTCCACCCATTCCCTTGATGAATACCTTGGCATGCCAAAGAATTCTACATGTCCCATGTGAGATGCGTGGCCCATTAAAATATGCAGTTTTCTGTTAGACTTGATTTGGCCAGGATAAAATCGAATCTTATCCACTCGTGCAAGTGCCTTTGTAAACCGTGTCATTGATCCAGGCTCACATACCACACCCCTTTCAAACGTAGACGGTTGCATATTGGATATACATGCTCCAACCCTGTCACCGACAAATGCACGAGGAACTGACACTTTAAATGATTGGATTGATTTCACTTTTCTAGTCATTCCAAGCAATGGGAACTCTACTGATTGTCCCACTGATAACTGCCCCTCAGATATTGTTCCTGTAATGACGGTTCCCTGGCCCTTGATTGCAAAACAGTGATCCACATGCATACAGAAAGGCAATTTGGAATGCTCTTTGGCGTATTTTCTACTTGTAACAAATGCATCCGTGTGCACCATATCAACCATACTGTTGACCAGCTCCTGGATGTGAGGAGAATCCCCTTTTGTTGAAACAGGGATGACTGCTGCATCTTTAAAACGAGTTCCTTGCAGTGTCTTTCGGATCATCTTTGTTGCTTTTTTCAAATATAGATCACGATGCTCTACTGGTATCAAATCTATTTTGTTCAAGGCAACAATCATGAATCCCGTCGTGATCTCACCAATAACAATACATTCTGCTGTCTGTGGTTGAATTCCTTTGGTAACATCAACCACCAGGAGCATCATATCGATGATTTGTGAACCTCCAACTACGGTTTTAACAAGAGATGCATGTCCCGGGCAGTCGACAAGAGTAAATTGTGTTGATCCGGCAGAAAATGATGAAAACCCCAAGTCTAAAGTAATCCCTCTGGCTTTGCTCTGGGGGTGTTTGTCCAGTGCAGCCGTGGAGAGTTTCGTTGATAATGCAGCAACTGCATTCACAATCATAATATGAGATCAATATATTAGTAATCAATACCATTCTATCAGGATCTACGTACCCAGACTAGTTTTTCCACTATCGACATGTCCCAGAACCCCAACGTTGACATTCAACCTATCTCCCAGGTGGAGATCTTCCAAACATTGTTCCATGATACTACATTCTTATTATTTAATGGAATGTAAATGATTTGATGCGTTGAAATCTCATCAGGAAAATCCCTCGTCACCATCTTATGAACTGAATACAGGTCCAGTCAGTCCATGCATAATCTCTGATGACATCTATATGCCATAGTTGATACAATCATGAGCATATCATTGTATATAATAACATAGGATGGTACTCATACAAGGACCGATCACGAGATCTGCACAGCAGTGCGGTGTTCAGGCTGGTGCCAAGTCTGTCTACCGTAGGAGGACAGTCTATAGGTATAGTTCTGCCATTCCAGAGAGCCGTGAACATGCTCAGTGGTGCGATTTGCATTCAATATCCAGAATTACAGCATCAGGAATCGCATCGCTATTGCTCTGCGCTGGCTGTGCTTCAGCAAGCGATAATGTTTTGGCAGAGTTTAAAACGTCTGGGGTCATCTTCAAGGATACAATCCAAGTTCTTCGCTTGGAAGATCCAGAAGTCGAAGGCGTGACAGTATATTATACCGACTACACCAGAAGCATCACTGAGAAACTTACATCCTCTGAGGATGTATTTAGTGATCCAAGCCAAAGCTCAATTAGTTGCACAGGTGAGTCAGCTGTGGTGAAAAATCCTTCAGCTATTCAAGGATCCGAAGGGAAAGAAATATTTGCTGAAGCAAAGGGGCTCAATCTTTTTCAAAATAAGAAAACAAGAATACGACGGGTATACGATGAAAAGAATCAGAATGTTCTCTATGTTGCATACAATACCAGAAATACAAGGAGTAAGGATGAAGGAGGGGTCTCTTCCTCTCGCTACAGAACGAGCATGTGCTCGTTACACGTCCAAATACAAGAATAGTATACTATACCGGTAATATATATACTATACGACACATCTCAATCACCTCTCTCTGGCAATCCCTGTCCAGTAACCTCATTTCCAACAGTCACCCAAAAGTTTCTAAGATTATTCTTTCTTCCAAAAATTTCAAGGTACTTACCATTCGGCACCAATTTCTCTATTAATTCATAAATCTCCTCTGGCTTTTGACTTTGCCCACGCCTTTCAGAATAGATGATGTCAGATCCTACTCCCTGCTTGAGTCCAGCAATATCCCCCCCTCGTCGGCCAACCAAACACACCTCTTTAGCATGCTGCAGATAAAATCCATGAGACTTTGCAAGTCTCCTATTTACCGTCATCTTCACCCATACAATTTCATCCACGAGAGTATACCCCCACTGCTCAAACAAATCCAGAGTAAACTGGTATTTTGCATTTATCACCCAGATAAACAACAGCCCATTCGATTGGAGCTTTGGTATGGGAAGATTCTGTATATCTCTATCTGTTAATTGAGAATAACCAAGTGCAACACCTCGAGTGGGGTTTGCAGTAGCAAGCTGCCAGGGTGGATCCATCATAATAACATCAAATTGGCATGCTTTACTCAGGTCTGTCCAGTCATATGTCGTCACGTTGGTGTGAATTGGAATACAATGTTGGGGAACTTGCCATTCTCTTGGATCTACATCATCCAAACTGCCTTCATAAAAATCTACACCTTCAACACCCAGGCCATCTTCCTTCCTCCCAGCAGACTGCCCCTGAGCAGGATTCAACGCATCCCCATCTCCCGCATTATCATAGTCCACAACACCAGTAGCATCATTACCTACATTATGACGCATTGCTTCATCGATACGTTTCGTCAACTCCCCGAGAGTCTCGTAGTATGTAATCAGATTATCGGTCAGAGACGCATCGTCCAGTGCTTCCCACTCGTGCTCCTTGTCTTGCAGGGAAGACTGGAGAATAATCTCCGCCTGAGGAACCTGATTCGTATTTTGATCATCCATTAAATCAAAAGTTCTACGAGAAAACTATCACGAGCGTCAGTTGAGTTTCAAATTCAAAATTATTGCTGAAACCATCGCGATACGATGTTTTCCTTATGTAGATAGAATTTTTTCCAAGTTTCGCTATCCATCTCGGATAAATCTTTACATGTGCGCAACGTCACCCACATTTTTCTAGAAAAAAGTCTTCATAATGGATGCGGTACTTGGACGTGGTTCAATCGCCTGCAAAGGCCCGATCGTGCAGAGACGGCATAGCCTCTTTGTACGATGCACTGTTGTTCGGGGATGCGAAGCTCAGAAACACATGCGTAGCAACACTAGTAGTACATTGAATAAAAAACCTAGTTCTCGTGCGAATCTCACGATTGCACGGGCAGGTGACCCAGACTCCATGGATAGTTCTGCAGATGCTGCTGCAAACCAAGGCCCACCAACCTTGTTTTGGAGAGTATTCGCTGCATTGTGCTACTTGGTACCTTGGATAGACTCTATATCGTTTGGAAGAGAAATTTATCGCAGATTTAGAAACTTGCTGATATTATACTTGGTGCCTGGACCTCTTGCAAAGGTATACTTCTCATCACAGTTTGCTCCCCTTATTATTTTCTTTGTCATGTTCTTGTCCATTGTGAAGAACAAAAAGCTGCATCACTTTGTCAGATTCAACTGTATGCAAGCCATCATGCTTGATATCGTTGTCATGTTGATGCATATCGTCAAGGCATATCTTCCGGCAGAGATAAAGTGGTCAGTGATTTCTCACTTTGTTGACATGTTCATGTGGACAACATGTATGGGTACTGTTGTATATGCAGTTTTCTGGACGCTCAGAGGGTACTATGCGGATATTCCATTCGTATCTGAATCTGTGTATCACCAAGTAGCATTGAGTGAGTATGCATAACACAACCATCTTTGTAACAAAAATCCCGACTTTCCGTTCTCATCTCCTGGAAAGGAGTAGAAACGATACATAATATATTCAATATCTTTTTCTGATACCACATTTATGTGTATCGTGTCGAGGATAGAAAATGGACATGCAGCATGGGTTGCTGAGCACAATGCCGTAAGTTTGCGAGGTTTTGATGGACCACGTATGTCATAGATCCAATGGACGAAGACAACAAAGAGGATGCATTGTGGAATGAACAGAAATGTATCGATGTGCCTGGTCTCTCTCAGGGTTTCTTTGTTTGCAACCAGCAGTTGTCCATAACAAGGGTGTTGAGACAAGTCAAGAAAAGTGAGCATTCGTTGATTAATTGTATTGCGTCGATTGTTCATGATACATCATTTGTTCGCCAGATTCATGAGCAATATCCATATCCTATTTGTGGAAATAAGAGGTGTGGAGCATGGTATACTGGATATTCCAAGGAACATGATACATGCTACTTCAAATCAACAGACGGACATGTCAACCAGTGGTCGTTCAGTATGGCAAGATTGAATCTTCATGTAGCTATGCATGCAGTGGATACAGGTGGATGTATCATTGTTGATGCAACTCGGCGTGGAAAAAAGTTCCCAGATGCCCTGAGTAAGACTGTGCCAATCTGGGCAGCTGTTGTCAACACATGTGTCCTTCTGTATCAAATGGACCACGATTTACCATTGATGGACGATAGTGAACCATTTTTATCATTACCAGAATGGGTCCCAGAGCAAGAACAGTGTGAGATTGAAAAACGAATCGATGGTTGGGCAACGCAGTTGTGTGACTCTGATGTTGAGGATGTATGCCGGTTGGCTGCAGTTATGACAAAGCCACTGAAATGTTGTTGGCTGCATCCTTCTGAAAACACAGCGGTCGATATAAGTATAAATTCTCCCACCCTGATTTTAGTATCCGCATCGCTATGTGGATTGAGGGAGAGAAAACAGCTCCTGGTTCGTGGGGAGCAAATCATGTATGACTATGTGCCTGGTGCAGGAGATGATGAAGAAAGTTGGGCGAAGAAGTTGACTCCTTCTGTCATGTGGAAACATTACGAGGATATTCTGACATCTCAGGACTCTTTACACTATTTATCGACAATAGTGTTGAGAGAGCAAGGACGGTGCAGGGGTGATGAACAAGACATCACACAGAATGCCAGAATCACATGGTTTGGAGAGACAGGTGTGGGAGTAGCCCCATTTTCCTACGTCCTGAATCATAAAGATCTCGAATGCTATGCATTTGTCAATATCTCTGATATTGATTTGGAGAGATACGTGGGATGTGGTAGTACAAGGCTGCAGAATAGTCATGCAGTATGTGGGGGTGGAATGACAGTCAAGGATGCACATGTCCTCAGTATCACAGAGGAATATCCATTGACTCGACAGGTTTGGATACAAGAAATTGCAAAGAAAAATCCAATCGTGCAATGTGCCCCAGCAGCGATAGAATTTGCTTCACTGCATAGTACCCAGAATAGAAAGGTTGTTTTTGTGTACAATGTGGCCCATTCTAGCATTGCTGTGGGACTCGCATTGGGAGCTTTGATTACCTGTTTTGACATCCCAGAGGAAGACCAAGTCTGGAAACGAACGTCATCATACTCAATCATTGAATCTTCAATCAAACCTGCTCATCATCCGTTCTCAAGGGATGTCTTCAAAACATATGTGGCTAAAACAGTGGCTCAACACTGTTCTCATATTGTCATGAGCAAATCGATTCTTAAACAAGTCTTTAATTTATTCATTCCGATGTAAATTCATAGTATTAAACTTTTCCATCCATACCATCGAGCAAACCGCCAAAAAATCCGTCTGTTGGGGGCAGCTGTGCAGCAAAAATGTCCCAGGGTGGACATCCACGCCCACTGGCTCTCACCCTTCCATCCAACCGCAAACCAACATACAACCCCTGGTCCGGTGTTTTCCCACTCGCAGCAGCCTGTTCATCAAACCATGCCTTCCATTCATTGATTCTAATTGGTTTCGCTCTCCATCTCAAATCATCATCCACAAGTTCTGGAATCGTGCTCTGGTCATCACCACTTTCATACATTGGAATGCCAATCACCAAAACCCCTCTCTCCACCAATGCTTGCCTATACGTTTCTGCTACTTCCAAGGCACTGGACACCTGCTTTTCCGTACCTACAATAATAACTGGTCGTACAGAACCTCTAAGTTGACCTAAGCGTAACGTTTTCTTGTTTGATAGTTCAACCTGGCACATGCCAAGTAGATCCTCTCTCATCAACCGAGCCATCTGCTTCTCTCTTGCCTGAAGATCCCCCCTAAGAAGATACCCACAGACTCCCAATGCAGTAACATTCACCAAGATATCTTGAAATGCTTCCATTACAGGTTTAGCATTTGGAGCACCAGCTAGCGCCCCAATCAACGTTGGAATAGAGAAGAGATTAGCAAGAACAGCACTTATACCACCAAAACCAAACAATACTATCCTGAAAGACCTAAACGGTGCCTCAGCTTCAGCTCTCAGAGATGCCTCCTCCTATATCATGATATGAAATAATCATGCTAGATCATTGAATCAGAATAAAGGAACAATGGCCGCGCTGACTACCTTTGCTCTTCGAGTTGAACCGGCACGTACCTTTGAGGGAGGTCTGAACTGTTCCAAACGTGGCTTTTTACCACTTGTAGATCTACATTGAATTCTTACATTGAATGATCTCGGAGTATATCGTGTGTTTGAGTAGAACACGCGACATGCTCTCCGAGGTTTCTTTTCTATACAACCACAAGAGGTTGCAACTGGCGTTGCAGCCCCTGATATCGAGTGAACACGAGTAGAAAACATTTCTATTTTATATACAAGCACAATGTGCTATCGAGCAGGTCTTGTTAAAGGACAATTGGCATGCTTGCCCAAATGGCACCAAACCTCATGCACAGTACTTGAACATATGGCTGTCAAAGTAACAAGATGGTTTTATGCCTCGTGTACTAGTGGTAGATGCAGTCAATCAGTATACATACAGGTATATGATTACAACATGTAAGGTAACGAAGACATCAAAGAATCTGGTCACTGCCTCTTCCACACGGCAATATATTCCTTGCCCTCTCTTCCTGGATGACTTCCACTATCCGGTAGCTTTTCCAGTGATTCTAATGAAAACCCGTGCTTTTCAAGGTGCTCTGAGTACAGTTCTGGCCATACTGGCCAAGGTGGGCCTGTCTGGCCCCTTGCTTCTTCAGGAAGGACAGGGAAAATCAGAGTGATCAAGAGTCCTTGAGAACAAATATTTTGAGACCAAGATGTTGCCCAATTGTCTCTCATATCGGGATGAAGGGCACAAAAGAATGTGTAATCATATCCAATGTCATACTGGACTTTGGGACTATCTGCAAGGAAATCTCCCTGCATCACAGATGCATTTTGATATGAATCTCCAAGGAATTCTTGCGCAGAAACAGCTGCAGTTGGAGCAAGCTCGAGCCCCGTCACCTCCTTGCAATACTTTGAGAATGTGGCAACATCGTATCCACGTCCACATCCTGGTATCACGGCCGTTTTACCTTCTAACGACGCCTTGTTCTGTTCAATAAAGGTATCCAGGTACGGGCAGGACCTTCCCGCGTCAAATGATTGTCCTGCTTTTAACTTGCCTCCATCTCCGTTTTTAACTTCATAATCATTATTACCACCGTTCCACATGATTTCCCAGCGCTTGCTGTAGTCATCAGAGGAAGTTCCTTGAGCCATGCTGGTGATTCTAATCCTTCTCTGTGAAGACACAAACCGATGGGTAGATCCCTTGATATATCTAGGAAATGCTGTTTTAATGCTTGTAAAATACAATGTATTCATTTTTATTACATTTTAATGCAGTCCAAAGGTTACATCAAGTCTCGAATGACCTTTGTCCAATTATTGATGGGAATAAATGCTGCATCATCAGCAGCATCTGATGGAGACAATCCTTGTCGTGCTAGATCCAAAAGAAGAAGGAGTTTCTTTATTGAGGTATTCTCTGGCACCTCCTGAACCGCTATATCTGTGTCATACTCTGAAGCGAATGCTCTCAAGTGAAGCAAGACTTGCTTCATTTCTGATCTGCTAAGTTGAGGTACATGGAGTTGGACATTGAATGTTGAAGATACACCCATGTCTTCCATAATCATGCTGGTCGATGTTGTTCCCATGACGAAAAGCCGGCGTCCCTCTGGAGGAGTTTTTTTCAAGAGGACAAGGATAGTCTGGAGTACAGCATTTGAAAAGCGTGGACCAATGGGTACATACTCCAACAACCTTTCAATATCATCTAGAATGATGAAAGAAAGTGGTGATTTATATGCATCGTCAAAGAGCTTTGCAATGTGATGGCATTTTGCAGCCTCTGACATTCCAACCATGGACTCTGCAGAGATTATTTTGATCAAGGGGAACCCACTCTCTAACGCAATGCTTGATGCCAATGCGGTCTTTCCAGAGCCAGGTGGTCCTTCCAATAATGCTGTAACAAGAGGATTCGAATCAGAGCTTTCCACTTGTTGTACCAAGGTGTGACAGGATGAGACAACCTGCTGATACCGTACCCCATAGTCAACCATGCCGTGGATTCGGTATGAATTCAGAGCATCAACTGTAGCACCAAAGGCTGGGATGACTTCTTCCATGGCCGTCACAAAGTCCTGCATACATACTTTGATGCTGTCCTCGTCAATAACCTTGTTGAGGTTGTTGACATCTATCTGCCTGTTAAGAGCAAAACTGGCTGCACTCTTCACTAAACCTTCGAGTTCTGCACCACTGAAATTCTTTGTCCTTGTTGCAAGTTCATATAAATCTACATCATCTGCTAAGAAGGAATTTTTAGACATCTTTGATGTGTGGATTTGTAAAATCTGAAGCCTGCCACTATCATCAGGGAGCCCAATCTCCACCTGGACCTCCAATCTCCCAGGTCTCAGCAAGGCATCATCAAGCATATCTTTTCGGTTTGTCATACCAATCAACAATATGTTATTTAGGGCATCAACTCCATCAATTTTTGTAAGCAGCTGATTCACAACAGTATCATGCACACCAGTACCACTCTGAACACTACCTCTCTGTTTACATATGGCATCAATCTCGTCAAAAATGATGACATGAAGCTCTGATGCATCTCCCATCTCCTGATATTCTCTTTCAGCCTCTTCAAACAACTTTCTCACATTCTCCTCAGATGCTCCCACATACTTTGACAGAATCTCTGGGCCATTTACAATTTTAGGTTCCCTTCCATTTAGCATTTTACCAATCTGTCTCGCAATCAATGTCTTTCCTGTACCAGGAGGCCCATGCAGCAATACTCCCTTGACGTGGTGAATACCCAAACGCTCCAGCATATCTGGTGGAAAAATTCTCGAGGCAAATGCTCTTCTAAATATCTTTTCAAACTGAGAGTCAAGACCACCAATCCCCAGGGCCTCAAAGTTAAATTCCTTCTGCTTGAATATTTGCGATGTCATGGCTTTTTGTCCAACTATCTTGATCCCAGATCCATGCTGTGTTTCAAACACAATTTCAGTCCCTGGAACCAACATACCTTGACGGATAGACAGGGAGTCACGATCAAGAGAAGCCGGGGAAAGAACATCATTCACAGTCAGCTGGTAATTTGAACCAATGTATTCAAACAAGACAGTCTGATGGACGGTCAGGACCTGACCACCAAAACGAGACGTGATGTGATGCATCATTTCCTTGGCATCAAACTCCTTCTCATCCCTCCTCACATTCAACTTCTTCGACGAGTAGTATTCAATTTTCGCATGAAGCACAGCTATATTCTCAATCTTTTTCACATCACAGGGAGTGCACATCACCTTGTCCCCTGTAGATATTTGAAGAAGCTTTCGTTGTGCAGAGTTCAACCCAACTGTACCATCCGCTGTCCCAGCTTCCTTGACCGTGAATATAAAGTCCCCCAGCTGCACCATGGGTGAATA
>PJEL010001896.1_pt1 | contig 20046 bp, 19 predicted proteins | sample 1853271 | NCBI WGS metagenome assembly PJEL01 (sample SAMN08108733, study PRJNA415343) | Invertebrate metagenome, whole genome shotgun sequencing project. | host: Globobulimina | place: Sweden: Gullmar Fjord | collected 2015-08
CTAGAATATTTGGGTCATCTTGTGCTTTTACTTGATCATAAGGTGAGTAAGACAGCATATAGTCGTAATACGCTGTATCTTTTGGGTTACCCCATTCTTTAAACTCATTGGTTGTTAGTGGAATACTTTCATCAAGCATGGTGGTAACTACGTCAACAAAAGGAACCGCTGCAGCAATACCTTTATATAACTCTGGCGCCATATTGATTACTGCACCCATTAATAAACCACCAGCACTGCCACCGGCAGCAAATACTTTATCTTTATCGCCGTAACCTTGTGCCGTTAAATCTTTAGTAACGTCAATAAAGTCGGTAAAGGTATTCATTTTAGTGAGCTTTTTCCCATCTTCATACCAAGGTCGTCCAAGCATTTGTGAGCCACGGATATGAGCAAGCGCATAAACAAAGCCACGATCTAACAGACTCAAACGACTTACTGAAAAGTAAGGGTCGATAGTGCTGCCGTATGAGCCATAAGCGTATTGATATAATGGATTAGTACCATCTTTTTTGAACTTATCTTTACGATAAACTAATGATACAGGTACTTTCTTGCCATCACGAGCCTCAACAAAAATACGCTCTGATGCATAGTTATCACTATCAAAGTCACCCAGTACTTTAGTTTGTTTTAACTGTTTTTTGTTAAAGCTTGTTAAGTCAACATCGTAGTGAGTACCAGGGGTTGTGAAACTAGCGTAATACAAGCGTAATGCTTGGTTGTCTAATTCCTTGTTACCATAAAGCTCCAAACTATAGGCACTATCATTAAAGCTTAACTCTTGCTCCGCACCTGTTGATAATTGCTGAATAGTGACGCGGCTAATACCATTTTCACGTTGTTGGTAAACTAGGTGATCGGTGAATAACTCATAATCCTCAAACTTTACAGAATCATTGGCGGCAATGACATTTTGCCATTTACTTTTATTACCAAGTTGGTCCTTATGGACTTTCATTAGACGAAAGTTTGTCGCTTGCCAGTTAGTGCTAATGTAATACCAGTCATTTAATTTAGAGACTGAGTACTCATGGCCTTCTTCGCGCTCAATAAATCTTTTCGGCATAGCCTTAGCATTATTAGCATCAATTATGGAAACACCCTTGGCTTCAGTGCTTGAATGCCAAATAAAAACACTGTTTCCATCTTTTGATTTACTGATACCGGTATAATAGGATTTATTATTTTCTTCATAAACCATTTTATCATCAGCTTGTGCTGTGCCTAGCGTGTGGCGAAATACTTGGTAGCCAAGTAAGGTTTGTGGATCTTTTTTAATGTAATAAACAGTTTTATTGTCATTAGCCCAAACAATATTACCATTTGTGCCTTCGAGTTTGTCTTCAAGTAAAGCATTACTGGCGATATCTTTGAAACGTATGGTATAAATTCGACGGCTAACGGTATCTTCACCGTACTCTAGTAACTTACCGTTAGGGCTAGCGCTTACACCACTAACTTGGTAGTACTCATGGGCTTTAGCTAACTCATTTACATCAAGTAGTACCTCTAAGTTACTGCCTTTAAAGTCTGTGGCTCTGACATAAATAGGGTATTCACTTTCACCTTGCACTTGGCGTGAATAATAGAAGTCACCAGACTTGGTTGGCACTGAGCTATCATCCTTTTGAATACGACCTTTGATCTCTTCAAAAATTTGCGCTTGCATTACCTCAGTATGTTTCAGTTGTGCTGTGGTGTAATCATTTTCAGCAGCTAAATGGGCTAAAATTTCTGAATCGGTACGAGTATCATCACGCATCCAGTAATAATCATCGACACGGGTATGGTTATGAATAACCATTTTATGAGGAACTTTTTTAGCAATAGGGGCTGTTACATTGGCCGTTGTTTTACTGGTATTCACTTCATCGCTTTGGTTGCTACAGGCAGCGATTAGTAATGCTGAAGATACCAGCAAGCTTAGTTTGGTTTTTGAGAGCGTTAGAGACATAAAAGGTCCTTTTCCTGGTAAAATCACGTACGATAACTGCTTTTAATCGATATACATTACTAGGTTTGAATGTTAATAGTTTGTTTCGAGTGTTAAGCTCAAGTATATAAAGTAGCATGTTATTAAATGTAATCAAGCATGCTTGCCGTGCAAAAGAGGTAACTCATCGTTTTTGAGTTAAGCCTTTTAGGGATGCTGTATAATTAGCTGAGCTCTATCTCATTTATATTTTGATAATAAATACATTTTACTGCTCTTTTTTCATCGCTGATAATTTATACTCATTGTAAGCATTATTACTTAGCACAAAAGCAGCCATTTATGTCATTAGAAAATATTACCGCTCAATTAGGTAATCAGTCACAAAAATTCCCTTCCGTTGAATCATGGAACCCACCTTATTGTGGTGAAATAGATATTCACATAAAAGCCAATGGTGACTGGTTTCATGAGGGTAGTGTTTTTAAGCGATTACCTTTAGTAAAAATGTTTGCTTCAGTGCTGATCAAAGAAGTTAGCAATGAAGTTGAAGAATACTTCTTAGTAACGCCAGTTGAAAAAGTAAAAATTCAAGTTGATGATGCACCTTTTGTGCTTACTCAATGGTGTTGGCTTGATGAACAAGAAACTATTATGCAGGTTACGACTAACTTAGGTGATGAATTTATTCTTAATGATGAGCATCCATTAACGGTTAATGAAAAGGGTGATTTGTATGTGACTGTTAGGCGTAACTTAACAGCTAAGGTACACCGTAATGTTTATTATCAATGGGCTGATATGGCACAAGAAAAGAAAATTGAAAACGGCACTGAGTTAATGTTTACTAGCGCCGAATGTCAGTTTGTTTTAGGAACTTATTAATAGTTAATCAGTTCCTTCACTCAACCCTAAGCTCAATCTTTTGCTGAACCACAGACGGTACAGCTATGTTGCTTTTTCATGTTGAACTGCTGCCATTGGTTAGCTAAACCATCAAGTAAGTTCAGTTGATTAATCTGTACTTTATTACCAGTTAACAGTTTTATCGCTTGTAAGCTTTGCATGCCCGCGATCATGGCTAATACTGGGCCGATAATGCCTATGGTTTGACAATTATTAGCTGGTGCTTTTTCACTGGCAGGAAATAAGCAGTGATAACAGGCACTGCTTTCATCACGCGGATCAATGGTAAGTTGCTGACCATCAAAGCCTGTAGCTGCGCCGACAATTAATGGCACTTTATGTTGAACACACGCTTGGTTGATTAGGTAACGAGTTTGAATATTGTCAGAGCAATCTAATACCAAATCGACTTGTGGCAGGTAATATTCACACAACTCTTTATCAAGCATTTCATCAATGGCTTCAATAGTTGCATCAGGAAATTGTTGCTGCAATTTTTCTGCTGCTGCATCAGCTTTATTTTCATCGATATTTTCTTCAGAAAATAATATTTGTCTAGGCAAATTACTCAGCTCAATATTGTCACCATCAGCGATATAAAGGGTGCCAACACCAGCAGCCGCAAGGTATAAACTTGCAGGGTTTCCTAAACCACCAACACCTAAAATAAGTACCTTGGCATTGCGCAATGCGACTTGTCCTTCACTACCAATTTTATCTAACATGATCTGACGTGAATATTTGAGTTGTTCGTGATTGCTTAACACAAGTGTTCCTTTGGGTTATTGCTTAGTTAATGTTTCAATTAATGGATAAAAGTACGCACAGCGCTGGCTTTAAACTGCAAATACACTTGCTGTTGCTCTATCAGTGCTAGTTTTTGCTGTGAGAAGGCACTGATAGTAACAAAAAATGCCTGTGAGCCACAGTTAACCGTAATGAGAACGTTATTCTGTTTATGGCTTATTTGGCTAATAGTACCTAGCAGGTGGTTAACGATGGAGCTGTTTTTAGGCTCTGCCAGGCAAATACTAATGTCGCTTGCCAAGATAAAACACCGTAACTGCGCTTGTTGTTGAAAACTTGCATCAGTTACTAGGTATACTTCTTGTCCATCACCTACGGCTAGAGCCATTAAACCATGGCCATTATCAAACTTATTGATAGCTAGTGATAAACTGGTTTGTTGGTGAATACTTTCGCTATCGTCACAGTCATTTAGTTGATGGATCGTTTGGTGAATATTACCAAAATTGACCACTCTCCCTTGTGACAATGTTAGCAATTTATCACAAACTTGCTGCAACTCATCTAAAGAGTGGCTGACATACAAAATGGGTAAACTAAGCTGTTTTTGAACTTTCAGAATGAGTGTAAGTAATTTAGCTTTACTTGCTTGATCAAGTGCACTGAGTGGCTCATCAAGTAATAATAATTTCGGCTCAGCTAAGATTGCTCTAGCTAGGGCGACTCTTTGCTGCTGACCGCCTGAGAGATTAGTAGCTGGAGTATTAATCAAGCTGCTTAAGTCAGTTAGCTCAATGATGTCATTAAGCTTTAACTTATTATTTTTACAGCGCTTTGCCGCAAAGGTTAAGTTCTCAAGTACGGTTAAGTGTGGGAATAGGCGGCTGTCTTGAAAAACTAAACCGACTTGGCGTTGTTCAGGCTTTAATGATATGCCTTTTGCAGAGTTTACTATGCACAGGTCGCCAACTGATATTTTACCTTGAGTGTTACCCTCCAAACCTGCAATAGCTCTAAGTAGACTTGATTTACCTGAGCCAGAGTGACCAAAGATGCCAGTGATACCAGTTAATGGTAGCTTTTGCTTTATTGATAAATCAAAGTGTCGATAGTTGATACGAATATCAATGTTTAGCTCGGCAGCATTACTCATGAGACGTGTATTCCTGAGACTTGTGCTTCAGTGATTTTGCCTCTTTAGTCTTATTTTGTTTCGGCAAGTTTAACCAATAGATTGCCGCCAATAATATCATTGAACCAATAAGTAAGCTTATTGAGAGTATGTGAGCTTTAGCATAATCAAAGGCTTCAACATGATCAAATAAGGCAATTGATAGCACACGTGTTTCGCCAGGAATATTACCACCTATCATTAAAATTACGCCAAATTCACCAACGGTATGAGCAAAACCTAAACTCGCCGCGGTGATAAAACTAGCTTTGGTTAATGGAAAAACAATAGAGAAAAACCTATCGATAGGGCCAGCGCCAAGTAGTGAGCCTGCCTCTAATAATGAATCACCTAATTGCTCAAAGGCTTTTTGCAGTGGCTGCACAACAAAAGGTAGCGAATATAATACTGAGCCAATGACAATGGCCGAAAAACTAAAAGCAAGCTGCTGACCTGTGGCTTGTTGCCAAAGCTGTCCGGGTAAGTGCTCAGGAGAAAATGCGATAAGTAAATAAAAGCCTAATACCGTTGGTGGTAAGACTAAGGGCAGGGCAACAACTGCTTCAATAATCACTTTAAAACGATTAGTCATTTTGGCTAGATACCAAGCCAGTGGGGTACCAATAAGCAGTAGTATAATGGTGGTTAGTGCCGCCATTTCTAACGTGGTTATTAGTGCCTGTAAGTCTGGATTCATCATCAGCCTTGCTTACTCGACTTTGGTTCTTTGTGCGAATCTGCATTAGCGGCATAGCCGTAACTGACAATGAGTTTTTGGCTAGCTGGAGAGAGTAAAAATTCCTTTAGCTTTTGTGCGTGTTGCTTATTTTTACTGGACTTAATAATGACTAGCTGTTGTTCAATGGGTTGGTGATAATTAGTTGGAATAGCTACGCCAGATAAATCATTTAATACTAATTGGCTTTGAGCCACTATGCCATGAGTGACCGACTTACTGCGTAGTTGCATAAAGGTTTGACCAATATTTATGCCCTTAATAAGGCGATCTTTATATGTTTGCCATAAACCTAAATGCTCAAGAGTTTCTTTTGCTGCTTTTCCGTAAGGGGCAATTGCAGGGTTGGCAATTGCAAAGCGTTTTGCTGGGCTCTTTAACTGATCGAGAGATAACTGTGTCAGTGAAGTCATGCTGGATGAATAAAGTGCGAGCTGCCCTAGCGCATAAGTTGCTCTACTGTTTGCTGAAGCAAGGCCTGATTGCTCAAGTAGTTTTGGTCGCTTGCTATCAGCACTGAGAAAAATATCAAATGGCGCACCATGCTTTATTTGTAAAAACATAGCACCACTGGCACCACTAATTAACTGACTTTTAATACCTGTTTGCTTGCTGAAATCGCTAAGTAAAATCTTTAACACGGGAGTGAAATTTGCAGCAACGGCAATTCGTAGTGGCTTACTTGTTATGTTTGTATTGATAGTGGTATTTAAGTTTTGTTGCGCTTGGTTGTTAGCAGTGCAGAACATGCTAACAGTAAGTAGAGCAAATAACGTAAAGCGTTTCAAGCTAGCTCCAAAGACCAGCTTTGTCAGTATCAGTTGTTTTGGCATCTAACCAGCTTTCTGATGTTTGACCAGCATCGCTAATGCGCTCTTTCTTCCAAAAAGGCGCTTTAACTTTTAAGTAATCCATAATAAATTCATTGGCAGCAAAAGCATCATGTCGATGTTTACTGGTGACACCAACAAATACAATTTGGTCACCAATGGCAAGTTCACCAATGCGGTGAATGACTTTAACTCGACCAATATTCCAGCGCTCTTTTGCTTGAATAATAATTTTAGCTAGTGCTTTTTCTGTCATACCCGGATAATGCTCAAGCGTTAAGGTGGTTACGCTATTGCCATTATTGTTATTTCTTACTCTGCCGGTAAAGGTAACAATGGCGCCGTCAGTTAGGTTATCTTGCTCAAGCAAGGCAACCTCATCAGCCAAGCTGAAATCACTCGTTTGGATAGATATTTCTTGGCTAATATCACTGCTAGATGCTTGATTAGACATAGCTTATCCGCCAGTTACTGGTGGAAAAAAGGCAACTTCATCACCCGCTTTGACTAATTGACTAGCATCAACCATGTCATGGTTTACAGCAGTTAATAGCGAGGCGTTACTGAAGGTGTTTTGCCACTGCTCATTTTTATCACTTAATAATTGCTTAATATCGGCAACTGTTTTTACATCAGCTGCGGCTATTGATAGTTCAGCACAATCAAGTTGCTCTCTAAGGGCGGCAAAAAAAACAATTTTAATCATACTTTCTCTCTCTAGGTTTCTAGTAGCTAGTCTATTCGCTAAGCCGAAGGAGTCTGCCAGTGACCTGACTTGCCACCTTCTTTTGTTAATACTTCAATACCATTAATCTGCATGGCAGGATCGGCGGCTTTACACATATCAAATAAGGTTAAACAAGCGACAGATACTGCGGTTAACGCTTCCATTTCAACGCCAGTTTGTCCGGTTAAACGACATAAGCTATTCACTTGAACTTGACTATTTTCATTATCAAGGGTGAAGTCTACTTGTACTTTACTGAGCATTAGCGGATGGCAAAGAGGGATTAAATCACTACACTTCTTAGCCGCTTGAATACCAGCAATACGGGCAACAGCAAAAACATCACCTTTTTTATGTTTACCGGTGGTGATTAACTCAAAAGTTGCTCGGTTCATTTTAATAAAACCTTGCGCAGTTGCGGTACGAGACGTCATTGCTTTTTCAGTAACATCAACCATGTTTGCTTCACCTTGTTGGTTAAGGTGGCTTAGCTCTGGTGTGCTATTAGTTGTATCTGTCATTATCCACGAGTCTCACAAGCGTCTGCGGTAATATTTAGATGTGGTACAAAGTTACAAGGACGATGACTTGCATCTAATTGCTCTTTAATCACTTTATCCCAAGCAGTTTTACAGGCGTTAGTTGAACCTGGTACACATAGCACAACGGTTTTATTAGCTATGCCACCAAAAGCTCGTGATTGAATGGTAGAAGTACCAATTTCAGCTAGGGAGACATGACGAAAAACTTCACCAAAACCTTCAACGGCTTTATCAAATAAAGGTGTTAGCGCTTCAGGGGTATTATCACGGGCAGTAAAGCCTGTGCCACCTGTTGAAATAATGGCATGAATACTATCATCAGCTATCCATTTTGAAACTTGTGCACGTAGTTGATAAACATCATCAATAACAATCGCTTTATCAGCTAAGTTATGACCTGCTTGCGCTAAACGCTCAACAAGTGCTTGGCCTGAAGTATCGTTTTCTTCAGTGCGAGTATCCGATACCGTTAATACTGCGATATTCAAGGGAATGAAAGTTGTGCCGCCATGTGCAGACATAGGTTTATCCTTTACTAAATTTTATAAATTATATGAACGTAAGTTAACTTAAAACTGTTGTTGTGCTTGCTGCCATTGCTCTGGTGTATTGGTATTAAATAGCATGTTGTTATTTAAGCTCGCAATGGCTTGATGTGGCACTTGTTGGAGCATTCCTCTAACAGAAGGACCATTTTTTTTATTCTTATTTCCATTACTTTCTGTATTAGAAAGTAGATTTTCCCCTTGAAATGCTTGTGTTAAAAACAATTTTAAAAAAGCATTGTTAGGTAAATATAACGGAATATGATGTGCTTGCTTTTGATTATCTTGAAAAAAAGTCGCCTTATGGCTAAGCTCACCTTTTAGGCGTAACTGCGCTAAAGCACTTGCACTCATCAAAGGTAAATCTACTGGCAATATTAAGAATGCTTTAGGTTGCAAATGCTCTGGACTCTTTTCAAGGAAATGCGCTAGTACACTATAAATTCCGCCAACAGGACCTGCTTGTGGTACTAAGTCAGGAATTTGATGATTGTCACCACTGACTACAATATCTTTTATACCGGCATCAACTAAAAGCTGCTTAGAGAAATCAAGCATATTACTTGCTGACTTTTCGGTGGTATTTCTTGTTTTATGCTGGCGAGTAAGCTGAGATTTATCCTGTCCCATACGAGAAGATAAGCCACCTGCCAGTACCACGCCTAAACAATCAATAGCTTGAGTATTGGTCATACTAACCTCCGAGCATAGCTAGATGCTTAGTGGCACCTGTTAACTTTTCATGCAAGTAATGTGTCGCTTTCTTATCACCAAGTAAAGACACAATACGTTCCTGCAATGGTGTGATGTCGTCACTTTGCAATTGTTCACGTAACGTTAAACCTTCGTCACCAAATAAACATAAGTGTAATTTACCGCTAGAACTCACTCTTAAGCGATTACAGCTATGACAAAAATCTTTAGAGTAAGGCATGATTAAGCCTACTTTGCCTTGATAGTCAGGATGATAGAATTCTTGCGCAGGCCCAGCTGATTTAGTCTGAATAACAGGTAACCAACCAGCAAGAATCAAATTCTGTTTAATGCGTGAGCCTTGTACATGCTGAGCATCGAAGAACGCTTGGTTATCACCAGTTTGCATTAATTCGATAAAGCGTAACGTTACCGGGGTATCTTTAATCCAATCTAGATAGCTTTGAATGTCTTTGCCACTGTATTCACGCATCAGTACGGTGTTAACTTTGATCGATGCTCGACCATCAGCTAAGCCCATATCAATACCATCTAGGATCGTCTTGAGTTTATCGTGACCAGTTATGGCATGAAATTGACGAGGATCTAAACTATCAATACTGATGTTAACGGCATCGATACCAGCATCTAACCATTGAGGTAAGTGCTCAGTTAGCTTGAAACCATTACTGGTAATAGCAACTTTTTTGATACCCTTAGTTTGTTTACAAATTTGAATTATTTCAGGTAAGTCTTTACGTAGCGCAGGTTCACCGCCAGTGATGCGGATCTTCTCTGTGCCCAGTTCGGCAAAAGCTTGAGTTAGGCGTTTGATTTCAGATAGTGATAAAAAATCACGTGGCTGATCACACTGATAACCGTCAGGTAAGCAGTAATTACAGCTAAAATTGCAAACGTCAGTAATAGAGAGACGCAGGTAAGAGAACCTACGGCCAAAGTTGTCTGTTAACATGTCACCTTTCCAAATGTAGGGAGGCTAACGTGTTTCCTTGTTAACCCTGGCAACTAAATACCAATGATTATATGGGCTTAGTTACGGCATGTCACAACATGATGATGCTTGTTAAATCTGCTTGAAGTAGCTGAAATATAAAGCCATGTTAGCTGTGATAGCTCGGTGTTATAAATAATTTTTTGTATAAACCAGTATATATTACTCTGATAGCGAGATGGTAATTTTTTTTGTAGAACTGAATGTTGATCACAATCAATAAAACGGTGGTTATATCACTATTATTTTTATGGGTATTTGAGCGATACTAGCGCTAATGAACCTAGCTAACTTGATTTGAGTAGTATTTTTAAGATGAGACTTGCATGTCAGCCTAGTTTAGAGAGAAAATTATCGCCATAATTTTATGGTATCTAAGTAATTAAGTGAGTTTTCTATGTCTGATTGTTGTTCGGCTCCAGGGCTTTTACCTTTTAAACAAGCCTTAAGTAATATGTTATCGCAAGTGTCGGCTATCACCGAAACACTAACTTTACCTATAGACCAAGCATTGCATTATGTCTTAGCGCAAGATATCGCTAGCCCATTAAATGTGCCTCCTCATGACAATTCTGCAATGGATGGTTATGCCTTTACCATTGAAAGTTTGGCGGCTAATAAAACGCTAACCCTTGTTGGCCGCTCTATGGCAGGTGCTCCTTTTCAAGGTACATGTAAAACGGGAGAATGTATCCGCATTATGACGGGTGCAAAAATGCCAGATTGCTGTGATTCGGTTGAAATGCAAGAGAACGTTAGTGTTGACGGTGAGCAAATTACCTTTTTACAAGAGAAAAACTTTGGTTCTCATGTGCGTAAAGCGGGCGAAGATATTCAACTTGATCAGCAAGTGCTTCAGCAAGGGCACAGAGTAACGGCTGTTGATGTTGGTGTATTAGCTTCTTTAGGGGTAGCAGAAGTTAAGGTTTATCGTAAGTTAAAAGTTGCCTTAATTGCCACAGGTGATGAACTTAAATTACCAGGGCAAGCATTACGTGTTGGCGATATCTATGAGTCTAATAGTTTTGTTCTTTCTGCTATGCTTAAAAAGTTACATGTTGATGTGATTGACTTTGGCATTATTGAAGATGATTTTGAAGCGATAAAAGCGGCTTTTGTCAGTGCTGATAAACAAGCCGATGCAGTTATCTCTTCTGGTGGCGTTTCAGTGGGTGATGCTGATTACACCAAAACTGTTTTAGATGATTTGGGTGAGATTGGCTTTTGGAAGATAGCAATGAAGCCAGGTAAACCTTTTGCCTTTGGTAAGTTAGCCAATAGTGTTTTTTTTGGCTTGCCGGGCAACCCTGTTTCAGCGCTTGTTACCTTCCACCAATTAGCTTTAGTTGCTTTAACCAAGATGCAAAATGCAGAGCCTTTAAAACGAACTCATTTAAGTGTTAAGTGCGTAGATGAGTTACGTAAATCTCCAGGGCGTATGGACTTCCAACGCGGTATTTTATCTATTAATGAGCAAGGTGAAAATGTTGTTGCTTCTACGGGCTCACAAGGCTCAGGTATTTTATCGAGCTTAGCTCGAGCAAACTGCTTTATTGTACTGCCAAGCGAGCAGGGCAAAGTTCAAGCAGGAGAGTTGGTAACAGTACAGTTATTTGATCAGTTCTTATAAATAATTGGAAAAGTAAATAATTCAAACACCTGTTTGTTATCATTGAAAGTTAGGCGTACAATTATTGTTCTAAAGTGCAGTTATTGTTCTAAAGTGCAATTATAGTTATCAGATACAAGATAGTTAAGTAAAAGGAACTTATTATGAGCCATAATCTCAGTTTTGCTAAAATTAATATTTTAAGTGAGAATATCGCCGAAGTCATTGTTAATCAAGATGTTGAAATATCATTAGAAATGTCAGAAGAATATGATGACTTTTTAAGCCATAATTTCCCTGATAATTTTGCATTATTGGTTAATAAAGTTAATCAGTATGATTTTTCCTTTGAAGCTAAGTTGAGCATGGCTTCTCATGAAAATCTAATGGCAATTGCTGTGATCACTTATGATAACGAGGGAAAACAGTCGGTTGAAAACCTTGCAGCTATGCGTCAACTTGATGGTTGGAATTTGAAAGTATTTGATGGTTTAAATCTTGGTTGGCAAGAAGGCTTAGATTGGTTACAGGGTGAGTTGAATACCATAGCACTGGATAACTAACCTTATTAAAGCTTAATGCTAAAAATTAATTATAAAAAAGGCTGTTAGTATCACTACTAACAGCCTTTTGTTTTTTGTAACTATTTAGCAGCCTTTACTTTAATTGTGCGAAACACTTATCCGCTGCAACTAAGGTTTTCTCAATAATTTCATCGCTATGCGCTGTTGATAAGAACCCAGTCTCATAGGAAGATGGTGCTAGGTAAACACCTTCATCTAACATTAAGTGGAAGAAACGTTTGAACAGTTCGGCATCACATTGAGTTGCTTGCTCATAAGTAGTGATAGTGTTTTTGTCTTCAGTAAAGAAAAAACCAAACATTGCGCCAACATAGTTAATGCTTAAGCTTACGCCGTTACGCTCTGCCGCCGCTTTAAGGCCCATTGCTAACTTCTCGGTAGCAGCACTTAATTGCTGATGTTTATCACCCTGAGCTAATTCAGTTAATGAGGCTAAACCTGCAGCCATGGCGATAGGGTTACCTGACAAGGTACCTGCTTGATATACAGGGCCAACTGGAGCAATATAATCCATGATCTCTTGTTTACCACCGAAGGCGCCAACTGGCATGCCGCCACCAATAACTTTACCTAACGTCGTTAAATCAGGCTTAATGTTGTAATAAGCTTGTGCGCCACCTAGTGCAACGCGAAATCCAGTCATTACTTCATCAAAGATTAATACGCTAGAATATTGGTCACAAACTTCACGTAAACCTTCAAGAAATCCAGCTACAGGAGGAATACAGTTCATGTTACCGGCAACTGGTTCAACGATGATACAAGCAATTTCATCGGCATATTTAGCAAAAATTTCTTTTACTTCTTCGATGTTGTTATAGCTTACCGTCAGTGTATGTTTAGCAAAATCTTCAGGAATACCTGGAGAGTTTGGCACACCCATAGTTAATGCACCTGAGCCTGCTTTTACTAATAATGAGTCAGCATGACCGTGGTAACAGCCTTCAAATTTTAATATTTTATCGCGACCAGTAAAGCCACGCGCTAAACGGATAGCACTCATGGTAGCTTCTGTACCTGAGCTAACCATGCGTAAAGATTCCATTGATGGAACTAGTTCACGAACTTTTTCAGCCATGGTGATTTCTAGCTCTGTTGGCGCACCAAAACTTAGGCCATTTTTAGCTGTGTTGATCACTGCATCTAGAATAGCAGGGTGGTTATGACCTAAGATCATAGGACCCCAAGAGCCAACGTAATCAATATAAGCTTTATCATCGGCATCAAAAATATAAGCGCCTTCAGCACGTTTTATAAAGCAAGGGCTACCGCCAACACCATTAAAAGCACGAACTGGAGAGTTTACGCCACCAGGGATAATTTTTTGAGCTTGTTCAAATAACTGTTCTGATTTATTCATAATTGTTTCTTCTAAAAGTCGTTACTAATAAGGGCTGCCATTAGGCGTTTTTATTTGTGAACCAGTTTACTGGTTTTTCGTATTGAGTTAGTTGATCTTCAACACCTAAAGTTAATACACGAAATAAGCCCATGCGTGGGCTAACTCCATAATGTTCGTTAGGTATTTTTATTTGTGTGCCAATTTACCGGTTTTTCATAATGAGTTAATTGATCTTCAACACCTAAAGTCAAGGCGAAAAGCGCCATTCGTACTAAAACACCATTTTGTGCTTGTCTAAAAATGGCGAGGTTATCTAAGTCATTAAGATCTGTATCAAGTTCATTAGCTTCAGGGCGAGAATCACGAGGTAAGGGATGCATAATTACCGTATTTTCTTGGCAATACTTATGATAAACCTCTTTATTTAAACTGAAATGTCCACGGTACAGTTCTGCTTCATCTTTGCTAGCAAAACGCTCTTGTTGAATGCGGGTTTGATAGATCACATCTGAGGTCAAATTGCCTGCCATGGTTTCTGTTTGAATCACTTCATGACCAGCATCACTTAATGTTGATATAACGCTATCAGGCATTTGTAAGGCTTTTGGTGCCACCATAGTCACTTTTACATTGTCATAAAGGCTCAGTAATTTTGATAATGAATGCACAGTACGACCGTGTTTCAAATCACCCATTAAGACAATATTTAAATCATCTAAACCTTTATTAAAGTGCATCATTTCAGATTGAATGGTAAACAGATCAAGTAAGGCTTGGGTCGGGTGTTCATTGGCACCATCACCACCATTGATTACCGGCACTGTACTGCCTTTGGCAAACTGCTCAACTGAATGCATTTGTGGATGACGCATAGCAATAACATCGGAATATCCACTAATCACTTGGGCGGTATCAAATAGTGATTCACCTTTACTAAGCGATGAATTTTCTTGTCCAACTGTTTCACGAACAAAACCGCCCAGCAAGTTAAATGCAGTACCAAAGCTAACACGGGTACGTGTACTAGGTTCAAAAAATAAATTACTTAAGATAGCGCCATCGAGCACATGACAACGTTTTTGCCTTGATGCATACGGTGCCATCTGTGCAGAAATTTGTAAAATTTTAGCTATAGCATCACGGTCGAATTGTGATACCGATAAAATATGCTCGCCTTGGAATTTCATCATCTTGGTTTGTTACATTGAAAGGGGAAAAATTTGTCAAGAATATAGCATAAAATAGCTACTTTGCGAATGCCCTATGGGGGATTAATCGATGCAGTTACGTTGAAAAATGAAACAAAAAAAAGACAGAGGATTCTGTCTTTTTATCTAGAATAACTTGTGAAAAATTAGCGTCGGCGGATAATTCCAATTAAGCCAAGCATAGCAAGCAAGAAATAAGTACTACTGCCACCGCTTGATTTACTCGATACCTCGGTTACAGGTACTGTTGGAGTTGGGTTCGTAATTTTAGGGGTGAAAACAACATTTTTTAGATAACCGGCATCTTCTTCAGCACTAACAGCCCCATCTTTTTGGTAAAGCCAAACCACTTGGTGGTCACCTTCTGTAAATTCTTTAGTGATATTATCAAAGCCGACAACTCCAGAAATAAAGTCAACTTGTTCACCGTCAATAATTAGATATAAAGCATCGTAAGGTGCTGACGGATCATCAGTATTTTCTTCAGAGGATACTGACCAGTCAAAGGATAAACTGCCAGCACCTGTAAAAGTGAGCATGACTGAACTTTGTTGATCATCACCAATATTGCCACTGACAATGGTTGCTTCAGTACTATCTGCTTCAGCAGTATCTGGCAACCAAGGTTTATCTCCACCACTAAACCAAAGTAATTCGCTAGAGCCACTGGATAATTGCGTATCGATAGCGCTATTGGTTGAAATCGCTTGAGCACTTATAAAAGCTTGGCTCGTTGGTATGTTGGTATCATTACTATTAATGCTTATGACGGCGTCATGCATTCCTGCAACTTTGGCATCGAAATTTACAGTGATCTGACAGCTTTGTTTTGCTGCTAAGTTAGTGCAGCTATCGGTAACTAGACTAAAGCTATTGCTAATATTATTGTTTGTAAGCGTAAAAGTTAAATTAGCGGTAAACTCACTGTTGTTAGTAATATTTAGCTGCTGTGTTTGTGCTGCATTTTGCGGAGTAATAGTAAAGTCATAACTTGACTCAATCGCGATCCCTTTAGTGATGCTATTTATCCAGCTAGTAAATTTTCCTACTCGAGCATAGACATCAGGAAAGGCTGCATCAGCGCAACCAGCGCCATAGCTTACAACACCTATTTGCTGCCAGCCTTGGTTAGTATTGACTACTAATGGGCCACCACTATCACCTTGGCAGGAGCCTTTTTCACCCGTTAAAGATTCAGCACATATCATGCTATCAGTAATACCCATTTGACTGGGTAAATAAGTGGTGTTGTCTAAGTCACCATAGGACTGTGCGAGCTTATCTTGGCATTGCTCATTGCTTAATAGGGATAGTTCAACTTGACGTAATTGATCCGGTTGGCTATTGGGCGGTGACACTTCATCTGGGCCATAAGCATTTATATTACCCCAACCTATTACCGTTGCGGGATCATTATTTAGTGCCGCTGTTCTACTCGTATCAAAATCAAGTAGTGTAATCGAAGGATGGTCAATAGTTTCAACTAATTCAATTATTGCTATGTCGTTATTAAAATCAGCACCTTTATTATATTCAGGATGCATGAAAATTTGTTTAATTGCTTTGGCGTTGCTGGCGCCATCACTTAAATCATACTCACCAATATTTACTTTTAGAAATTCAATATTGGCATCATCAACACAGTGTGAGGCGGTAATTACCCATTTTTCACCAATAAAGCTAGCACCACAGCTAGCACTTTGTACAAGCGATTGTTGAGCTGGCACGTTTATTGTGGCAATTTCATCAAGTTTATTTAATAAAATGCCGCCGTCGTTTTGGCTGATCGCTATTACAGGAATAGTGCCAGAAAAATTCTCACCTAAGGTACCGCTAATATCACCTGCAACATTGTTAAAAATAATTGCGCCGATACCACCGCCTGCTTGGCAATTATCAACTTTGACAGAAAAGTCTACGTCACCACGAGCTATTAAGCATATTTTACCGCTAGCTTGGTCACATTGATTATCGCCAATGCCGCAATCAACCATGCTTGCGCTGGCTTGGCCTGCTGGGGCATTTGAAAAGGGGGTACTGTCATATGAAGTGCTGGCAACCTCTAAAGAGGTTGTAACCTCATCATAAGTGAATACTAGTGCTGACATCCATGGCCAGTCACCTTGAGTAGCAAGTTCGCCACCAACAATCTTAGGCTGTGCAATGGGTAAAGCCGATTGACTAGTTGCGTTTGCTGTAGGTAGTAGCGCAGCAATCGTGACGAGAGCGAATAAAACATACTTCATTAAATGACCCTATAATCAGTGGTTAGTATAGTGTTAATATTGAGTTAACATGAGAGCAAGTTATCTTATATGGAGTATAACTGCAATGGTCAAAAAATGAAGTTTAATGCACAGAGGGGATAACTCGGTTATGACGCCACTAATTTTGCTTTATTTATTGGTAAGTAAGCTAGCATAAAAAATAATAAAAACACTATTGCTGTACCTATATTATATTGCTTATCGCTAATTAAACTAAAATACGTTAGTCCATTTTCTATTAGAGCTATAACAATACCAGCAAAAACTAAAGGGATTTTATCGGCATAACCTTTTGCCCCAATCGCTTTAGCAAGAGGGTAACCAAGTACAGGAATAAATGACCAAATAACAAAGACAACTAATGAGAAGAAAATTGCGCTAGGAGCAACACTGTTCTTTAAAAACACATCGATAATTGAATAAAATTGAGTGACAACATAACCTAAATATAAATACAGCATAATGGGCCTTAATCTAAATTTACAAAGCAGAGGGTAAAGATTACATAGGTTTAACGTAAGCTAAAATGATCACTGCGAATAATACTAGTACTGGGATTTCATTAAATATTCTATAAAATCGTCCTGAGCGAGTATTTTTATCTTCTCTAAAGGTTTTAACTAATTTGAAGCAGTAGGCGTGATAAGCAAAAAGCACGAGTACTAAGGCAATTTTGATATGTAACCATTTAGCAGCAATAAACCAGTCATGCCCATAAGCATGAATCATTGCTAAACCTAAGATAAGGGTAAAAATAGCAAATGGGGTAACAAAATACAGTAGACGTTTTTCCATGCCTTTTAGCTGCTGAGCTACATCATTAGAGTCAGTTTCTGCGTGATTGACAAATAAACGGGGTAAATAAAAGATACCGGCAAACCAAGCGACCATAAAAATAACATGGAAGGCTTTTAGCCAGAGGATGTTGTTGATTAAAAATGAGCTCATTAAATGAGTTTTCCTTCTACTAAATAAATTCTAAGTTGTTCAAAAGTGACTAGACCAAGGCATTCTTCAATGTTTTCTTGATAGATATATACAGCGCCACATCGTTGTTCTACTAGTGCTAAATAAGCTTCTGCCAACGTTGCCTGATGACTCAGGGGGATAAGCTTGTGCAGTAATAATTTCTTAGCCAAATTGTGCTCTATATCTTCACCCTCATCATCAGCAATATCAGCATCAAATTGTGCCCAGTAATAACTATCTGCCTCATTCGTCACCGCTTTCTTGTTGATGATTAATTGTGAGTCATGGCTATTAAGTAGTTCCCCAGTGATTGAACGAGTACTTGCTTGCTCTAATATCAATAGATCATCTTTCATTACCGCCAATACCCCGATATTTTGCAATGATTCTTCAATAGGGGGTTTGCGATAGAGCAAGTTTTGTGCGTCTAATTGCATGGTAAAGATAGATTGGTTCTTACAAAGTTGTCTAGAGACTATGCTAGCGACAGTGATAACTATCATCGCGGGCACAACCAACTCAAGCTGGCTGGATAACTCAACCACAGCAAGTAGCGCTGCTAATGGTGCATTTAAGCTGGCAGCCATAAAGCCTGCCATGCCCATTAAGATAAAGTCACTGCCAAGGTGCTCTGAGGGCATTAGTTGCATAACTAATGCGCCGGCACAGGCTCCAGCTATAGCGCCGATGCTAAGTGTCGGTCCAACGATGCCACCCGGAATACCTAAACCTAGGGCAAACATGGTCATAAGGAGTTTTGCCGCGAGTAAGCTAAATAATAAACCTATATGCAAATTACTGGTTAAGGAAACATCTATAGCACTTGTGCCTGTACCCATAGCACTAGGTACTAAATAACCTAAAGCACCAGTAATAAGTGCCGCTAACATTAAGCGCGGCACTATATGATATTTAACACTGTGTTTGATGATTAAAACGAGGTACTTATTAAAGCCTGCTGCCAGTACACCGAGAAAAATAGCGAGCAAAATTAAAGAGAAATAATGATGTTGTTCAAGTGCTATGGTATGAAAAAACAGAAAGTTATGACTGGTACCAAAAACACTGCGGGTAATTAAAGATCCAACAATAGAAGCTAACATTACCGGCACAAAGATATGAACTTTATATTCCCGCATAATCACTTCCATGACAAATATCACTGCCGCTATTGGAGTATTAAAAGTTGCCGCTATGCCTGCAGCTATACCGCAGGCACATAAGGTACGTACACTGTTATAGGGTAGCTTTAACAAACTGCCTAAGTAACTACTACATGCAGCACCAAGGTGGACAGCAGGACCTTCACGTCCAACAGAAAACCCAGAAGCTAATGCGACTGCGCTGCCCCAGAATTGATTGAGAGTATTTTTTAGAGGAATAACACCGTGAGCAATTTTTAATCGGTGTAGAACAAAAGGAATACCCGTGCGTAAATATTTATAACCAGTGAGCCAAGCAATTAATAGGATAATAAGAGAGCCTATTATAGGTAAATCAAAACGACTTACTTCATCCAAGCTGTTATAGTTGTCGCGCTTTATTAGGTAAAGCTGTTGAATTTCTTCAATAGTAAGGGTAAATAACACTACTAATAGAGCTGAAGCGCAGCCACCAATAATGGCAAGTAAGCATATTTGCCAAGAGGTTTTTGGCAAAGCCAAGTCTTTTCTTATTGCTGCAATTGATATTCTCATTACAGGATTATAATACTTTACAAATGAAATGGTTAGCAAAAATAAATCTAGGTGTAGTTATTGAACGCTTAGGTGCCTTTAAATCAGCTTTGTTTTTACTAACGGTTATCGGTCTTTGCCTTTTTACTGGCTATCGTTTAGGTAATTATTACCACCACTTTCAAGTGACAAGTCTTGAACAGCAAAAGCTTAGGCTAGAACAACTCTATCAGCAGCAAGAAGAAAGTATCGCACAAATCCATACCTTAGAAGTTGAACTAGCGGTTGAGCAACTAGCCAATAAAAAAGCGCAAATTCTACTAAAAACTGAAGCAGAGCAGCAGTTTGAAGTGAGAAAACAACTCGCCTTCTACGAAAAAATAATGGCGCCAGAAAAAGAAGCCGCTGGTTTGTTGGTAGACAATGTTAAAATAACTGCAGGTAAAATGCCTCACCAATATCACTTTCAAGTGACTTTAGTACAGCAACGATTAAAGCGACGCTATAGTAAAGGTTATATTGAATTGATGTTTGAAGGCAGTGATG
>PJEL010001897.1_pt1 | contig 20045 bp, 15 predicted proteins | sample 1853271 | NCBI WGS metagenome assembly PJEL01 (sample SAMN08108733, study PRJNA415343) | Invertebrate metagenome, whole genome shotgun sequencing project. | host: Globobulimina | place: Sweden: Gullmar Fjord | collected 2015-08
CAGCAAGAAATTGCGATGCAGTTTGGTATTCAAGTCTTACCTACAGCCATTGTGGTCAAAGACGGTCAACCGATTGATGGCGTATCAGGCCCTCTGGCTGATGAGGCGATAATCGAATTTGTTAATAAACATATACCTAAACCACAAGATGATCTGTTAGAAAAAGCTAAACAAGCGCTGACAGAAAACGAAGGCAACCTTGCTTATACCATGGCAAGACAGGCGTATGACTTAGATGCAGAACGCGCAGATATTAAGTTAACACTTGTTGATGCAAGTTTGTTGGTCGGAAAAATCGATGATGCTAAAGCACTTTTAGAGTCAGTAAGGATGGTTGATCAAGATAGCTACTATCACGCTTTGACCGCTAAACTAGAATTAGCGCTAGAGGCGGCTGATTCACCCGAAATAAAAGCCTTAGAAGAGGCAATAGCCAATGATTCCGATAATGTTGAACTGATTCATCAATTGGCAGCGCAATACTCACAGAATAATCGTCAAGAAGATGCACTCACCTTGTTGTTTAGGCGTGTTCAAACGGTTTCTGATGATGCCGATAGCAAAAAATTACTGTTAGATGTACTCAAGGCATTACCAGACGGCGATCCTTTGGCGACGAAGTTTAGACGTAAACTTTATACGCTAATGTATTAGCCCCAATAGACCCTATTTTGAAAAAGAATAAAAAGGCCGCTATCAGCGGCCTTTTTTATAGCAATAACATCAATGAGAGATTATCTCATCATCAAGTACATATTTCTGTTCCCACGCATGACATTTAACGCAAATACACCCTCGTGGTCTTTTAAGTAACTGCGCAACTCGGCAATGTTCCGTGTTCTGGTACGATTAATACCTGTGATTAAATCGCCTTTGCGTAATCCAAGTGCGTGTGCCGGAGAGCCTTGTTTAATATCAGAAACATCAATGCCTTTGCTGTCTGGATTATTATCGAGCTCAGCGCCATCTAGCATATTATGAATACTGGCCGCTTCAACATTAGCGCTATCGGCTTGTTTGAGTTTAACTGTGAAAACTTTTTCATCACCATCGCGTATTACGGTAAGTTTGACTTTTTTACCTGCACCGATTGAACCAATTTTACCTCTAAGTTCGCTAAATGACTTAACGTTTTTACCGTTTACTTTGATAATAACGTCACCGGCTTTTAAGCCAGCCTCGGCAGCAGCAGAATCTGGCGCGATTTGTTCGATAAACCCACCACGGGTTGTTTCTAGTTCCATAGCTTTGGCAATTTCACTGTTTACCGTGCGTCCAGCAACCCCTAAAACGCCGCGTCGTACTTCACCAAACTCAATGATTTGCTTAACCAAATTGCTCATCATGTTGCTTGGGATCGCGAAGCCAATACCCACGTTACCGCCGTTAGGTCCTAAAATTGCAGTATTAATACCAATTAATTCACCTCTCAGGTTAACTAAAGCACCACCAGAGTTGCCGCTATTTATTGCTGCATCGGTTTGAATAAAATCTTCAAAATTTTCTATATTTAAGCCGCTTCGACCGAGTGCGCTAACAATCCCTGAAGTTACGGTTTGCCCTAAGCCGAATGGACTACCAATAGCGACGGCAAAATCACCGACTCGTAAGCTATCTGAATCAGATACTTTAATCTCCACTAAGTTATCCGCATTTATTTGAAGCAAAGCAATGTCACTTTCTGCATCGGCGCCAATTTTAGTTGCGGTAATTTGACGGCCATCTTTTAGGGTTACCAATATTTCATCAGCTTCCTCGACAACATGGTTATTAGTAACAATATAACCTTCGTCAGCGTCGATAATGACGCCAGAGCCTAAACCTTGAAAAGGTCGCTCTTGTGGGCCATTCTGTTGACGTGGGTTACCAAAGAAAAATCTAAAGGCATCGGGCACTCTTTGCTTAACTTCGTGCGTACCTTTAACTGAAATACTGACCACCGCGGGGGTCGATTTTTCTAGCATAGGCGCTAAACTTGGCATTGCTTTGCCTTCGACAAAAGCAGGTAATTGAGCGTAAGTTGGCGAATTTGCTAAAGCAATCGAGCCTGAAATAATAGCTGCGCTAATAACTAACGAAAATTTTCTCATAATTAAATTAACTCCTAACATTCTAAATAATTATGTTAATCGGTATATCAACAGACTTTATATAGGGGCATTAGTTCAGGATTCAACTATCCGTCATTTGTAACACTATGTTTCTTATCGACAAAAAGGCCGCTCGGGTTGCCAGAATAATCTAATGGTGGCTCAGTAGATGGTTCTGCATTTTTTAACGTCTCTTTTTTCTCATGGCGTAAGTTTACCGTTTCAGCCAGTTGGTCTTGTGTTTCCTTGGAGAAGAAAGGCATCGTAGCTTCTGGTGGCGTTGCCTGTTGCAGTAATTTAGTACTTTCTGCCATTTGCTTCATTGCTGTTTGGCAAGTTTCATTCATCTTTTCAAGTAACTCACTTGAGCTTTCTAAATGCTCTGCAACATCTAATTTATATTGGGCTAAAGCCGATTCTTTTTGACTGACTTGCTCATTCAATTTCTTATTTTCTTGGCTTGATGCAGACAAGAGTCGACCCGCTAAAAAGCCAATAGCACCACCAACAAGTAAAAGAACAATTATCATTACCACGCTCATGTTTTGAAACCCTCGTTGTATTCGTTGAAAAAATTAGTGAAAATACGTGTTGTATCTTTTTTATACCTAATTGTTGCTTCAGTTAGGTATTGCATGTTTGGTATTAAATATAGCGCGAATGTCGTTGCATATATAGCAAATTTGCCTTTGAAATCTTTTTTTTAGCGCTTACTTCGGAATAGACAAATAAATGATTAACCTTTCACCCATTGAAAAATACCAACTTGACTTAACTCGCGATGACTTTCAGTACGACCAAGCTCAAGAAACTGCCGTTAAGCATTTACAGCGATTATATGAAGATTTAAAAGTAAAGCCATTACCGGTAACAGGGTTTAAAAAAGTGCTTAATGGTTGGAAGCGCGTGATGGCCAAACCTGAAGTCATTGTGCCTCAAGGCCTTTATTTTTGGGGAGGTGTTGGCCGGGGTAAAACATACTTGGTTGATACTTTTTATGATTGTTTGCCATTTGACAATAAAATGCGTGTTCATTTTCATCGTTTCATGCACCGTGTTCACGACGAAATGAAATCGCTAACAGGTAAAGAAGATCCTTTAAAAATTATTGCTAAAAGATTTGCTCAAGAAACTTGCATTATTTGTTTCGACGAATTCTTTGTTTCTGATATAACCGATGCGATGATATTAGGAACGCTATTTGAGGAACTCTTTGCTCATAATGTGACATTAGTTGCCACCTCAAATATTATTCCTGATGAGTTGTATCGCAATGGTTTGCAACGCGCTCGTTTTCTGCCGGCAATTAAATTGATTAACCAACATTGCGATGTGGTTAATGTTGATAGTGGTGTAGATTATCGCCTTAGAACCTTGGAGCAGGCTGAGATATATCATTCACCACTTGATGCTACGGCTGATCAAAACCTCAATCAATACTTCCAACAACTGTCGGTAGATCAAGGTAAGAAAGCCAAAGTCATCGAGATTAATCACCGTTCCCTGCAAACTATTCAAGAATCTGATGGTGTGGTTCATTTTGAATTTAGCGAACTCTGTGAAAGTGCTCGCAGCCAAAGCGATTATATGGAGCTGAGCCGTCTATATCATACGGTATTAATGGCAAACGTAACGCAAATGAGCGTTGATTGTGATGATGCTGCTCGTCGTTTCATTGCTTTGATAGATGAGTTTTATGAAAGAAATGTAAAGTTAATCATTTCAGCTCAAGTTGATATGGAATCACTTTATACACATGGTAGTTTGGAATTTGAATTTAAACGTTGCTTAAGTCGCTTACAGGAAATGCAATCACGCGATTATTTAGCAAGTGAGCACTTGCCATAGTTTAGCCAAACCACAGGTTCAAAAAGTTTGAGCACATTGATATCGTACCCATGTAATTATCACTTAATGAGCTCGTTGATATATGGTGGGATCTATTCACTTTGTGTAACAATTTAGGTTTAAAAATTTAACGTTTAAATTTCAACGGGTTAAAGTTGTAACTGGACGCCTATCATTAAATCAGTCTAGGTAAACTCTACGGACTATTTTTGTATTAAATGTTAATAACTTGTAGACTTATCAGCTATTTTTCGAGAATTACAGTATCTAATATGAATCGTCAATGGTTGGCTCAAAGGCCTTATGTCATCGCTGTCGTAATCGCTGTTTTGTTAGTGCTTTGGATGGCTTCAGGTTTGGTCAAAACTGATGAAGCTGCCGTTGTAGAGACAGAGCAAGATGTACCACCGCCGAAAGTAAAGGTTGAAACACTAGTTGCAGAAAAAATGTTTACTCGTGTTGAGCTCTACGGGCGCACTGAACCTGATCGCGTAGCGACTATCAAAGCTCAAGTGAAAGGGAAAGTAGTCGAAGTGCTTGCAAAGCGTGGTGCACAAGTTAAAAAAGGCCAAATCATTGCTCGTCTTGCAGTTAACGATCTTGAATTTCAACTCGCAAAAGCGCGTGCGTTATTAAGCCAACGTGAATTAGAGTATGACGGCACGCAACGTCTTAATAAACAGGGCTATCAGGGCAAGGTGCAACTTTCTCAAGCGCAAGCTGCCTTGTCTTCGGTAAAAGCCGATATTAAGCAGCTAGAAATAGAAATAGAACATACGGTAATCAAAGCACCTTTTGATGGTGTCATGAACACTCGCTATGTTGAACAGGGTGACTATGTCAAAGTCGCTGATAATATCGCCATGATCGCTGACTTAGATCCTATTGTCGTTCGCGCCCATATTACAGAGCATCAAATCAGTAAAATCCATGTCGGACAAATAGCTAGTATTAGTTTATTAAATGCTCAGGCTGAGCAAGGTGAAATTCGTTATATCGCTAGTGTTGCAGATGACGCAACTAATACTTTTAAAATTGAGGTTGCGATTAATAATGCCGATTATCAGCTAAAGGCTGGACTAAGCGGTGAAGTTAATATCGCTCTTGAGCAAACCCAAGCAATAAAAGTTTCACCGGCGCTACTTGCGCTAGATGAAGCTGGAAATGTCGGAGTGAAAACCGTTGTTGATGGGGTGGTTCACTTTACTGGTATCGATATTGTTAAAACTGAAAGTGATGGTATTTGGTTGGGTGGGCTAGGCGCTCAAGCCGATATTATTACCTTAGGTCAAGGGTTTGTCCGTGCCGGTGATAAAGTTCGTCCGATAAACCCTGCAGACAAACAACAGTAAGCATATGAAAGGATAGTCCATGTTATCGATTATAGATGCAGCACTGACTAAGACTCGTTCAGTGTTGATGCTGTTTGTACTGTTATTAATTTCTGGGGCAGTGACTTACGTCAATATTGCTAAGGAATCTAATCCGGATATTACCATTCCTGTTATTTATGTTTCCATGATCCATGACGGTATCTCACCAGAAGATGCTGAGCGCATGCTAGTGCGCCCTATGGAAAAAGAACTAAAAACAATTGCTGGTGTTAAGGAGATGACCGCAAATGCGGGTGAAGGGCACGCTTCTGTGACCTTAGAGTTTATTGCCGGTTTTGATTCAAAAGAAGCTCTGGCTGATGTGCGAGATAAAGTCACGTTAGCAAAAGCGAAATTACCTTCCGAAACCGAAGAGCCTGAAGTGCACGAAGTGACGATGGCAAACGAAGAGCCCGCTGTCACAGTGATCTTATCAGGCCCGGTGACTGAACGAGGCTTAATCACACTTGCTCGTGATGTCAAAGATAAGATAGAGGCACTTGAAGAGGTATTAGAAGTCGAAGTCGGTGGTGATAGGGAAGATATGGTTGAAATCATCGTCGACCCTTTGCTGATGGAAAGCTATGGTCTAGACCAAGGTGATATTTACAATCTAGTAGAACGTAATAACCGACTGGTACCTGCAGGTACCATGGATACCGGAAAAGGACGTTTTGCTATTAAAGTGCCATCAGTCTTTGAAACCATACAGGATTTACTTGAGCTACCGATCAAAGTAAATGGTGATAAGGTGATCACATTTCAAGACGTGTCAACGGTGAGGCGTGCCTACAAAGATCCCAATTCTTTTGCCCGCCTCAATGGTGAACGTTCAATTTCATTGGAGGTTAAAAAACGCTCTGGTGAAAATATTATTTACACGGTTGAAAAAGTTAAAGGGATTATAGAACAGAGCCAAAATCTTTGGCCTGAGCAGATTAAAGTTGACTATGTTGGCGATAAATCTTTGGAAGTTCAAGACACCCTGAATGACCTTCAGAATAACGTATTATCGGCGGTATTGTTGGTTGTGATTGTGGTCATTGCCGCATTAGGGACCCGCAGCGCTTTATTGGTTGGACTCGCTATTCCTGGAGCATTTCTTACCGGTATACTAGTTATCGCTATGGCAGGTCTCACTGTCAATATTGTGGTTTTATTTGGTTTGATTATGTCAGTCGGTATGCTGGTCGATGGTGCTATCGTGGTTACTGAGTTTGCTGATCGTCAATTGAGTGAAGGCGTCGCTCGCAAACAAGCCTATTCAATGGCGGCTAAACGTATGGCTTGGCCTATTATTGCCTCAACTGCAACGACATTGGCCGCTTTTGCACCGTTAATGTTTTGGCCTGGTATGATGGGTGAATTCATGAAGTACTTACCCTTTACCTTGATTGCTGTGCTTTCGGCCTCTTTAGCCATGGCGCTTATTTTTGTGCCAAGTTTAGGTGGGATCTTTGGTAAAGCGAGAGTGATCAGTGAACAAGAAAAACAACAAGTACTTGATGCAGAGGAAGGCGATTTATCACACCTCACTGGTTTTACTGGTAAGTATATTCGTGTTCTCTCTAAGGCGATAAATCACCCTAAAAAAGTCTTAGTCGCTACTATCCTTGGAGCAATTTTGGTGATGTATAGCTATGGACAGTCTGGACTTGGAGTCATTTTCTTTCCAGATGTAGAGCCTACAACTGCGACCATCACAGTACGCTCACACGGTGACTTGTCTATTCATGAAAAAGATCAAATCATGAGAGATATTGAGCAACGTATCTTGACCATCGAAGATATCGATACCTTGTATACGCGAACCGGAGGTAATGACCGGATCGGTACGTTTAGGGTCAACTTCGAAGATTGGCAATTGCGAAGAAGTGCTGATGAAGTTATCACGGATATCGAACAACGCACTGAAGATATGGCTGGCGTTGAAATCGAAGCCAGTAAAAATAGTCCAGGCCCAGGTAGTGGTAAGGATTTAATCATTGAATTAAGTTCTCGTTTTCCGGATCTATTAAACAGTAGTGTCAAGACTATCCGTCATGCGTTGGAGGCCAATGGACAGTTTACCAATATTGAAGATGATGGCTCTAAGCCAGGGATTGAATGGCAGCTCAAAATTGATCGTAGTCTGGCTGCTATTTATGGCGCTGATGCGACATTGGTCGGGTCTAGTGTCCAAATGGTGACCAATGGGCTTAAGTTGGGAGAATACCGTCCAGACGATGTCGATGATGAATTAGACATTCGTGTTCGTTTTCCAGAAGAAAAAAGAAATATCAGTAGGCTTGATGAGATTAGAGTGAAAACAGGTCAAGGCTTAGTGCCGGTGAGCAGCTTTGTTGAACGTAAAGCATCGCCTAAAGTAGACACTATTCATCGTGTTGACGGTAAAAGAGTTGTTTCTATTCGTGCCAATTTAGTCCCTGGTGCGCAACTTGTGCAAGAATTACCTAAATTAGAAAAAGTGTTGCCTACTTTAGGATTACCTCCAACGGTAGAAATTGCCATTAAAGGGCAAAATGAAGACCAACAAGAGTCTCAAGACTTTTTGGTTAATGCCTTTGGCATCGCTTTATTCGTTATGGCGATGATCCTAGTAACGCAATTTAATAGCTTTTATCAAGCCTTCCTTATTTTAAGCGCTGTAGTTTTCTCAACGGTTGGTGTGTTCTTAGCGTTAATTTTAGTGCAAAAACCCTTTGGTATTGTTATGGGAGGGATTGGCGTTATTGCGTTGGCGGGTATTGTTGTTAACAATAATATTGTTTTGATTGATACCTATAACTTACTGCGTAAAGAAGGCCATGATGTGCTTGATGCGATCCTACGTACCGGCGCGCAGCGTTTACGTCCAGTGATGTTAACCACGGTAACGACAGTGCTTGGTCTAATGCCAATGGTATTGCAAATTAATATTGATATCTTCCAACGTACGGCGGTTTATGGTGCACCATCAACACAATGGTGGGCACAACTGGCAACGGCTGTTGCTGGCGGACTTGCTTTTGCAACAGTACTAACTTTGATATTAACGCCCTGCTTGCTAGCACTTAGAGATCTTAGAAAAGCGAAGAAGTTATTGGACGTAAATACCCATACTTCTGTCGAAAAAAACGAACAAGTGGCTTAACTCTTATTGCGCAGTTTGTAGGTTCGCGATACCTTAAAAGACTAAACTAGATTTAAAGCGGCTGAATTTTTCGAAATTTGGCCGCTTCATTTATAACGATGGAATAATTCATGAATATGACTTTACGCAAAGGGTTGGTTGTAACGCTATCAACTATTGTCTTGACCTGGACGACTTTGTCGTCTGCACAGGCATTAAACGAACAAGAATTAAAAACACTACAACAGTTAAAACAGGTTAGCCTTTCTTCTGATCTATCTTATGAGCTGATTGAATCACTGACTACCGAGGTCGGCAATCGCATGATGGGTACTCCTGGCGATGAAAAGTCAGTTGTCTGGGCGGTTGAGAAAATGAAATCTCTCGGTTTTGATAAAGTTTGGACCGAAGAAGTGACTAAAACTCAATGGCTACGCGGTGATGCTGAAGCGAATATAGTCGCTCCTTACCCACAAAAAATGGTGGTTATTGCATTAGGTGGAAGTGTTGGTACTGGAGAACAGGGTTTACAGGCCGAAGTAGCCCATTTCGACACGCTAGCGGATCTGAAGAAAGCCAAAGACGGTAGCTTAAAAGGTAAAATAGCCTTTGTTTCGTATCGTATGGAGCGACATATCGATGGTCATGGTTATGGCAAAGCAGTTGGTACTAGAGTTAATGGCGCCGCTATTGCTGCACAAAAAGGAGCTTCCGCATTAATTATGCGTTCTGTAGGGACTGACGATAACCGTATCGCACATACGGGGATTATGCGCTATAAAAAAGAAATAAAGAAAGTTCCAGCAGCAGCAATTTCTAACCCTGATGCAGACTTGTTGGTGAATCAATTAAAGCGTGGCAAACCAGTAAGTGTTTTCCTAAAGCTGACCTCTGAAATTCAGGACGATGTGATCGTTAAGTCGTCTAATGTTATTGGTGAATTTACTGGTAGTAAACTGCCAGAAGAAATTGTTTCAATTGGTGCTCACTTGGATAGTTGGGATGTTGGTACTGGTGCTTTAGATGACGGTTTAGGCATTGGTATGGTTATGGCGGCTGCTCACCATATTGGTCAATTACCTAAGCGCCCTAAACGCACCTTACGTGTTATTTTATTTGCTGCGGAAGAGGTCGGTTTATTAGGTGCTAAAAAATACGTTGAACTACACAAAGACAACATGAAAAACCATGTCATTGGTGCTGAATGGGATTTTGGTTTAGGTCCCATTTACAAAATGAAAACTGGTGTGGGGGCAGAATCGTTAAATGCGATGCGTGAATTTGCACAATTGATCGCGCCACTTGGGGTTGCACTTGAAACCACTAATGATGCGCGAGCACAATCAGATATGGGCGCATTGAGTGATGCTGGTATGCCAAGTGTTAATTTTTCACCTGATGGCTCGCGATATTTTGATTATCATCACACGGAAAACGATACCTTAGATAAAATTAACCCAAAAGACTTAAAACAAAATACCGCAATTTATACCATGTTTGCGTATTTTGCTGCCCAAGCTGATACTGACTTTCGAAAATAAGTCCGTAGAAGTTTAACGGTACTTAAATCAAAAAAAACCAAGTCAATCTGACTTGGTTTTTTTTGATTTCGCTTTGAGTCAGCAAAATGACTGTTAGCCTTGCATCATTAAAAACTCGACAATTTTATTCATGTCTAAATCAAATTCGTCAGCGCGGGCCCCTTTGACAATAACATCTTCGCTTTTGGCTAAATCAACATCTTCTGTCATGGTATAGTGACGGCTGTTTACGTTGTAAAACGCTCTTACTTTAGGCTTGATCGGTTCGTCGTAATTACGCTGTTCAACGATTGCCAAACGCTTTGATTGCAGTTCGACTAAAGAGCCTACAGGGTAAACCCCCATACAATGAATAAATTGATCGACCAGTTGCGTATCAAGTTCACCATTTTCTCCTAACTTTCTTAAAATACTGAACGCCTTAATATGACTATAACCATCTTTGTAACAGCGATCTGCCGTCAGCGCGTCAAAGATGTCGCAGATGCTGATCATTCGGCCATACATTGAAATTTCATCATTAGATAAGTTGTAGGGGTAGCCTTTACCATTGATTTTTTCATGGTGGAGCGCAGCAACTTCTATACTGAGTTCAGAAATATTGGGTGTTTTATTTAGTATGTCAATAGTGTGGTTTGCGTGAGATTTCATCACCTGAAATTCATTTTCTGTTAATCGTGCCGGCTTATTGAGTACCGAAGAAGGTACCATTATTTTTCCGACATCATGCAAGAATGCTCCAACACTGAGTTCTTGGATAATTCTTCTATCAACCTCTAAATGCTTAGCGAATATTGTCATTAAGATGCAGACAGAAACCGAATGCTCAAGCAGGTATTCATCTTTTATACGAATGTTAAGTATGCAGGCTAGTGCATCAGAATTTTGGAAAATTGCATCAATAGTTTTATCGGTAATTTCTCTTACTGGCGCGATATCAATTTCTTTTCCATTAAGGGCGCTAGAAAAAACTTTTTGTTGAACATTTTTTGATTCATCAAATATTTTCTTTGCCTTTGTTAACTCTAGTTTTATTGCAGTGTGTTTTTTATTATCTTCAGAGGATGATTTAAAGGTTATACGGCCAGTGTCGTCTTTTTCTACAATCAGGGTTTTAGATGAATCAATAAGTACCGATACCACCCCGCGGCCAGCGAGGTGCATGATGACTTTATTTGATTTGATGTGTCCAGCATTTTTTAAAACGTAATGACCATCCTGTTCGACAATATCAACAATATATTGTCCAAGTTTCAGTTCAGTAATATTTTTTTCAATAATCATAATATTTTAAAAGAATCATTTGGCTCGACTGTCACTGTTTTCAATGAAAGCTATATTCCTTCATTTAAAGATAGCGTAAACAGTTTAAAAAGCACTGGTTCAATAGATGCCCCATTATGCATCTTCATAGCTTATCGTTTGTTTTTTATGTCGGTATAGCTGTTCATCAGCCGCTTTCAATAATTGTTCAATTGACATTTCTCCATCACTGGTCGCTATACCGCAGCTAATCGTCATCTCTAATTTTTTTTCTTGATAGATCATATGGTGATGTTCAAAGTGCTCAATCAAACGCTTAGCGGCTAATTTTGCTTCATTTGCGCCTTGACTCGCTAGAGTAACAACAAATTCATCGCCAGCGTATCTAAAGCACCTATCATTATCTCTAATCAGGGCTTTTAACTGAGTAGCTATAAAATGGAGGACCTTATCTCCGCAGTCATGTCCGTAAGTATCGTTTAATTGTTTAAATTTATTACAGTCAATGAATAGAATTGAAAAAGGAACGCTATAGCGTTGATGACGGTTTAATTCTTCTAGCAGTGTCTTTTCCAATAATCGACGATTTCCGACGCCGGTCAATCCATCAAAGTTAGCCATGTACTCTAATTGCTCACGAATAAGCACATTAGATAAACACAAGCTGACTTTGGTACCTAGTTGCTTAAGGTGGTATGTCCCTAGGGCAGGGTTAAATCTCTCTTTATTATTATCGATAAATATAAGGCTGCCAAATAATTTGCCTTCTAACATCAACGGTGTAAAAGCGGCAGAGCTTGTTGCTTGTAATAGGCTGGGTGGCAACAATTGGCCAAATTGCATCATGTTGTTAGTAAGAAGTGGCATGTGATCTGGGTGCAGTAACTCTAAACGTTGTGCAGGGAGTTTAGTGGTATTTGTTTTATGCCAAGTCGACTGAGCACCACTTGTGATGAGGTAATTTAACGGAGCAGGGTCTGCCAATAATAAATGAATATGAGTTAAATCAAATTTCTTTTTAATTAGGGTTAATAATTGCTGTAATAATTCTTTACTGGTTTGGCAAGCAATAATAGCGGTTTCAATATCAAAGAGCTTTTGAGCAATGGCTTCATTGGCTCGAGAATTTTCTATCAGTTGATCTAATTGCGACATTGTTACTGCGTTATCCATAATATGATTTGCACTAGTGGCACTATAGGCAAAAGGGATAAAAAAATAGTCTATGATGCGCGAACAGATAGCAAGTAAAAAATGCAAATTTGCCTGAATTTATTACCTAGCGGTAATTTTTATACAAAAACAGACAATAAACTAAATTGACTGGTATCTTTTTTGCTTCGGTTTTACATCTTTCCAATAACTACAAATAATACGCTAAGTATTAGTGAAGATTATTTGATTTTTGCCGATAATATGATGAATAGATTTGTTTTGAGGTTACATGCATAATTTTTTTCGAACTTTTAGTCTCGCAGCTGCGGTTGTTTTGTCCTTAGGGGCAACACCTGTTTACGCACAAAATTTGCAAGCAGTACAAATATATACTGATAATCAATTATTAGATTTAATAAAAGAAAACAAACATCTAAGCCAAGTAGTAATAGACGAATGCCAGCTAGTACAAGATATTGAAGCGAGAGCAGTAAAAGCCAATTTACCTTCATATCAGTTTTTATGGGGTGACATGCTAGCCTATGGTGTCTGTATAAAAAAAGATGTTGAACAGGGCCTTTACTTTATGCATTTGTCAGCTGATCAAGGTTTGCCAGAAGCACTAGAGCAGTTGGGCCGTTATTATCATATCGGTAAGTTTATGCAGCCTGATACAAACAAAGCAATCATGTATTTAAAGGCGGCTTCTTCTCAAAACAATCTCAAAGCGCAAATGCGACTGGCTCAGATATACAATCAAGGTTTGGGCAGCCCTCTTGATTTTCCTGAGCTCTATTCTCAACTTCATCATGCCGTCACTGATGATAAGAAAACGCATCAAAAAATTAGTCAACTCTTGGTTGGGCTTGGCAACAAAATGCCTGAACATGTTGTCAACAATGCTAAAACTAGTCGTTATTAGTATGGATGCCTCATTTGAGGCGTAAATAAAGTGATTAGGTTACATAAGTTTATTTTCAAGAAAAATACAGATACGTTTAGCCTTAACCAGAAAGGTTGGGGTTGTTTTTTCACGTTAAGCACACCGCCATCCATTCAAATTGAATAACTATTTAACGCTCTTTGCACCTTGCTGTAATCAAAATTAGTCATCAGCAGGAACATATATGAACGAGTAACACACCTTAATATTCATTTAATTGACAAGCGCAAGTAGAGCAACTGAGATATAATAAAGAAAAACTCTACGAGTGATAATTGTGAGTAAAATTGATCCTTTCTTAGAAAGAGAAGCGAAAAAATACGAAAAGCCAGTCGCCAGCCGCGAACACTTATTGTCGTTGATTGAAAACGCTACGAGTCCATTGACATTTAAAGCGATTTTACAAGCCTTGAATTATGGTGACGATAAAGATCTCAGTATTGGTATTAAACGTCGTTTACGTGCGATGGAGAATGCTGGTCAAATCTCATTTAATAAATTCAAACAGTACGTTATTGCAAGTAAAAAAAGCGTCTTGACTGGTCGAGTGATTGGTCACCGTGATGGCTATGGATTTTTCGTTCCGGATAGCGGTGGTAAAGACTTGTACATTTCTTCTCATGAAATGAAGCGCGTCATCCATGGTGATATTGTTGAAGCTATGGTTATGGACCGCAGTGATCGTAAAGGTCGTCAAGAAATTCGCGTACTTGATGTTGTTAAAGCGCGAACAGCCCCAATTGTTGGCCGTTTTTTTGTTGAGCATAATATAGCCAGTGTCGTCCCAGATGATGCTCGTATTAAACAAGATATTATGATCCCGCCTGATAACAAACAAGGTGCAAGACACGGCCAAATGGTGGTGGTTGATATTATTCAACGACCAACTAAGCGCGCTAATGCGATTGGTAAGGTTGTTGAAGTGCTTGGCGAACATATGGCGCCCGGCATGGAAATCGAAATTGCGTTGCGTGAACATGACCTACCTCACCAGTGGTCTCAATCGGTACTTGATGAAATCGAGAGTTTACAAGAAGAAGTTGAAGAAACGGCTAAGGTAGACCGAGTAGATTTACGTGAACTGCCTTTGGTTACTATTGATGGTGAAGATGCACGAGACTTTGATGATGCCGTGTATTGCCAACCACAAGAGTCAGGCGGTTGGCGATTATGGGTGGCTATTGCCGATGTCAGTTACTATGTTCGCCCAGGTACAGCCCTCGATGATGAAGCCATTTCTCGTGGTAACTCAGTCTACTTTCCTAGCCAAGTTATTCCGATGTTACCAGAGAAACTGTCCAACGGTTTGTGTTCACTAAACCCTGATGTTGATCGTCTGTGTATGGTTTGTGAAATGACGATTAGTGCATCAGGTAAGCTTTCTGACAGTAAGTTTTATCCTGCCGTTATGCGCTCTCATGCTCGTTTTACTTATACGAAAGTTGCTCAAATACTTGATGGTGACGCAGAGCTAATTGAACAATATCAAACATTAGTACCTGATTTGATTAATCTACATCAGTTATTTACCGCGCTAAACTATGCACGTGTTCAACGCGGGGCTATCGCCTTTGAAACCGAAGAATCTCGATTTGTTTTTAATGCAGAACGAAAAATTGAATCAATCGAACCTGTTGTCCGAAATGATGCCCATAAGATGATTGAAGAATGCATGATTATGGCCAACGTAGCGACGGCACAATTTATTGAAAAGCATAATATGCCAGGCTTATTTCGTGTCCATGACAAACCAAGCGAGGAAAAATATCAGAATTTCGCCCGTTATCTAGGAGAGCTAGGTATAGAATTACCGTTCAAAGAACAGCCTGAGCCTGCAGATTACGGTGCAATATTAGATAAAGTGGTTGATCGTCCTGATAGAGAACTGATCCAAACCATGTTACTTCGTTCAATGAAGCAAGCGGTCTATCAAAGTGAAAATTTAGGCCACTTTGGCTTAGCACTAAAATCTTATAGTCACTACACCTCACCCATTCGAAGGTATCCAGATTTAGTGATCCATCGCGTCATTAAAGCGATTTTGGAAGCGCAAAAAGCGAATGAAGTTAATCAAGGACACTGGCGCTATACAGAAGAGCAAGTGACCGAGTTAGGCGAGCATTGCTCGATGACGGAACGTCGAGCTGACGATGCCACTCGAGACGTTTCTGACTGGTTGAAATGCGAGTATATGCAAGACCATGTTGGCGATGTGTTTGAAGGGGTTATTTCCACGGTAACCAATTTTGGTTTGTTTGTACGCCTTTCAGATTTACACATCGAAGGGCTTATTCATATTACGTCTCTGGGCCGTGATTACTATCATTTTGATGATGTTCGTATGTGCCTAACCGGCGAAAATTCGGGTACTAAATATCATGTTGGCGATCTATTAGAAGTGCAGGTTGCCTCGGTTAATCTTGATGAAAAGAAAATCAATCTTGTGCTCAATGGTGATAATGCCATTTTAAAGAAAGCAAAACCTATTAGAACAGGTAAGTCGAAAACAGAAGGTAAAGCACGGGATAAAAAAGGCTCCAAGCATAAACCAGACGGTGCGAGTCAAGGTGCTAAAAAGTCTAAAGGCTCGACCAGTAAAAAAGATAAACCGGTAAAGTCTAAGGCGAAGAAAAGAGCGGCACGAAAGCCACGTCCTGGTAAAAATGCGCGTAAACAAGCAAGCTAAAGTTAGCTGTGTTAACGCCTTTTGGCTGATGCAGTAGAACACAGTAAAATTTAACGTAAGTAGAAAAATATGGCTAAACAAGAAGAACTTGTCCTGGGCATTCACGCGGTCAATGCCCTGATGAAAAGAGCACCTGAGCGCTTTATCGAAATGTGGTTACTTAAAGGACGTGATGACGAGCGTCTGTTACCTATTATTAATTTAGCAAGAAAGTACAAAATTCCTGTGCAACTGGTTCATCGAAAAACACTAGATGAAAAAAGTGAAGGAGAACAACATCAAGGTGTTATCGCAAAAGTCACGCCCGGAAAAACGTATACGGAATCAGATATTGAAGATATTTTTGCGGCAGCTGAGCAAAAACAGCAAACCCCATTCTTTTTGATTTTAGATGGTGTTACCGACCCTCACAATTTGGGTGCTTGTTTACGCAATGCTGATGCGGCAGGTGTTCAAGCGATTATTGTCCCGAAAGATAACGCCGCTCGATTAACGGCAACGGTTCGTAAAGTAGCGGTCGGTGCTGCGGAAACTGTGCCCCTAGTTCAAGTGACTAACTTGGCTCGAACGATGAAGTTATTACAGGATATGGGGGTTTGGCTAGTCGGTACGGCTGGCGAAACAGATACCTGCTTATATGATATTAAACTTGAAGGGCCTATGGCACTAGTGATGGGTGCGGAAGGGAAAGGAATGCGCCGCTTAACTCGAGAGCACTGTGATCAGTTGATTAAGTTACCAATGGCAGGGAGCGTATCTAGCCTGAATGTTTCAGTGGCTTCGGGTATTTGTTTATTTGAAATCGTAAGGCAACGCACAGCAAAAAAATAATATTAAAAGCAGCCCGATAAAAATGAGCTTGCCGCTCGTTTTCTGTTGGGCTGTTTTATCTAAGTCTCTTTCAGTTTATCTGCGAATTTTTGCTTAAGTTTAGCCAACTTGGGTGATATCACAATCTGACAATATTGATTGGTTGAATTATTCTCAAAGTAGTGTTGGTGATACGACTCAGCTAGGTAGAATGTTGATTGTTCGACAACTTCAGTGACCACTGGAATTGGCCAAATTTGATCTTCATCTATTTCATCGATGATGGTTAAGGCTTGCTGTTTTTGCTCTTGGTTATGATAAAAAATAGCAGAGCGATATTGAGTACCGACATCATAACCTTGACGATTTAACTCGGTCGGGTTGTGCAACGAAAAGAATATTTCAAGTATGTCACGAATAGATATTTGCGTCGGTTCGAAAGTTAACTGAACAACTTCAGCATGGCCACTTTTACCACTGGTAATTTGTTCATAACGGGGGTTATCTATCGTACCGCCCATATACCCTGACTGAGCGCTAACAATACCATTAACATATTGAAAAGCACCTTCAATACACCAAAAACATCCCCCCGCCAGTGTTATTTGTTGAGTTGTCTGTGTCATAAATACCTATATTGCTATCGTCATTAATTTGTTGTTATGGATAATAGCAATATAGATTTTTAGAAGTCTATAGAGATTTTTTACTTATGAATAAAGTTTATTTTTGTGGTCTGCGCAAAGTTAATTGTTCATGTCATATGCGATGTGTTGGTGAAAGCGAACAATAATCTCTTCACTTTCTGGTGAGATTTCTAATTCCGTTGTCATTAAAGTCATTGCCTTCTCTATTTGATTAAGAAAATGAGCATATCCTTGCTCTGATTGTAACCCTCGATCAACCACAAATATTAGCTGGATATTGTCGACTAGTATTTTTGCATCCCATTTGCAGACAATGCCGCATGGAGAGGTCTTTGGGCTGTAGCCTAACAACTGCAATTCACCTACGCTTGATACAGTATCATGTTCGCTTTGTCGAACGATAGGAATGAGCCCGTTGGCAATCAGTGCGGCATTATTTAAATTGTAGTGTTTACTCGCTTTCGTAAATGCGTCAGTGATTAAAGTGTAGAGTGGGTTATAGGGGTCATTAGCACTTAAGTCTATATCAGCTAAGCTGACTAAATGATTGCTGACAGGAATATTGACCGTTGCATATATCATCTGAGCGCTAAATTTAGGCAAGCTAACATGCTGACTGCTATAACGCAGCCTTATCGGACGTAGTTTATGAGCACGAGTTTCATTGCCGCCTTTGGCTCGAGAAAATAAGTCATAGGTTAAATGTTGGTGATCACGCAACCTAATATTAATATCATCAACAATTAACTCTTGATTAAACTCGTTCAGTAATTTGCGTACTTTAGCGTGAAAGCTAGCAGCGTTAATTCTAATTTCATCACCTGTCGCTAAAAAGAGTAAGGTGATTTTTTCTGCACGATAACTTGCATCATAAAATGACTTTTGTAATTCGTGATAACCCGGGTTGTAATAGAATAATATTTGCTGATTGGTTTGCCATTGATGCATCTCATTACTAAACCTAACTCGGGTAAGCTTGTCATTAGCAATAAAAAGGCTATTTTTTATTTCAAATTTTTGACTAAGAGAAAAAAGAAGATTCGAAAGTTTTTGGTATAGATCTCCATAACTAGGTGGGCTTGAGAGCTCGTGCTTAGCATATAGGCTGATCAATTGTTCTGACAGGGGGAGTTCAGCCAATAAGTAATGGTTTTCACGGGTGTTTCTTGGAAGATAGGCCTTAGTTGATGCACTGCGCTTTCGTATGATCGACATTTTGTAGTCCTTGAATTGTCTATGTTGAGATCAAAGCGAGTATAAGCATGCGTGATGACACTTTTATTTCAAATTCAATGATTAAAGTGCTTTAAATATGACCGTTTGATGACATGTGCGTTTGGGCAATTGTCTTTAGTGAGTGTTAACAAATGATATATAGCTATTCTATCTAACGTTCGAGTCGTTATAATGACAGCCATAATAATCATTTGTATTAGTCACTATGTTCAATAACGAGCAAGCTTTAGTTGAAGCTATTAATCAAACCATGCCTTTTGGTAAATATGCGGGTAGGAAGTTGATAGAGTTGCCTGAGCCATACTTGGTATGGTTTCACAGTAAAGGGTTTCCTGATTCTAAATTAGGGCAGCAGTTGGCCTTAATGTATGAAGTGAAGCTCAATGGACTTGAGCAGATGTTGCAGCCGTTAGTTCAAAAGTCTTAACGAGCTCGCCAAATTCTTTAGAGTTTGGCGAGTCAATAGGGCGTGTTGATTTTTGCATTAGGCAGTATGGCTTTTATACAAGGCACTGCCCTTCGGGTTCGATCTGAGCACTTCCAGCACTTCGTTGCTCGTTTTTACATAGAGTAACTATGCTACAAGCCTCACGCCTTGATCTGAAAGCGCTCAGTTAGAACAAAAATCATACACGAAAGATTAACACGCTCTAGTCTAGGTCGAGATCTATGTCTGAATCTGGACCTGTATCTTCAGCGTCAACTTTGGTTCGACCAAAGAGTGTATGAAAATGCTTAGGTGAAAGTACTTTATTTTGATACTTTTTCCATGCTTTTTCGACTTTAGATAAGGCATCGGCATTGCCTTCACAGACGGCAATAAACTGTGCCTCTTCGTCTGTAACAGGCTTGCGAGTGCCATTCATTAGCTCTTGTAATGCAATTCCGTGAGCTTCAAGAATTTGTCCTTCAGCTAAGGTGAAATCACCAGAGCGACTAAATCCGCGAGGATAGTTTTTGTCATCATAATATTTACGATTTGTTTGGAAGCTTTCTTTTGAAATATTAATTGTGGTCATGTGCAATAACTCAAAAAATAGATGTTTAGGGTACGAGCAAATTTTTAACCCAACATTATTTATTTAGCAATCATTTTCTTATAAGTTTTTATCACTGTTTAGTGATGTTTTATTCTGAAAAGTACCAAGTGTTATTTTAAATAATAGAAGGTAACGATCGTAACGTACAAAAATGCGCTTAGTATTAAATCTTTTTGTTATAAAAAAAATAACATTAATATGTAATAGCTATAGTCGAGTTGCGCTAACAGCTTGTTTTGGTGACGTTTACTTTCAGGGAGGCTTTTCTAAAAAGATAACCTGGTATATTAATTAAAATCAA
>PJEL010001898.1_pt1 | contig 20015 bp, 25 predicted proteins | sample 1853271 | NCBI WGS metagenome assembly PJEL01 (sample SAMN08108733, study PRJNA415343) | Invertebrate metagenome, whole genome shotgun sequencing project. | host: Globobulimina | place: Sweden: Gullmar Fjord | collected 2015-08
GTCCCCGTTCCGATATCGGAACGGGGACTTTTTTATATATATTTTAGAAATTATTATCCTGGAACTTTTTTAATTGTACCATTTGATATTAACTCCTGAAGCTGATTCAAGAGTCTCTGTTCTTGTGAATCAATAACCATATCCTCTGAAGCAATGGCCAATATTTCGTTGTGTTCAGTCTGTGTCAATTCACAGTCACTAATGGCTTCCTTAATCTTATCAGACAGTCTCTTGCCAGATTCACCAGATTGCATTATTTTATCTCCTTAGTTTTTTGTATTATTATTTTCCTTAAAAAGAATAATACAAAAACAGTTAGATTACAACACTGTTTTAGAAGTATAAATTTATCCTTATCTTACAGGCAGTTTCCACTTACGCTTCAACCACTTTTAAGTTCATAAGGATTTATCTCTTAAAAACATCTCTACTTATAGTGAGTCAATCTTTTGGGGAAACCCGCGTTTATGTTTAAGTAAAAAAAAGGCCCTGTTCCGTAAATCGGAACGGGGCCTTTGGGTTATATCTATCAGGAAATATTATCCCAGACGCTTTTTGTACTCATCAAGCTGAGCCTTGAGCCTCTCAGGCATCTTGTCACCGAACTTTGCAAAGTGCTCCTCAACACTCGGAATCTCAGCCTTCCATGCCTCAGCATCAACACTCATGATCGCCTTCATATTTTCAGGGGACATATCAAGCCCTGATGTATCAAGGTCGCCCTCTTCAGGAACAAGTCCGATCGGGGTCTCTACAGCGCCGACCTTGCCCTCAACACGCTCGCACATCCACTTGAGCACACGGCTGTTGTCGCTGAATCCAGGCCAGAGGAACTTGCCGTCCTCGCTCTTCCTGAACCAGTTGACATAAAATGCTCTCGGAGCCTTATCGCCGAGCTTGTCGCCCATCTCCAGCCAGTGCTGGAAATAGTCGCCCATGTTATATCCGCAGAACGGTGTCATTGCAAACGGGTCACGCCTCAGGTTGCCGATAGAGCCGATATTTGCAGCGGTCGTCTCAGAGCCTGCAGTAGCGCCCATGAATACTCCATGGTCCCAGTTATATGCTTCGTGGATAAGAGGTACGACCGTGCTGCGCCTGCCGCCGAATATGAATATATCAATGGGAACACCCTCTGGCTTCTCCCAATCTTCGCAGATAACAGGGCACTGTGAAGCAGGTGCGGTAAAACGTGAATTCGGGTGTGCTGCGTCAGTGTCGCTGTCAGGTGTCCAGTCCTTGCCCTTCCAGTCGATAGCATGTGCAGGCTTGTCTCCGTCCATACCTTCCCACCATGTATCACCGTCATCAGTAAGAGCGGTATTTGTGAATATGACATTCTCTTTTATAGAGTCCATCGCCATAGGGTTAGTATCATAAGATGTGCCGGGAGCCACACCAAAGAATCCGTTCTCAGGGTTGATTGCATACAGCCTGCCGTCAGGCCCGACCTTCATCCATGCAATGTCATCTCCTACACACTCACACTTCCATCCTTCAATAGAGGGCTGCATCATCGCGAGATTTGTCTTTCCGCAGGCTGATGGAAATGCGGCAGCGATATGATACTGCTTGCCTTCGGAATTAGTTAAACGAAGAATGAGCATATGCTCTGCCATCCAGCCCTCACGTCTTGCCATTGCTGATGCTATGCGGAGTGCAAGGCACTTCTTTCCAAGCAGTGCGTTGCCGCCGTATCCTGACCCATATGACCAGATAAGATTCTCTTCAGGGAAATGGCTGATATACTTCTTCTCTATCGGCGCACAGGGCCACTTGCTATCCACCTCCCCTTCGGCAAGAGGGGCTCCTATTGAATGAAGACATGGAATAAAATCACCGTCAGTGCCGAGCAGATCAAGAACCCTGGAGCTTACACGGGTCATGATATGCATATTGACAACAACATATGGACTGTCGGATACCTCAACTCCTATCTTAGAAATTGGTGAACCGATCGGGCCCATTGAAAATGGGATCACATACATAGTACGCCCTTTCATACAGCCTTTATATAGAGCAAGCATCGTCTTCTTAAGTTCATCAGGCGCCACCCAGTTGTTGGTGGGGCCTGCATCATCCTGTGAAGTGGTGCTTATGTATGTATTGTCCTCAACTCGCGCAACATCACTCGGGTCTGACCTGAAGAGAAAGCTGTTAGGCCTCTTCTCAAGAGGGATAGCTATACCGCTGTCCAGAAGAGTCTTCATCATAGAGGCATACTCTTCCTTGGTGCCGTTGCAGATATATATATCATCAGGCTTGCAAAGATCAGCCACTTCCTTGATCCAGGCATTCAATTTTTCATTGTCTACATTCACTGCCATATCATCTCTCCTTGATACGTTATAATTTTTATTTATAGAAAACATAAAGTATACTAATTGACTGACAAATAATTACAACAAGGCAAATTATTTAATTAAATAAGGTAATATATTAGCTTAAAATTATCGATATTACTATAAAAAGGCAGGAACTCTATTGGACGCATCTGTACTGAAGACCATTACCGTATCAGCGATACCTATACTCTTTGCCATAACCTTTCATGAGGTCTCACATGGCTTTGTAGCGGATAAACTCGGCGACCCGACCGCAAAATTCACCGGAAGACTTACACTCAACCCGCTTGTCCACATAGACCCGGTCGGCACTGTTCTAATGCCGATCATGCTGCTTGTCCTGACCAACGGACAGTTCATGTTCGGATACGCAAAACCCGTACCTATTAATCCTCATAACTTCAGCAATCCAAAAAGAGACATGGCTCTCTCAGCAGCTGCGGGACCTGTATCAAACATTATCGTTGCTGTCATAAGCGCGATCCTGCTGAAGCTGCTTATTATTCCTTTATATTCTTTCTTCGGCAATTCAGGCACAGCCATACTAAAACCGCTTGCGCTTATGCTATCTGCAAGCGTTCAGTTCAATATTATACTTGCAGTATTCAACATGATACCAGTCCCCCCGCTTGACGGCGGAAGGGTCGCAGTAGGGCTTCTGCCGCACAAACAGGCGATTACATATAGCAAGATTGAGCCATATGGGTTTATAATACTCATTATTCTTATAGCATCCGGACTTGCCAGTTTCTTTGTCTATCCGATTGTGAATCTATTAATAAACATACTTCTTTAGAAAGGTAAATAATTATGTCTACTAAAAAGAGAGTTCTCAGCGGGATGCAGCCGAGCGGAAAGCTCCATATAGGAAATCTTGTAGGGGCGCTCCAAAACTGGGTAAAGCTTCAGAATGAATACGACTGCTTCTACTTTGTCGCTGACTGGCACGCTCTTACAAGCCAGTACTCAGACCCGTCCGCAATAAAGAAGAATGTAAATGACGTTCTCATCAATATGCTCGCTTCAGGACTTGACCCTGAGAAGTCCACCATATTCCTTCAATCAAGGCTTCCTGAGCATGCAGAGCTTCACCTTATACTTTCAATGATAACCCCACTCGGGTGGCTCGAGCGTGTGCCTTCTTATAAAGAGAAGCAGTTTGAGATAAAAGACAAGGATCTTAATACCTACGGTTTTTTAGGCTATCCTCTGCTTCAGTCAGCAGATATATTAATGTATAAGGCGCACTACGTACCTGTGGGAATAGACCAGATGCCTCACCTTGAGCTAACAAGGGAGATAGGCAGGCGATTCAACAAATTCTACGAAGATGTATTTCCCGAGCCTGACGGACTGCTTACAAAGTTCCCAAAGGTTCCCGGTGTTGACGGCAGAAAGATGAGCAAGTCATACGGCAACTGCGTATATCTCTCAGACTCACCCGAGGATGTAGAGAAGAAGATTAAGACAATGATAACCGACCCACAGAGAGTAAGGCTCACTGACGCAGGCGATCCTGAAAAATCTCCTGTCTTTGAATTACATAAGATATTCTCCACAAAAGAGGAGCAGAATGAGGTTGCTGAGGGATGCAGGACTGCAGGTATCGGATGTATAGACTGCAAGAAGGTCCTGATCAAGAACCTCTTTACGGTGCTTGAACCGATATGGGAGAAGCGGAAGGAACTGCTTGATAAGCCAGAGTATGTAAAGGAGATCGTGGCAGCTGGAACGGAAAAGGCAAAGAAGGCCTCTGATGAAACCATGACTGACGTCCGCAATGCCATTAAATTTGATTCTATCTGATCTCTTTGTTGAACTGCTGCACTGTTGTTCTGTGGAATTTTAATTATGAAATATATTAAACAATTATATGACTGGGTACTGCACTGGGCTGAAACGCCATACGGCATACCTGCCCTCTTCATACTTGCATTTGCCGAGTCATCCTTCTTCCCTGTTCCACCTGATGTACTTCTAATAGCTCTATGCCTCTCCCTTAACAAAAAGGCCTTTAAATTTGCATCTATCTGCGCGGCCGGTTCCGTACTGGGCGGTATATTAGGCTACGCTATAGGACTCTATGGATACGAAACCATTGGAAGGCCTATAGTTGATTTTTATCACGGGCAGTCTGTTATGGATAAAGTAAAGCTCTGGTATGACCAGTACGGTTTCTGGGGCATTCTGATCGCTGCTGTAACACCTATCCCCTACAAGGTCTTTACGATAGCCTCGGGTGTATTCTCTTTTGATTTCTGGATGTTCGTAACAGCATCCATAATCGGTAGGAGCGCCCGGTTCTTTCTGGTTGCCGGCCTGATATGGAAGTTCGGCCCTCCGATAAGAGATTTTATAGACAGGTACTTCAATCTTCTGATGTGGCTCTTTATGCTGCTGCTTATAGGGGGATTTGTGCTGATCAAATTTGTAGCGTAAGTTTAATAATATATAATATTCAATAAATCAATAAAGGAGAAAGAAAAATGAAGAAAATAAAAATATTAAGCATAATTGCAGGACTCTTTATTTTAGCAGCCTGCTCATCCTCACCAGTTGACAAGGCTGCATCCAATGACACGCCTGCTGCTGTGGACGGAAACATGGTGAAGGTACATTATACCCTGACCGTTGACGATAAGGTAATTGACAGTTCAAAAGACAGAGAGCCGCTTGCCTTCACCTTGGGAAAGGGGCAGGTCATACCAGGCTTCAATAATGCAGTGATCGGAATGAGAGCAGGAGATAAGAAGTCCTTCACAGTAAGTCCTGCTGAGGGCTATGGAGAAATCAACCCCAAGCTCTTTAAGGAGATACCCCTTTCAAGCCTTCCTGAGGGGGTCAAACCTGCCCCTGGAATGACGCTTCAGGCCAAAGGGGCCAACGGCCAGATGGTGCCTGTAATCATTAGCGCAGTTAGAGAAAATACTGTAGTTCTTAACCTTAACAGCCCTCTTGCAGGCAAGACCCTCAATTTTGACATTGAATTAATGGAGATACTTTAGTTTATTTTAAGCTTGACTAATATTTTCATTTTATGGCAATCTGTTTTAAGAAGTTAATGGACGTGTTTTTTGTTTTTAAGCCTCAAATAAGCAAAGACTTATTGGTTTACAATGAAAACCTCCTTTCAACTTCAATAATTTTAAAGGAGGAGCACAACATGGCAAACGGAACAGTAAAATGGTTCAACGAGTCAAAGGGTTTTGGTTTTATCACCCAGGAAGACGGAACTGACGTTTTTGCGCACTACTCAGAAATCGCAGGCGAAGGCTTTAAGACATTGGCTGAAGGCGACGAAGTCTCATTTGAAGTAGAAGACGGCGACAAAGGCCCTAAGGCTACAAACATCACAAAGGTTTAACTTAACAAATCTTTAAAGATCAAAAAGCAGGCTGTTATCAACGGCAGCCTGCTTTTTTTATGCTTTCACCAATCAGCACATTTCATTATTACAAGGAGCAGACATGAGCGACGAAAAGAAGACACGGTCAGTTGGAGACGGTGACACGGTTAACGTACACTACACCTTAACTGTTGACGGAAATATACTTGACAGCTCAAACGGCAAAGAACCTCTCAAGTTTCAGGTCGGCGGAGGCCAGGTGATCCCCGGGTTCAACAATTCTGTTTTGGGCATGAAGATCGGCGAAAAGGGTTCATTTTTGATCAGCCCTGCCGATGGATACGGCGATGTTAATGAGGATGCCTTCAAAGAGGTGCCGAAGGAGACTATTCCGGCTGATATTACACCTGAAGCAGGAATGACGCTTCACGCAAAAGGGCCAAACGGGGAGTCCCTGCCGGTCAATATCAAAGAGGTGAAGGATGATGTTATTGTGCTTGACCTGAATCATCCGCTTGCAGGAAAGACACTTAATTTTGATGTTGAGTTAATAGAGATACTCTAAAAACGTTATCAAGGCCGCCCGTACCATACGGGCGGTCTTATCATTAATTTCATATTCATAATGAATTACCCTTTCACCCTTCTCTGCTTTCCCGTTATAATTAAGTTATGAGATCCATACAGGGTAAGACATACTCGCTCTACGGAGGGCGCGGCAGCACCGAACTCTACTACTCCCGCATCAGAGAGCTTACAAGTTTCCTTCTGACCATGTATCCGGACGAAAGGAGACTGCTTGATCAGGTGCAGAAGGCCGAGGGCAGCGGTTCCTTTATCAAGCGGCTTGCTTCAAAAAATGTTGATAAGCAGCTGATTCTATTTATCAAGAAATTTCTCAGCGGTTCTCTTTCAGTATATACAACAAATGTTAAAAAGCATCTCAGGTCAGTGCCTCTCAGACAGCGGTTCGATCCTGTTATCAAAACAAGTGAAGAGCAGTACCATTTATATATGATCGAAATCGAGCTTATGAACAGAATATATAAAGTGGATTTTAAACGTAGGGATTATAAGTTTGCATTGATCGCGCATTGCCTAAGGGATTTCATGCCTGACTGCAAATCTGAATCAGCTGATGTAGAAGCAATATGTAAAAACTGTACAAATGACTGTTTCATAAATCTCGGAAGCAATCTGCTGGAAAAATATGATATACACCCTTACATATCAGTCACAATGGATCTTAAGACACTTTTCAAGAAGCTTAAGTCAGAGCACAAAAGCGTCGGCGCACTAGGTATAGCCTGCGTTCCGGAGCTTGTTCAGGGAATGAGACAATGCATCAAGGCAGGCATCTCCCCTGTCGGCATACCGCTTGACGCAAACCGCTGTTCAAGATGGATGAAAAAAGCCCATGAAACCTCATTCAACTTAAAGGAGCTTGAAGACCTTATCAAATAATACTGTTAAAACAGTTGCTTACCATGGCCTATATTCTTCATATTTCCTATACAAATCAGTTCCATAATTAATAAGAATAAGAGAGATGCAGGAGGTGAAAAATGCTCCGTTTAATATTTGTAGGGCTGGCTGTTTTTGCCGGTGTAATGATTATACAGTCAACAGCCTCTGCTGAGACAAAGCTTGAGAAGGCAACACTGGCCGGAGGCTGCTTCTGGTGCATGGAGCCCCCATATGAAAAGCTGGACGGCGTAAAAGAGGTCATATCAGGCTACACAGGCGGGCATACGAAAGACCCTACTTACGAGGAGGTAGGTACAAACAGAACAGGGCACGCAGAATCGGTCGAAATAACTTATGACCCGACAATAATATCCTACACAGAGCTTCTGGAAGTATTCTGGAGACAGATTGACCCTACAGATCCAAGAGGTCAGTTTGTGGACAGGGGCTCGTCTTACAGGAGTTCAATATTTTACCATAATGAGGAGCAGCGCATGCTTGCCGAGCGGTCAAAAAAAGAGCTTGAAAGCTCAGGACGGTACGACAAACCTATTGTGACCGAGATCGTTCCAGCTGATACGTTCTACAGGGCTGAGGAGTATCATCAGGACTATTATAAAGAGAACCCTCTCAGATACAAGTTCTACCGATATGGATCCGGCCGTGACCGGTATCTTAACAAGGTATGGGGAGATGACAGGGAGGTTGAGATATCTGACAAAGGGAACAGTAAGTATAAGAAGATGTCAAATAAAGAACTCAGAGAAAAACTCACACCTTTACAGTATGACGTTACGCAGAAGGATGCTACTGAAAGGGCATTTAACAATGAATACTGGGATAATAAAAAAGAGGGCATATATGTTGATATAGTTTCGGGCGAGCCCCTCTTCAGCTCAGCAGACAAGTTCAAGTCAGGCACCGGATGGCCGAGCTTCACAAAACCTATTGAGGATGAGAATATAGTTGAAAAGGAAGACAAAGGCCTCTTCATTACAAGCACAGAGGTGAGGAGCAGAAACGCAGACTCACATCTGGGGCATCTATTCAATGACGGCCCACGGCCAACCGGCCAGCGCTACTGTATAAACTCGGCTTCATTGAGATTCATTCCCAAAGAGGAGCTTGAAAAAGAGGGGTACAGTGAGCATCTGGAACTATTTAAAAAATAGTTCCATGTCATAACCAGAACTCAGGATATCGACGTGTTTTTGTGATGTTGTTTACAAAAAGTGCAACCACCAGCATAATTACTGCACCTGCACCTACCGGCACGATCGCATATAGATAACCCAGATCATGAATCTTTTCACTCCCGATAACTGCAATTAAAGCTGTAGCCCCGCCAGGGGGATGAAGGGTCTTTGTCGCATGCATGAATGCAATTGCAGTAGCAACTGCCACAGATGATGCCAGCCACATGTGAGGAGTGAAGCCCTGGTAACAGGCAACTCCAATAATTGCTGAAAAGACGTGTCCGCCAATAAGGTTCCTTGGCTGTGCCAGAGGGCTCTTTATTGCGCCGTAAACAAGAACTGCTGAGGCACCGAAGGACCCTATGATCATAACAAGATCTGATTCCTCGATCATGTTGTAATTAATATACGCAACTGCGGCTATTCCGAGAAAAGCGCCTATCCATGACCAGCCTATCTCCTGCAGACTTACTGCGGGCGGGCTTTTTGCGGCCCCTTTCATCTTGCTGAAATATCCTTCTAACATATCTATACGTCAGGAAGTTCTTTTATTATTCGGGCTTCCACTATATCATTCCTCGATACAATCCCGGTTAAGTGCCCTTCACTGTCAAGGATCGGAACCCTGTTGATATTTCTCTCCTTAAATATCTTTGTAATATCCATCAACACCGTCTCTTCGGTCACTGTTACAGCAGGAGAGGTCATAATGTCTTCAGCGTTCTTCACCCGGATGGAAAAGGCAACGCAGCCCTCCCCCTTCAGGCATTCTGCAACAACACCCATGAAGGTCCTCGTATTATCGGCCCCCATACGGGAGAGAAATTCCTTTTCAGATATAACACCAGCCACCTTTCTGTCCTCTTCAATAACAGGAACACCGGAGACGCCCTTTTCTGCCATCAGTGCAGCTACTTCCTTGAGAGGTGTTTCTCTTTTTATAGTTATCACTTCTCTGGTCATAATGTCACGAGCCCTGACAGATTGAGTGATCCTTGCAAGGGTGTGACGATATGCCAGTTTATAGAGCTCCTTGAAGTCCCCGGTTGTTATATCAATATAACCGGGGATGTCCTTCATCGCCTCAAGAATATCCTTATCCGATATCTCCAGATCATACAAGTGTTTCTTCTTGTCAGGATGGCTACTCAATATTCTTTACCTGAGAATCAATTCTAAGACAATTTATACTTAACGAGTATCATTAATTTCTATAAGTTTTTTAAAATTATATCGTTAAATTAATGGTAAAAATAATTATTTAACCTGTTAGACTTTTATACTGTGGTCAGGTATAAAATCTAAGAGGCTGTCAATTCACTGCTGTATCCGCTATCAGTGACATAGTTTTTTAAATCATCAATCTCAATCTTCTGTTTTGCTATGATCACGCTCACAACATCTCCCATACTAACCACTCCAACCAGTTTACCGGCCTCCATTACAGGCATATGGCGGCTGCGTGCAGCTGTCATCAGGGCCATACATTCTTCTATACTCTTATCCTTGCTTATGGAGAATACCGGGGTAGTCATCAACTCTCCAACAGTTGTTTCCTTTGAAGATTTTCCTTTCAGGATTACCTTGCGGGCATAGTCCCGTTCTGAAAAAATACCGACGAGCTGTCCATCATCAATAACCAGTAACGCCCCGATGTCCTTATCGGCCATTACTTCGAGGGCTTTAAAAGCAGTCTCCTGAGAAGTAATTGAACAGGTATTATTTTGCTTTGATTTTAAGACATCCATGACCTTTAACATGATTTTATATTCCCCTTTTTTATCAGTTTGCAACAATGTCCGCTATTTAGCCGGGACATAACTCTCTTTCTTAAAAGATAAAATTAATTAATATATTTTAATATGATTTAAATCATACTATAGAACGAATCGAATGAAGGCATGGCTGAGATTATAGAGAGACTCGGCCATGATGACTTTTCAGGCTAATTTTATTTCCTATCCTGCCCCTTTATGTCTTTCTCTCTATATCCTTTCATGCCCTTTTCTTTGTGTGCTATACTTCAAAACCATTTTTTTATTAATAAAGGAGACTCACAGAAATGAGCAGCGAACCGAATAAGATCATTTACTCCATGGTCGGGGTAAGCAAGCATTACGACAAAAAGACGATACTCAAAGATATATACCTTTCCTACTTCTACGGAGCAAAGATAGGAGTCATAGGCCTTAACGGCTCGGGCAAGAGTTCCCTGCTACGCATCCTTGCCGGTGTGGACAAGGACTTCGCCGGCGAGACAGTGCTGTCACCGGGGCATACAGTAGGCTTTTTAGAGCAGGAGCCTCAGCTTGATGAAAGCAAGACCGTTCGTGAAATAGTTGAAGAGGGAGTGCAGGATACGGTTGATGCGCTTAATGAATATAATGCGATAAATGAGAAATTTGCAGAGCCTATGTCCGATGATGAGATGAACAAGCTCATCGAGCGCCAGGGCAAGGTGCAGGAGAAGCTCGATGCGCTGGATGCGTGGGATCTGGACTCAAGGCTCGAGATGGCTATGGACGCTCTCCGGTGCCCTCCTCCTGATACATCTATTAAAGTTATCTCAGGCGGGGAAAAACGCCGTGTGGCGCTCTGCAGGCTGCTTCTTAAGAAACCTGACATCCTTCTTCTGGATGAGCCTACAAACCATCTTGATGCCGAGACAGTTGCATGGCTGGAGCATCATCTTCAGAGCTATTCCGGCACGATCATAGCCGTCACACATGACCGCTACTTTCTTGATAATGTCGCCGGATGGATCCTTGAGCTTGACCGGGGTGAGGGCATCCCGTGGAAAGGCAACTACTCCTCATGGCTGGAGCAGAAGGGACAGCGGCTCAAGCAGGAAGAAAAATCAGAAAGCGACAGACAGCGGACACTTCAGCGGGAGCTTGAATGGATCCGCATGACTCCAAAAGGCCGCCAGACAAAGGCAAAAGCGCGCATAAGCTCCTACGAATCACTTCTTAATCAAGAGAGCGAAAAGATGGCAAAAGAGCTTGAGATATATATACCGCCAGGCCCTCGACTTGGTGATGTTGTGATAGAGGCTGACAAGGTAAATAAAGCATACAATGACAACATCCTCATGGATAATATGTCCTTCTCTCTTCCTCCGGGGGGAATTGTGGGTATTATAGGCCCTAACGGTGCAGGGAAGACAACCCTGTTTCGTATGATCACAGGACAGGAGAACCCTGAATCAGGAACATTCAGAACCGGAGATACGGTAAAGCTTGCATATGTAGACCAGAGCCGTGATGATCTCGACCCTCAAAAGAGCATCTGGGAGGTGATATCAGGCGGTGAGGATACGATCCAGATTGGAAGAAACCAGGTCAACTCACGCGCATATGTCGCGCGTTTCAATTTTTCTGGCAGCGATCAGCAGAAGAAGGTGTCGGCAATCTCAGGGGGTGAGAGAAACCGCGTGCACCTTGCACGCATGCTCAAGGAAGAATCAAACGTCCTGCTGCTTGATGAGCCGACAAATGACCTTGATGTAAATACCATGCGCGCACTTGAAGAAGCTCTTGAGAGCTTTGCCGGATGTGCCGTTGTAATCAGCCACGACAGGTGGTTCCTTGACCGTATAGCAACCCACATGCTCGCATTCGAAGGTGACAGCAATGTTGTATGGTTTGAGGGCAACTACTCTGATTATGAGGCTGACAGAAAGAAGCGGCTTGGAGCTGCAGCTGACCAGCCGCACAGAATAAAGTACAGACACCTTACAAGAGATTAATTGATACATGGAAATTAATTACATCACTATGATCGGCTTCATTGCAGGTACCTGCACTACCCTGTCCCTTGTCCCACAGGTGATCAAGGCCGTTAAGACAAAAGAGACCAAAGACGTATCTCTCTTCATGTTCATCATCCTCGCCATTGGATTGCTGTTTTGGATATTCTATGGTGTATTAATAAAAGAGATGCCGATAATTCTGGCCAACCTTTTATCATTCTTTCTCACTTTGACCGCTATCCTTTTAAAGATAAAGCACGGCTGACCCTAACCGTCCTCATAAGGCTATAATGTAAATAGCTCAATAGAACGGAGAACTTATTGACAGCTGAAAGAACCGCCAACAACCTCACAACCGGAAGCACCTGGAAGAACATATGGTTCATGTCATGGCCAATGCTCTTTGTCATGTTCTTCAACTTCCTTGTCAGTATCACAGATATATATGTTGCTGGATTCCTCGGGCCTGAGATACAGGCTGTTGTCGGTTTTGTCGGCCACCTATATTTCTTTATCATCGTAGTTGCCAATGCAATAAGTATCGGTACTGTTGCTATACTCTCAAGGTCTATAGGTGCCGGCAAGTTTGATGATGCGGTCTCTACGGCAAGACAGTCCCTTCTCTTCGGCGCAATATGCGCCATAGTACTTACACTTCCCGGATTTCTCTTTAAAGACGTGATAATCGCGCTTTCAGGTTTCACCGGTGACGTTCGTGAAACAGCTGTGAAATTCTTTGTCGTTTATGTCTTTGCCCTGGCTCCCAACTATCTTGTTATCCTTACGAACGCAGTATTCCGTGCCGGCGGCGATGTACGCCTCACACTTGTAGCCATGTTCTTTGTAAGCATTATAAATATCGCCCTGGACTTTCTACTTGTCTTCGGAATCTTTTCTTTTAACGGGATGGGCTATATAGGCATAGCTTATGCCACTGCAATATCAATGACTGCCGGAACTATGATCTGCTTCCTACTGATAAGACGAAGCAGGTGGAAGGGTATTTTTTCAGGCAGGTGGAATATATCATATAATCTTGTCAAAAGGATATTTATTTTAAGCTGGCCTGCTGCGCTTATACAGATATCATGGAATGCTGGCACGATCATTCTATACAATATCCTCAGCAGGCTTCAGGATGTCAGCATAACAGCCATGGCTGCTCTTACTAACGGGCTCAGGATAGAGTCGTTCATATATCTCCCTGTATTTGCACTTAATATGGCCGCTTCTGTGCTCGCAGGGCAGAACCTTGGTGCAGACGAACCTGACAGGGCCGAAAGAATAGGATGGAAGATATCGTTATCAGGCGTTGCATTCGTAAGCCTTATGGCTCTCCCTATATTCATATGGGCATGGGAGATAGCTGCACCCATTGCAAAAGAAGATCAGGCACTTGCAGAGACAGTACGATACCTGAGAATAACCATGCTGTCAGAGCCATTTATGGCGATAAGCGTTATCCTGGCCGGAAGCCTGACGGGTGCCGGAGATACAAAAGGAGCAATGATAGCTATCGTCAGCACACACTGGATCATTCGCCTTCCCCTCGCATACATCCTGGCCATTACGATGGAGATGGGCCCGCTTGGTGTCTGGATAGCTATGGCACTATCCATTCTTGCCCAGGGCGTATTCATGACCGCTAGATTTAAGAGTGGAAAATGGAAAAAACTTCAGCCATAAGACTGAAGAGTGCAACAGTACCACAGTTCAACAGAACAACAAAATAATCCTAAAACTTCTAAACTTTTACACTGTTGACTGTTGCACTGCGGAACTTATTTTTCTGTCACTCTATACTTCTTAACAAACCGTACAGGATTATATCCCATCTTGGCCCTTCTCATCCCCTCTATACCGAGGTCCTGCTCCCTGTTAACATAGGTATACCCGCCCCCTTCATGCATCAGAAATTCCTGGTTTATAGCCTGATACAGGCCGGAGATCTTTGAGGTTGCCTTTTCAACATGTATGACAAGAGTATCGGGAAGCAGCTCCTCTGCAATGGTGAGCGCTGCAATCTTTCCGCCTACCCTTATCACCCCACCTTTGAGCTTAAGAGCATCAAAGTTCCTGAGCATAATAATTATGGCGCACCTCTCACCACTAAGGCCGTGGTCCTTCTCACAGTCCTTCTCCTCGCACCAGTAATGCTCAAACTCGATACACTCTTCAACCAGCCCTGATGTGAGCGGCTCATACTCATAATTATTCTCATTTCTGAACCTGTTAACCTTATTCTTCTTGTCATGGAACCTCCTGCCCCTGAGCTCTACGAGTTCCTTGACCTCATGAATGTAATCAAAGTGCATCCTCTCCTCTACAGCTACAAACCTTTCATCGCCTGAAATATGGTTCTCAATAAATTTCTCCGTCACCCGCTCCATAACTGGTTTAGCGTCTTTCCCATTGAGATAATCAAACAGAACCCCGATATCAGGCAGGGATCCGACCGGGCAGAAGAATGACAGCGGGGCTTTATTCCTGAGTATCAGAAGAGATATATTAAAGACAGAAACCTTGAAATCATAAGCATCTTTAAATGCAAAGATATTAGTAAAGGTATACTCAGAAGCATCTATTAGGCATCTAGCCAGGAAGCTGTCAATCTCGCCTTTCATGTTCAGGTCTATATCACTGAAGTCAGGAAATATCTTTAGAGCCATAAATAGATTATATCAAATAAAACTCATCTGTTAGGCCTAATTTCATAATTATAAATAAACTTTTCAATCGGCTAAATTCATGCTAAATATATTGAAAAGCTAATGAATAATGTAATGATTCAGTACTCCAGATATATTTACTTGAATTTTAAAAGAGAAATAGAGTATTTTTTTGCCGGAAAATCTTCATATTATTTTCAAATTATTTTACTAATTTTAATAAAAGACCAAGTAAAAGGAGCACTATGATGAAAAACCTTAAACGTACAAGAAACAAGAAGATGACTGATGCTGAAGTAGAGCTCTTTTGTCAGAGTGTTGAAGATGTACTGACACAGATAAAGGAGAGAAGCGAATCAACGAAAACAAAGAAGTCCAGGTCAAAAAAGAAGAAAGCAAACCCACCTATCTATGATGATGATGTTTCCCCTTCTGAGGAAGAACTGTTTGCTTCCCGTAATTAAGCACGACTTACAGCTTTAAATAACTTGACTATTTAATTTAACATATGTCACACTTCATAAAAGAAGATTACTGGACGTACTTGTGTCATTAAGCCTCACATATGTAATATCATGTTGGTTTACTCATGACTTACCTCCTTTAAGCTTCAAAAATCTAGAAGGAGGTATCATATTATGCCAACAGGAACAGTAAAGTGGTTCAACGAGTCAAAAGGCTTTGGTTTCATAACCCAGGAAGACGGACCCGATGTATTCGCACATTACTCAGAGATCCAGGGTGACGGCTTCAAGACTATTATGGAAGGCGACCTTGTCAGCTTTGAAGTAATGGAAGGCGACAAAGGCCCAAAAGCAACAACCATCGTAAAGCTTTAATATTTAGCTTTATAAATTTAGAGCAGGCTGCTGAAAAGCAGCCTGCTTTTTTTATTTTTACGACTTACGATTCCACGTACTTCCGGATTAAGCATTATTTAAGGATCTTCGACCCCGGATGTTTTTTATACCACCTGCCCCATGTTGTATCATCAGAAGGCAATTTGGGCAGCCAGCGTCCAAAGAACTCACCCTGAATACCCTTAAGCCCTTTTCTATATGGATACCAAAGCGTAAATGTCTCGCGGTCATATAGAACAAACGTGTCATCATAGGTCCATCCTGACGGAACTATAGTCAATGTCCTTCCGTCTATCTCGCGGCTGTACACAGCCGCCAGGTCTGCAAGCGGTCAGTATCCTACGGCAACCGGTTTGCCGTCAAGACTGCTGTTGGATATCTCGTGCCGTGTAAGCTTTCCTACAGAATATGCCTTTGACTCGCCCTCCCCCTCAACACCTATAACCCTGAGACTATCAGGCAGGTAAGAGCTGCCCTCATCAAGAAGACTGTCGTCAAGCGTTACAAAGGTGTCTTTGCCAATCCCATATTGGAATTCATCAGGCTTAAAACCTATTGATGCAGCCTGTGTTACATCCCATTTATACCCCGTTCGGTCATAGATATACTGTCTCTCACTATCCTGGCCGGCCTTATGTACGGTTGATTCTTCAACCGCGACACAGCCAGCAAAGAACAACAATATTATCAAACCTATATTCAGAACCTTCATAGCCCGCCTCCCTTTAGCATTTAAGGCATAAAACCCTACAACCTAATCATAATCATAATACGATGCATTCAGTATGATTTCAATCATAAAATTAAGTATGATATCATAACTATGGTGATATACTAGGACAAAAGAAACATGGAGGAATACATGCTCAGGTTTGCAGCTTTAATCCTTATATCTTTCACTATGATCTTCCCATTTTTGACCAATGCTGATGAGACAACAAAGGTGTACGAGGAGATAGTGATCTCAAATAAACTGAAAAGGGTTCTCGCATCAGAGATGAAGGTTCTTCAGCAGCATATGAACTCACTTGCTGCTTCAGTACCTGCCGGCAGGTTCACGGAGATAGCCGCTACTTCGGAAGAGATAGGTAAAAGAGACATTTTAGAAAAAAGACTCTCAGATAAGGAGCGGACAGAGTTGAACAACATTCTTCCCAGTGAATACAAGATATTTGAACATGAACTTTTCAGGGCTGCTGAGATGCTTAATAAGGCATCTGAAAACAACAACCCTCAATTTGTGAGCTTTTTTTACTCCAAACTTAATGAAAGCTGTATCATGTGTCATTCAATTTACGCAAAAGAAAGATTCCCGGATTTCAAAAATACTCATTAGTATTAAATAGTTACAAGCCCACGCCACATGAACATCCAAAAACGTTTTTATTGATCTCACGAAACCCTTGCGCTCTAAAATAAATCATGGTAAATGTATTCAATAAGCAGCCATAAATATTTTTAGATTCATATTCATCAAGGTGTATCATGAAGAAGTCGGTGAGACGCAGAAAGAGATTCACAGATGCAGAGGTTGACCTATATTGTCAGGGAATGGAAGAGATACTCGCAAAGATAAACGTAAAGAGCAAGTCCAAGAAGAAAAAGAAGAAATTGAAAGACATCCTGCCCTACGTTGAAGAGGAGAAAGACATTGAACATTGATCACGGTTAATCCCCTCCTTCCCTGCTGCTCATAAAAGTTGTGATATAATTACCAGTGAACGAACTGCACCGTTATAAACTCAATTAGTGATACAAATAGGGAGGTGTCATATGAGCGACATTAAAGAGAGAATATTCGAGACAGCCAATGAACTGCAGCTTGCCAATCTGGCCACTGTGATGGAGGATGGAACCCCATGGACACGATATCTAATGGTAAAGGCTGACGGCAACCTCACATTCCGTTTCTGCACCCATCTTGAATCAAGGAAGATACCTCAGATAAAGAACAATCCCAACGTACATATAAGCCTCGGAGTATCAAGCCTTGAGACCGCTCGTAACTGGCTTCAGGTACAGGGTACTGCAGAGGTCTCCACCGATCAGACAGAACGCGATGCATTCTGGTTCGATGACCTGAATAATTATTTTACAGGCCCGGAGGACCCCAGCTATTGTGTGGTTATCGTAACTCCCTCAAGGATAGAACTCGGGACTATGGGCAGTATGGATCCTGAGGTCTGGAAGCCAGTAGAGTAAGTATTGGGCAAGTCAAATAGTACTGCTAAAAACTCAAAGCTTGTATATTCAACCGACAGGGATATAGCGCGAAAAGAGCACCCTGCTGAAGCTCTTACAACACAGAACCTGCCTCCATCTGAGCAGAGGGTAATTGTAAAACTTGAACGCAAAGGCAGGGGCGGCAAGTCAATGACAATAATAGACGGACTACAAATGCCTTTACATGAGATGCGTGCCCTGCTCAAGGACCTGAAAGAAAAGCTCGGAACCGGGGGCTCCCTAAAAGAGAACTCGTTTGAGATACAGGGCGACAGGTGTGATGCTGTGATGAGCATTCTTGAGAAGATGGGGTACAAGCCTAAACGGTCAGGTAAATAATTACTTCTTGCTATCTTGAGGCGGCCTCTTCCTGAAGGTCTTCTTCCCTGTTGTTGCTGTCTTCTTCCCGCCAGGCCTTCCCGAATGTTTATCTTTCATCCCCTGCCCCTTTACCGGGCGTTTATTGACTGAAGGCTGTGGAGGGCGGGGTGCCCTTCTTTTATAGCTGGTAACGATCATCTCGTCCTTAAGATGCATAACAGGTATCTTTTGCTTTATATACTCCTCAACATCATGCAAGGAGTAGACGTATTGATCACATGCAAGACTTATCGCTTTACCGCGTGACCCTGCCCTTGCGGTCCTTCCGATGCGATGGACATAATCCTCAGGATCCATAGGAAGGTCATAGTTGATCACATGCGTGACATCATCAACATGTATCCCTCTGCTTGCCACATCGGTTGCAGTAAGTATCGGCAATGAACCGCTTTTAAAGCTTTCTAACACCTTCATCCTCTTTCTCTGGTCAAGGTTGCCTGTTATGGATGCAGCGGCATGGCCATTTACAGTGAGCAATCGTGCTGCCCTATCTGCCGCATCCCTTGTGTTGCAGAAGATGAGATATCGTCCACCAGGCTCTCCTCTGAGTATCCCCAGAAGAAGTCCGAACTTTTCTGAAGAGCCAACATGGTATAGCTCCTGCTCTATCTGCTCTACAGTAACCTGTTCGGGCGTAAGGGAGAATTTTTTAGGGAGATTCATATACTCATAAGTAAGCTCATGTACCCTATGAGAAAGAGTTGCCGAAAAGAGCATTGATTGCCTTTCGGAATAAGGAGACATCCTCCTTAAGAGAAAACGGATATCAGGAAGAAATCCCATGTTAAACATTCTGTCAGCCTCATCTATTACAAGGAACTCTGTCTTTTTAAGGCTGTAGACCTTTTGCTTTAGATAGTCAATGAGACGGCCGGGCGTGCCTATTACCACGTCTACCCCTTTTGATACCTCTTCACGCTGTTTATGGTAGTCAATTCCGCCAAATACCGGAAGTATCTTAAAGCCTGTGAAACGGCCGAGGAGCTTTGCCTCATTCGCAATCTGTACCACAAGCTCCCGTGTAGGAGCTATTATTAGCGTTCGGGGTGATGAGCTTCGTTTAGCGAGAGGTTTCTCAAGCATGCGGGAAAAGACGGCGATCAGAAATGCAGCTGTTTTTCCAGTGCCTGTCTGGGCCTGCGCTGCAATGTCATGACCCTTAAGAGCATCGGGCAGAGTCATCTCCTGAACTGGAGTGCACTCCTTAAAGCCAGTCTCTCTGATTCCCTCAAGAACCCTTATTCGTATATTCAGTTCATCAAATTTCACAACATCTACTATAACCTATAAAAGAAAAAGTGTGTAAGCAAGTCTACAAGAAAGGTATAATAAATGATTCGTTTATGGAAACCAGGAGCAAAACACAAAAGAAAAAAGATGCCCTACACCTTCAGGAGCTCGGCGAGAAACTGGTAAATCTCTCTCCCTCACAGCTCCGAGCCATAGATATTCCTGAAGATATAATGGATGCTATCAAAGACGCAAAAAAGATCAATAAACATGGCGGACTCAGGCGTCAGATGCAGTTTATCGGCATGCTGATGAGAAACACAGACCATAGCCCTATTGAAGAGGCTGTCCATGACATTGAAAATGCGCAGCACGCTAATACCTTTAACTTTAAGAAGGTCGAGACTTGGCGTGATGAGCTTATAAGCGGTAATGAACCTCTTATCGAAGAGATCCTGAATAGATACCCTGACACTGACAGACAGCAATTCACCCAGCTTATCAGAAATGCTAAAAAAGAGGTTGCTGAAGGTTGGTTAGAGAGAAG
>PJEL010001899.1_pt1 | contig 19997 bp, 15 predicted proteins | sample 1853271 | NCBI WGS metagenome assembly PJEL01 (sample SAMN08108733, study PRJNA415343) | Invertebrate metagenome, whole genome shotgun sequencing project. | host: Globobulimina | place: Sweden: Gullmar Fjord | collected 2015-08
CCTGCTCCTTGACTGGCCCTGGTGGACAGGTTTCTTTTTTGCCCTGCTCATTATCGGTCTTGGCGTCGGTGGTTTTCTGCTTCGAAAAATGATTCTGCGCCGCCGGGAGCAGCAATTTGTCGATCAGATTGTTTCCCAGGACGATATGCAAATGAAAGCCATGGCTGACAAGGAGAAAGAACAGTCCCGACTCCTGCAGACCCGCTGGAACGAGGCCATGGAAACCCTCAAAAAGTCCCACCTGCGTAAATTCGGCAACCCTCTTTATGTGCTGCCGTGGTATCTGGTCATAGGAGAAAGCGCTTCCGGAAAAACTACAGCCATCAAGAGCGCCCGGCTCTCCTCACCTTTTGCTGAAGCAACCCATATATCCGGTCTTTCCGGTACCCGAAATTGTGACTGGTGGTTTTTTGAACAGGCAATAATCATTGATACGGCCGGACGTTACGCAATCCGTGTGGATGAAGAGCGAGACAAGGACGAATGGCACAACTTTCTGTCCCTGCTTGCCAAATACCGCAAAAAAGAAGCCTTAAACGGGCTGATTGTCACCATTGCCGCTGATAAGCTGCTGGGTGGTTCCACCGAAGAACTTGAAAACGAGGGGCTGCAGATCAGGACCAGAATTGATGAACTGATGCTGTCTCTTGGTACCAAATTCCCGGTCTATGTGCTGGTGACAAAATGCGACCTTATAAAGGGAATGACCCAGTTTTCTGATAAGCTGCCTGAAAGCGTCATCAAACAGGCCATGGGTATGGTTACCCCCCAGGTCACCAAAGCGCCCCAGGCCTTCTGGAAACAGGCAATTGAAACGGTGAGCGAGCGTCTCAGCAATCTTCTTTTGCGCATTCTCCATGACAGCAGAAGCAAAGAGCTTGACCCGTCCCTGATCCTTTTCCCCTGTGAATTTGAACGGCTTGCCATTGGCCTAAAATCCTTCATGGGTAAAACCTTTCAGGAGAACCCCTACCAGGAAACCCCAATACTGCGAGGCCTTTTCTTCACCAGCGGCATGCAGGAGGGCACGCCCTATTCCCATTTTCTGCAGAAACTTGGACTGTTGGGCGAACAAGAGGTGCTTGCCGGTACAAACAGGGGCCTTTTCCTCCATGACTTTTTTGCCAAAATCCTGCCCATGGACCGGGGGATTTTTGCCCCGACCCGGCGGGTGCTTGAGTGGCAACGGTTAAGCAGGAACCTGGGACTAACCGCCTGGGTGGCCCTGATAACAGCTTTTTGTGTCTTGATCAGTTTTTCTTTTGTCAAGAACCTGCGCACCATGCGGGAAGTACCGAAAGAATTCCTGGAGTCTCCGATAATCAAAGGAGATCTGCTGCTCGATGTGGTGAGCCTGGATCAGTACCAGCAGGCAATTTTAAAAGTCGAGGAGAGAAACAAAGACTGGTGGATTCCCCGCTTCGGTCTCTACGAGAGCATTGATGTGGAGGAGCAGCTTAAAGTAAATTTCAGCCAGCAGTTTAAAAAGAGCTTCCTGCAACCTCTGGATACAAGGATGTCCGGCAGAATGGCCGGATTCACCCTGGCCACCTCCGACCAGATCATCAGCCGTCATATCAGCCATATGGTCCGCCGTATCAACCTGTTAAATCACCGGCTGAAAACAAAGGACCTGCAAACTCTTCTTGATAAGCCCCAGGCGTCTTTTCGGGTAACGATGTCACAGGACCAGGCACAAATGATCCCGGAGATCAGGAAAAAGATGGCAGATATGTATCTGCACTATCTGCTGTGGAACAAGGATGACAGCCAGATCAACCTTGAGAGAAATGAACTGCAGGCCTGGCTCAAACAAACCCTGGCCATAAAGGCCAATCAGCTTGACTGGGTCATTGTCTGGGCCAATGAGCAGGACGACCTTGAACCGGTGACTCTCCAAGATTACTGGGGAGGCAGTACTGACATGCAGGACGAGGTCCGTATTGCCCCTGCTTTTACCAAAAACGGCAAAGAGCATATTGATGCATTTATTGTCGAACTTGAAACAGCTCTGCCTGACCCGGGAGTAATTCTTATTGCCCGCCAGAAAATCGATTTTGCCGAGGTGCACCGCAACCAGTTCATGGACGCCTGGCGCACTTTTGCCGCCGGATTCCCACAAGGGGCTGAGCGTCTCAAAGGCTATGAGGAGTGGCTGCCCATGGCCCAGAAAGTTACCGGACTTTCCGGTCCTTATTTCAGCCTGCTTGACAAGATGGTGGAAGAGCTTGTCTTTGTTGCTGAGGTGGACAAGCAGCTGCCCACCTGGATTTCCCTGGCCTTTCAACACCAGTCCATCAAGAGCCAGGCTGCGGTACTTGCCAAGGCCGAAGGCGGGGCGCTTGTGGCCAAGGCCGGCATGAAATCCCAAAGCCTGCTGGGCAGAATCGGCCGCAAATTTGACTCGTCGAGTGCAAAAGACAGTCTTGATAATCAGCTGCAGGCCGCCAAGGCTCTGCTTATATATCAAAAGGCCTTAAAAGAGGCAATGCTGACGCTGGTTCCCAGAAAAACGGCCTATGTGACGGCTACGTCTGTTTTTAATGAGGAAATAACACCATTTTCGTCAGCGAAGCAGGCCGCTGCCATGATGAAGACATATATGACCTCTGGCAAGGTGGATGAGGATGTTTTCTGGCAGCTTCAAAACGGCCCCATAGATTTTCTCTGGGCCTTTGAGCGTACAGAGGCCGCCTGCTACCTGCAGGATCGCTGGGACAAGGATGTATTTGTCGAAATTCAGGGTGTCACGGACAGGCAAAAGATTCTCCATCTCCTGCTTGATCAGGACGGATATGCCATGCAGTTTATCAAAGGCCCTGCTGCCCCTTTCCTGAGCAGGAAGCCTAAAAAGGGCTATTATGCTGTCGCTGCCCTGGATGGCAAGATTGGTTTTGACCCTGGTTTTCTTAATTTTCTCACCCGTGGCGTCAGTGTCAAAAGATCAAGTCGTCCCAGTTATGATGTCTCAATTAAAGGTGTGCCCACCGGAGTGAATCCGGAGGCCCAGATCAAACCCCATGCAACCCATGTGGAATTGCAATGCGCAAGTTCAACCCAGAAATTAAGCAATTTTCAGTTCCCGATTTCAAAAAGTTTCAACTGGGGCCAGGAAACATGCGGTGATGTGCTCTTTGAAATTGAGGTAAGTGATATGGTGCTTACCAGGGTATACCGGGGCAGCCAGGCATTTCCAAAATTTTTAAATGATTTTAAAACAGGACAGAGAAAATTTTACCCGAAGGATTTCCCCAACTATCAGGATAAATTACAGAGGTTGGGCATTAAATATATCACGGTTAACTACCAGTTTGCCGGGCATAGACCGGTGCTGGAACTGCTCAGGGGCACACCTGGAGCTGTGCCATCAAGGATTGTTCAATGCTGGGATTAGGAAAACGGCAAAAAACGGTGACCCAATGGCAATGGGACGTTGCTGGAAAACATCCTGCAGCCCGGGACTTTTTTGCCGTGGGCCAAAAAAATTTGATGGCTGAGGCCTTTGCCGAGTGGCTGCGGCGCGGGGCGGAGCAGCTTGTCGTCATCTCAAAAGAACTGCTCGTTCGCTCCTGTTCCTGGCGTTTCTGGGCCAAGACTCCGCAAAATGGCATCTTGACCTGCGGGGTGATGCGAAACAGCTGTGATTCTGTCGGTCGGCCTTTCCCTTTACTTATCATGGGTACCGGCAAACTTGAAGATTGGGAAAAAAACTGGGAGCTTCTGCCCTTTGTCTGCGAAAGTCTGTGGAGCCAAATGGAACAGGCGGCAAGCAAAAATTACAGTTCTTTTGAGCTTTTTCAAGATGATGTGAACATGTTTCGACCGCCCCAGGGACGCTGGCAAGAAACGAACATGGAAAAAATGGTCCTTGCCGGGAAAAACGAATCAGGTCATGATTTTAATTGCAGTCCTGCCCTGGTTGAGCAGGACCAGGCCCTGTTTTTGCCTTTTCAGAGCAGTTGCCACAATGATTTTTTTGACATGATAAGCTCTACCCATTCTCTGCTTAAAACAAAAATAAACGTTGTGCCCAATTCCCTGTTTATGGGCGGTTTGATTGAACATCCCGGTCTTGCTCTTTTTAAAAGGCCGTTGTCCGGGCAAGATTTTGAACGTATGTGGGGTAATGCTTCATAAGCCACAAGTAATAAAAAAATGCTCCAGAGAAAATACCCTTGGGGCGCAAAAGGCATACAAGGTGCTTGACGATGGAAGTAAAAGAACTCATTCAAGCTGGGAAACTTGACGAGGCCAGGCAGCAGCTGGTGGCCGCCGTGAAGGCCTCGCCTGCTGATCTAACCAGCCGGACCCTTTTGTTTCAGGTGCTCAGTTTTAGTGGAGAATGGGCCAAGGCGGATAGACATTTAGAAGCCATCGTGGCCCAGGACAGCAACCGCGGGGCAGGAGCACTCGGTTACAGAAATATTATCCATGCCGAGATAGAGCGGCATGAGGTGGTAAGCAATAATCAAAATGGATCATTTCTTTCCGATCCACCTGATTACCTCGACCTTTTTTCATTGTTTCGTCAGAAATTAGGTGAAAAAAAACAAGATGAAGCAGAAGAGCTGCTGGTGAAACTTGACGCCCTGCGTCCTCCAATCAGCGGCACTGTTAATGAGACACCTTTCAGCGGTTTCTGTGATACTGATACCACCCTCTTTCCCTTTCTTGAAGTAATCGCCCATGATCGATACCTGTGGGTTCCCTTTGAATCTATCCGTGAACTTTCCCTTTCCCCGCCGGAGTCTTTTATTGATCTCTTGTGGATAGCAGCCCGGATAACCACCTGGGAGGGACTTACCATGAACTGTTACTTGCCGGCTCTCTATCCAAATTCGTTTCTCCATGAGGACCCGCGAATAAAAATGGGACAGATGACTGACTGGACCCCACTGACCGGGCGCTATGCCAGAGGGATCGGCCAGCACGTCTTTGAGGTGGGTGAAAAAGAGATGGCCATTCTCGAGATTCGAGACGTAACTTTCAATTTTCCAGGAAATATAGAAAGCGATGAAAAAGACACTTGATATCCAGGCAATACTGTCTCCCATAGCAGATGATAGCCCTGCCGGCGAGCCTCTGCGTTACGATCCTGTTTTCGATGAAATACAGGAGGCGCGAAGAGCAGATGATGATTTGGCCAGGGGAGACTGGCAACATGAAATAAAAACATCAGACTGGGACAAGGTCTTTGAGCTTTCGGTCTCTGCCTTAACAGAAAGGACGAAGGATCTTCAGATCGGGGTCTGGCTGCTTGAATCCTTAACCGCAACGGAAGGGTTTGAAGGACTGCATGCCGGACTGCAGATTATGACCGGATTCCTGCAACAATTCTGGGACCATGTCTATCCGCTGATCGAAGATGACGATCTCGATTTCCGGGTTGGGCCCCTTGAATTTTTAAATGACAAGGTGTGGCTGGCTGTCAAGCATATCCCCTTAACCGACAGCAGCAAAACCCCTGGCTATTCCTGGATGAAGTGGCAGGAGTCACGGCAGGTTGGTTCAGATCAGGACAGCCGCAACCAGTATGGCGATGTGGATGAAGACAAACGGCAGGCGCGGGAAGAGGCCATAACTGAAGGCAAATTAACTGCCGAGGACTTTGACGCAGCTGTGGCCAGTAGCCCGAAGTCTTACTATGAAAATTTATATGGTCATGTAACAGCCTGCTCTGACGAGTTCAAACGTTTCGATGAAATAGTAGATGAAAAATTTGGCCGTGAGGCCCCGAGACTTGCTGAATTTAAGACCGCCCTGGAGGACTGTGATCGCCTTGTGGGCAAGATCCTAAAGGAAAAGAAAGAGCAGGAGCCGGATGTTGTCTCTGACGAACCCATGACAGAGGAGGCGCAAGAAGAGGTGCAGGAAGAGCTTGGTGTTCAGGAACCCTCGCAGACAAACGAGGAGGCTCCACCTGCCAACAAACTCCCCTTCTCCTCCGGTCCTGTGGCAACCTACCGTGTTAACCGTTTGCTCGGTTCCGCCGGTATTGAAGAGGCAGTCTGGCAGGACACCCTGGCAAGACTGCAAGCAGATGGGATTAAGCCGGCCCTGGAGCAACTTCTCGGCGCCTCATGCAGTGCGCAGTCCATGCGGGAAAAAACAAATTTCCGCCTTCTCATGGCTAAGCTCTGTTTAAAGGGTAACCGTCCTGATCTGGCCAGACCCATAGCCGAGGAACTTAATTCCCAGATGGAAGAGTTGCAGCTGGCCAGGTGGGAATCCCCCATCTGGATAGCTGAGGTGCTTGATACCCTGTACCGATGTTTGTCATACGAGGGCGCCCCTGATGATGACATTTATCGCTCCAGGGAAATACTTATGAGACTTTGCACATTGGATGTCACCAAGGCGCTGGGGCATATGAGTTGATAAATAAGCTGTTCAGCTGATAAGCAATTAAGCGGTTAAGCAAGAAAGCGGTTTTGGGCAGTTGCTCAACAACTCAGCAGCTTACCAAGCTCATCAGCTCTTAAAATTGAAAAAGGAGGAGTGATATGGCTAAAGAAAGTCTGCAGCATACCCTTGACCGGGTAAGATCCCCCAGGGTCCAGATTACCTATGATGTGGAGATTGGGGATGCGATTGAAATGAAAGAAATCCCTTTTGTTGTTGGGGTAATGTCGGACCTATCCGGCAAGCCTGACGAACCGCTACCCAAGCTCAAAGAGAGAAAATTCATTGAGATCGACCGTGACAATTTCAACAATGTACTTGAAGGCATGAAACCCCGGATCGCCTACAGAGTTGACAACAAGCTCATTGATGACGATTCCCAGATCGCTGTTGAACTTCGCTTTAAATCCATGGATGATTTCCATCCGGAACGGGTTGCAGAGCAGGTCGGTCCGGTGCGCAAACTTGTTGATGCAAGAAAAAGACTTTCTGAGCTGCTCAATAAGCTCGATGGCAACGACAAACTCGATGAACTACTCCAGGATGTTATATCAAGTACAGATTCCTTGGAAAAACTGGGTGAAGAGGCCGGTGTCGAGAAAAAAGATGAACCAAGTAAAGAATAAAGGAGGGGGACCATATGGCAGAAAATGAACAACAGGTCCAGCCTGAAGCACAGGCCGGAGAAGCGCAGGAAGAAAAAAGCCTCCTGGACCAGATAATTGATGATGGGCGTCTCGCCAGAGAGGACAGCCAGCGAGACTATGCGAAAGATGTGGTAGGGGAGTTTGTCTCCCAGATCATGGCCGGAGAAATAACGGTTTCTAAAAATACCGAGGCCATGATCAATGCCAGAATCAGTGTCATTGACAAACTGATTTCCGACCAGCTCAATGAAGTCATGCACCATGAAGATTTTCAGAAAATTGAGGCTTCCTGGCGTGGGCTGCAGTATCTGATTGATCAGAGCGAGACTGGTGAAAAGCTTAAAATCAGGGTCATGAATGTAAACAAGAAGGATCTGCTCAAGGACATGGAAAAGGCCAGCGAGTTTGACCAGTCCACCTTGTTCAAAAAGATCTACGAGGAAGAGTTTGGTATGTTCGGCGGTGCCTCATACGGAGCCTTGATCGGCGACTATGAGTTTTCCAATCATCCCCAGGATCTGTCCCTGCTGGAAAAGGTTTCACAGGTGGCAGCCGCTGCCCATGCTCCTTTTATCTCAGCGGCAGGACCGGAACTTTTTAATTTTGACAGCTTTACCGAACTTGGCGAACCACGGGATATGGCCAAGATTTTCCAGAGTGTGGAGTATGCCAAATGGAAATCCTTCCGGGAATCGGAAGACTCGCGTTATGTCGCCCTGGCCATGCCCCATATTCTCATGCGTCTGCCCTACGGCCAGGCCAATGTGCCGGTGGAAGCCTTTAATTATGAAGAAGAGGTGGATGGAACCGATCACAAGAAATACCTGTGGGGCAATGCTGCCTGGGCGCTTGGCACCCGGCTCACTGAAGCCTTTGCCAAATACCACTGGTGCGCGGCCATTCGTGGTGTTGAGGGCGGCGGCCTGGTAGAGGGCTTGCCCGTGCATACCTTTAAAACCGATGAGGGAGATGTGGCCTTAAAGTGTCCCACTGAGATTGCCATAACCGACAGGCGGGAAAAGGAGCTTGCCGACCTCGGGTTTGTGCCGCTGGTGCATTGTAAAGGAACTGATTATGCGGCCTTTTTCAGTACCCAGACAGGCAATAAACCCAAGGTCTATGACTCGGACTCTGCCAATGCCAATGCCAGACTGTCCTCCCAGCTCCAGTATATTCTGGCGGTTTCACGATTTGCCCATTATCTCAAATCAATGATGCGCGATAAAATTGGCAGTTTCATGACCCGCAAGAATGCCGAGGATTTCCTCAATCGCTGGATCAGCAATTATGTTTTACTTGATGATAATGCCAGCCAGGAGATGAAGGCCAAATACCCTTTACGGGAAGCCCGTATTGATGTCAGTGAAGTGCCGGGTAAACCAGGCGCTTATCGGGCGGTGAGCTTTCTCAAGCCTCATTTCCAGTTAGATGAGTTGTCCGTTTCGTTACGCCTGGTCGCTGATTTGCCGCCTCCGGCGAAAGGATAGAAAAAGTTATTATGCTGATAAGCGAGGGAAAGATTTTGGGCAGTTGCTCAACAGCTTATCAGCTAAAATGAGATGAAAAATTAAAAGAGGAGATGACCATGCCGGCTGATGATTTTTTGAAAATTGATGGAATTAATGGCGAAAGTACAGATGACAAGCACAAGGAGTGGATAGAGGTGCTCTCTTACAACTGGGGTGTTTCTCAAATGGCATCCGCTTCAGCAAGTTCGTCTGGCGGTGGAACGACCCAGCGTTGCGACCTGCAGGACCTGAGCATTGTCAAGTTGCTGGATAGTGCCACTCCGATGCTGTTTAAGGCCTGTGCCAAAGGTGACCATATCAAGGAGGTAAAACTTGAACTGTGCCGTGCCGGTGGAGACAAACTGATGTACATGGAATACACCTTAAGTAATGTTGTTATCAGCTCTGTAAGCACCGGCGGCGGTGGTGGTGGAGAACCAACCGAGTCGATAACATTTAATTATGGAAAAATTAAACTCAATTACATCAAGCAGAAACGTGCTGACGGCTCAGGCGGTGGAAATGTTCCTGCCGGTTGGGACCTTGAGTCCAATGCCCCGTTCTAATTTTTCTTTATTTCTGTGAGAAAGAACAGGCAGACTATTCAGGCGTCAATTCTGGACAGGCTCATCGACCGGGAACCAAAGGTCACCCATGAGCCTGCTCCAGAGGGTTTTTCTGTGGGACAAATTAAAGATTCCGTAGCAAGGGATCTGGAAAACCTGCTAAACACCAGACGCAATATTATTGTTCCTCCGCCCTCGTGCCAGGAGGTGGGCAACTCTCTGTTTGTTTACGGGCTACCTGATTTCACCAGCAAGAACCCGGGAAATGTGTCCGTCCGCTCACAACTTCGCCTGGAAATCGAAAAGACAATAGCACGCTTTGAGCCGAGGTTGAAAAACATTACCGTTCATATTGATTCTCCAGCAGCCGGCAACAGAGAGCTTAAGTTCAGAATTACCGGGGTTCTTGTTGTGGATCCCATATCCGAACCGGTGGTTTTTGACACAAATTACGATTTAAATAGAAGTAATTATACTATAACAAAATAGATATTATATGGATGATGCACTGCTGAACTATTACGAACGGGAATTGAACTATGTCCGGCAGATGGGGGCGGAGTTTGCCGGGAAATACCCCAAAATTGCCGGGCGCCTGCAGCTTGAACATGACAAGTCTTCTGATCCTCATACAGAACGGTTGATCGAAGCCTTTGCCTTTATCAGCGGTCGCATTCATAAAAAAATAGATGACGATTTTCCAGCCATTACTGAATCGCTTTTTAATGTCATTTATCCCCATTATAACAATCCCATCCCTTCCGTGACCATAGCCCGTTTCGAGCCAATCATGCAGAACATAACCGAAGCCGGTTATCTGATTGACCGAGGCACAAAGCTCTATTCCAAACCGGTTAACGGCACCCCATGCCAGTTTACCAGCTGTCAGCCGGTACATATCTGGCCGGTGGAAGTAATCGAAGCCGGAATCAAAGAGCCAAAGATGTTAGTCAGGGATGCCCAGCAGGCCATTCATCTTCAACTGAAAACAGCAAATAATATCCCCTTTTCCGAGATTGAATGGAAAAGCTTACGTTTTTTTCTGCATGGCCAGCATCAGCACGTTTTTCAGCTTTACGAGCTGCTGTTTAACAATGTCTGCCATGTGGAATTCGAAGCCGGGGCAGGCACTGGAGCAGCCAAAAGTATTAGCTTGGCTCCTTCGTCAATCAGCCCGGTTGGCTTTGAGGATGAAGAAGGCGTTTTGCCTTTTTCCAAGAGGTCCTTTCCAGGTTATCGCCTGCTTTACGAGTATTTCAGCTTTCCTGAAAAATTTCTTTTTTTTGATCTGCTTGGTCTCGACAGATTAAGGCAAGAAAAGCTTGGCGACACTCTGGATATCTGGATCTATTTAAACAAAATTGCCAAAAGCAATCTTGTGGTAAACAGCGACACCTTCTGCCTCAATGCTGCTCCGGCGGTTAATCTTTTTTCAAAAATAGCAGAACCGATCCGGGTGGAGCAGCGCAAGACTGAATATCAGGTGATACCTGATCTCAGAAAACGGCAGAGCACTGAAATCTACAGTATCGACAAAGTAACAGCCTCGTCAGCGGCAACTCCAGGCAAGCACTATGAATACAGGCCTTTTTACTCCATGCGCCACCACTTAAGTGAAGATGACTCGCACAGCAGAAGGGCTTACTGGCATATCCAGCGTCGTCATTCCGGTAAAAAGGGCGACAATGGCACAGAGGTCTTTCTTTCCTTTGCCGATCTTGACTTCAAACCCACCGACCCGGGGGTGGAGACTTTACTGCTGCACACCACCTGCACAAACAGGGATCTGCCCGCAAGGCTCCCCTTTGGTGCCCCGGGTGGTGATTTTGATCTTGAGATTGCCGCCCCCCTTGTCAAGGTGAGCGGGGTCATGAAGCCAACCCCCTGCTGTCGTCCTTCGCTGGGTGGTGGCCTGCATTGGCGCCTCATATCACATCTTTCTCTGAACTACCTGTCAATCGTCCAGGGAGGCGAGGAGGCGCTGCGGGAAATCCTCCGGCTGTATGATTTTGATAATTCACCGACAACACGGCAGCAGATTAATGGAATTTCCGGCCTGAAATCACGTTATGTCACCAAGAGAATGGGGCGCTCCCTTGGACGGGGAGTGCAGGTTGAAATCGAATTTGATGAAGATAAGTACGTCGGCACCGGACTTTTTCTTTTTACCAGTATTCTGGAAAGGTTTCTCGGCCAATACGTGTCGGTAAATTCATTCAGCCAGTTGGTGGCCCGAACTATCCAGAAAAGTGAGGTATTGAAACAGTGGCCCCCGAGAAGCGGCAATCGAGTTCTCCTGTAGAAGAGAGCTTTAAGGAGGAATTTTACACCTTTTCCTTTTTTAAAGCTGTTGACCTACTGGAGAAGCTTCATCCAGACAGGAAGCCTCTGGGCCAGACCCAGGATCCTCGCCAGGAGGCAGTGCGTTTTTCTGTCTCACCAAGTCTCTCTTTTGCCCCCAGTGATATTGCCGGTTTTTCACCAGCCACAGAAGACGATCCGTGTAACATGGATGTTGCCTTCATGGGTCTTCTCGGCCCATCAGGAGTCTTGCCCCACTGGTCCAATGAAATGGCAATGGAGCGCAAGCGGAATAAAGACTCCAGCATCAGCGCCTTTTATGACATCTTCCACCACCGGCTCATCTCCCTTTTTTATCTTGCCTGGAAAAAACACCAGTTCCCGGTAAGCTACATGGCGGGTTCCCGGGATAAGCTGTCCGGCTACCTTCTAAGCCTTGCCGGTCTTGGAACCGCCGGGTTACGAGGGCGCATCGGCCTGCCCGAAGAATCGCTTTCTTTTTACAGCGGCCTCTTATCCCGTCAGACCCCTGCGGCGGTATCCATTGAATCGGCGGTGGCCTATTATTCCGGCACTACGGTTGCTGTTGACCAGTTTGTCGAAAGGATGATTCCCCTGTCCCGGGAAGATCAGACCAGTATTGGCGCGGCAAATGCCAGCTTAGGAGAAGATACGGTGTGCGGCAGTTTTGTCTGGGACTGCCAAACAAAATTTCGGGTCAGTCTCGGTCCGATGGGCCTTGATGAGTTCCTGCGTTTTCTACCAAGCGGTGACCTGCTGCGGCCTATTTTTTCCTTTGTCCGCTATATGGTGGGCATTGAATACGAATTTGACGTGCGCGTGCTGCTGAAAAAAGAGGAGGTTCCGTCCTGCATTCTCGGAGCTGAGACTCCGGCCCCACGGTTGGGATGGTCAACCTGGATCAAAAGCCCAGGCCATGAGCACCAGGAAGATCCCTACATCACCTTTGAGGAGGAAGGATTAGAGCTGATGAGCTGTTAAAAGAGAAGCTGTGAAGCTATTAAGCTGATGAACGAATAAGCTATTTAGAAAAATCGAGTCAAATGAAAAAAAGGAGTTGTTCTTATGGCGATTTCAAATCTCAAGTCCCTGATTGGAAAACTCAACACCGCCTGCCGAAAAAGCCTGGAGTCCGCAGCCGGTCTCTGTCTGTCGCATACCCATTATGATGTGGAACTGGAGCATTTTTTCATCAAACTCCTTGATATCAATGATACGGATCTACAGAAGATTCTCAGATATTTTGAGATAAACGAATCGCATCTGATTGGTGATCTGACCAGAAGCATTGAGGAATTCAAAACCGGTAATGCCCGCACCCCTGCCCTTTCGCCCCGCATCCCGCAAATGATCAAAGAGGCATGGCTTGTTGCCTCGCTTGATTTCCAGGTAAACGCCATTCGCAGTAGTCATATTATTATTTCTTTGCTGTCCAATACCGAGACAGCACGGGGGCTCTATGCCAGCTCGTCCCTGTTTAAAAAAATCTCTGTTGAGACCTTAACAGAATCCTTTGCCGATTTAACTGCCGGCTCAGTTGAGGAAAATGAGGAAGTATCCACTTCTGCAGCTCCTGCTGCAGGAGCTGGTGGTGGAGCCACAGCACCTATGGCAGGGGGAAAGGGACAGGCCCTGGCCCAATACACGGTTAACCTCACTGATAAGGCTAAAAAGGGAGAGATAGACCCGGTGCTTGGCCGTGATTTTGAGATTCGTCAGATGGTGGATATCCTCATCCGCCGCCGCCAGAACAACCCGATTCTCACCGGTGAGGCTGGAGTGGGTAAGACCGCGGTGGTTGAAGGTTTTGCCCTGAGAATCTCCGAAGGTGACGTACCGCCGCCTTTGCAGGGAGTGGCCATTCACACCCTTGACCTGGCACTTCTCCAGGCAGGTGCAGGCATCAAGGGTGAGTTTGAAGAGCGGCTGAAACAGGTGATAAATGAGGTCAAAGGTTCTCCTGTGCCGATTATCCTTTTTATTGATGAGGCCCATACCTTAATCGGTGCCGGTGGTTCCGCCGGGGCCGGAGATGCGGCAAATCTGCTTAAACCGGCCCTTGCCCGTGGCGAACTGCGCACCATTGCCGCCACAACCTGGGCGGAATACAAAAAATACTTTGAAAAAGATGCGGCCCTGGCCCGTCGCTTCCAGGTAGTCAAAGTGGAAGAGCCGGATGAAGAAAAGGCCATGGTCATGATGCGGGCCATTGCTCCTTTTATCGAAAATCATCATAAGGTGATGATAACCGATGCGGCCCTCGCCGACTCTGTCCACCTTTCCCATCGCTATATTTCTGGAAGACAGTTGCCGGATAAATCGGTCAGCGTGCTTGATACGGCCTGTGCCAGGGTAGCCATAGGGCTGACCACCAGTCCTCCTGCAGTTGAAGAGGCATCGCGGCGCATCGGCCAGATTGACCGAGAAGCAAAGATTCTTGAAAAAGAGGTCCTGATGGGCCAGGAGCATGACCAGCGCCTTGAAGAGTTGGCTACTAACAGGGAAGAAACCACAAAAAACCTGGAGGAACTTGACACGAAATGGAAGGCGGAAATGGAGGTGGCGGACAAGATCGTTGCTGCGCGAAAAGAGATCCTGGAATTGCACGAAGAGGATCCTGCTGCCCCGGAACTTACTGAAAAACGTGATGAGTTGAAAGAACTGGAAGCAGAGCTTGCCGAGGTTCAGGGTGATGATCCACTTGTCCAGATATCTGTTGATTCCACCACTATTTCCGATGTCATTTCCGGCTGGACCGGTATTCCCACCGGCAGGATGCTCACCGATGAAATCACCACAGTGATGAACCTTGATAAACTTCTGGCCAAACGGGTCATCGGCCAGGATCATGGTCTGAGCGCCATGGCCCAGACCATCCAGACCGCCCATGCCGGTATCGAAGATCCGTCCAAACCCACCGGGGTGTTCATGCTTGTTGGTCCTTCCGGAGTGGGTAAAACCGAAACCGCCCTGGCCCTGGCCGATCTACTCTATGGCGGCGACGAAAACATCATCACCATCAATATGAGCGAGTACCAGGAGGCCCATACCGTTTCCAGCCTGAAAGGCTCTCCCCCAGGATACGTAGGTTACGGTGAGGGTGGGGTACTGACTGAAGCGGTGCGCAGGCGACCATACAGCGTTGTCCTGCTTGATGAAGTGGAAAAAGCCCATAACGATGTCATGGAGCTTTTTTACCAGGTCTTTGACAAGGGCATGCTGGAAGATGGTGAGGGACGGCGCATTGATTTTAAAAATACCCTGATCATCCTCACCTCGAACCTTGGCACCGATACCATTATGAAGGTCTGTGCTGATGAGGAAACCAAACCGGAACCAGAGGCCCTGGCCGACACCCTGCGCCCTGAATTGCAGGACCATTTCAAACCAGCCTTTCTCGGACGACTGAAAGTGATCCCCTATTACCCGATTACCGATGACAACCTGCGCTTTATCACCAGACTGAAATTAAATGCCGTTGCCAAGCGCATGCGGGAAAACCGCAATACAACCTTCACCTATGGCGATGACGTGGTGGAGGCAATCGCCAGCCGCTGCACCGAGGTTGACAGTGGGGCACGAAACATTGACCACATCCTCTCGCATACCTTGCTACCGGAGATGAGCAGGGAATTGCTCAGTCGCATGGCAGAGGCTGTTGATATTGGCGAGGTAGAGGTGACGGTTGGTGATGAGGGGTTTGTCTATGAGGTGAAATAGCCGGTAAACCAGAAAATTTGAGGCAGATTGCCAATATTGCTTTTTTAAGCCTTGAAACTGAGCCGAATCAGGCCTGACAATTATTACACCAAGGGGACGTTATGTCTTATCAATGGTTGAAGGTAAAAAAGTCTGATATTAGCTTTACCAAAGGATTTAAGGATAAACATTTATGCATCAACAAAAGTGATGCAGACAGCATAAGCTCAAGTTATTCAGGTAAAAACCACCTGACGACAAAATATAATTTTTTGTTAAATTCCGGTAATTTTAAATTCAAAAACAACCCTGACTATAAAAATCAAATACTTTTATTACTCATCTTATATGGCTGGTATTATATTGACGGAGACCTCAAAAACTCAAGCAACCTTCCGCAAATATATCAAGTACGAGGAGCCGCCTATGTGAACAAAGGAACGCTGAGCGCTCCGGAGAAGATAAATGTGAAGCATTTAGATTCAAATTTTGACATATCTTCGGACCTTCAAGCAATAGCTTGGGTAATTAAGTCAAAAAATGACGTAAAAAAAACCATGACCGATCCAGGCCCCAGCACAGTTAAAACTGTTTATGCTAAAAAAAAGGTTTATTAGCCATTAAATGAGTAAGCGCAAAAAAACGGTGATTTTTACGATAAAAAAAGAGTGACAAAATGTTTAGCCCCTGACTGACCAAATTGACAAGCAATACAAGGAAAGGAAATTTTCGTGACAGCAAATACTGCTTTTCTCACTGACCCGGAGGATTTTTGCTCGACCTACGCACTTCACCCTACTGATCTCAGAGTAATGATGAAATCAGGTATCGGCTACTCCAGCGTCCCATCAAACAGACGAGTGCAGTACTGTCAGATCGTCTCGGGAGCGACCTTGAGAGATTTACAAGTTCCCATCAACACGAATTGCTACAGTGCTGTTTTATCTGACACTACCCCCGGACACAATGATGCCGCCAACTGGTTTACCGTCTTTTATCTCCCCTGGGGTGGCGGGAAAACATTTCGCATTACCCTCAAGAACAGACAACAGAACATGCAGGACCCGGATATCTTCATTACGTCTGAAGTTAATGGATGCTCAGTCTTTGTCGAGGGAAGCCGGGCTGAACCGACTGTCTATCATGTTAATAACAGTGGCGGGACCTCTCCAACTTCTGGAAGTCTGCAACCGGCCTGGGATAATTTTTTCGCCCCAAAACAGCAACGGATGACTGACTGGGTAGAGGATGTACCTGCTCCAAAATCGATACGACAGGATCCTACTCTTTTGACTCAAAACCCTCCCAAAGCCGTGCATGCAAGAAACTACATGGACCTTGTGCACACGCACCGCCCTACAGACTCAAGAACTCCCAGGGGAGACGTTAGAACCGAAATAAAAGGAAAGCACCAGCAGGCAAAGAAGATCACTATTACCAAAACAATATATGCCCCATGCGGCACAGTATTTGGAATACGTGAAAATGGCGAATGGACTTTCTATTATCAAAGAAAAGCCACCATGTTTTTCATGTGGAATGCTACAAGAGGATTTTTAAAGAAAAAAATCACCAAAGGACAGGCAATAGCCAGACAGTACGTTATTGACTGTGAAGAGTTCTGGCCCGGTGGCGGCGGATCCATCTACGCCGGCTCATCGCCTCCTATGATCCCTGACGATTTTTTTTCATAAAACTTATTTTCAGGAACATCGTAAGGTGAAATATGGGCCCATTTCCCCGAAATGGGGTCACCTCTGCTTTGGCTTGTGATTAACATTGTCTTTAAGTGAAAGCAAACAGTCGAAAAACCTGCCTGGCCCAAATCTTCAGCGGCAGTCACCAAGGTTTTTATTAAAGAGAAAGGTCAGAGGAAAGCCAGGGTACAAATATAAAATACAGCCAACCAGGAGGTATCGTGTCATCTTTACATGCCTTAGATACTGTTAACGCCTATACGAAGCAATGCCGAACAATTTGGGATAATTGGCTCCAAAAAACTCCTCAAGAGGGGACGCCGAGGAGAAAAAGAGAATTTGGCGGTCTAATTGACAGGCTGTGTCAAATGGCTGGGATAAAAGAACTGCAGAAAGCATCGGCTGTTAAGTCAAAAGACTATGGCTATTTCAGCATAGATGACTGGAAGGTTGTCTTTGGCGGAACCTACATCGCCAACCCGGCTATAAAACTGGAGGAATTCGTCAATTTTTGTGTGACCATATATCATGAGGTACGCCATGCTGAACAAAACGCAAGGATCGTCCAAGGAATTGCACTTAGCAGGCATACTTATAAAGATATGCCGGATGTTGCCGATTCACCTCAGGATATGAGCCGGCTCACAGGCATGAACCTGGACGCTGTTAAACATGCAATGAGCCGAAAGGGCAATTACGATACACTCTTTGCAGCGACCCCAAGACTCAAGCACTGCATCATAGGTGGAGGCGGGGGGTGGAAAAACTGGGACCCCACAGTTAACTCCTGGGTGCTACGGGCATGCGAGCCAACCCAAAGTCTGTTTGCCAAAATCGGTCAAAGCAGCAGGCACACCAACCATAAAAACCCATTTGATAAAGGGAAAACACGCATCAACATTGATGAGGACGCATTTGATGATGTGTGGCGCACAATGTTTTACGACAACGCAGAAGATGAGATTGACGCAGTTGCCTGTGAAAATTTGGTTAAAGACTCCCTTGTCAAGAAATTCACCAATTACAACGGCAATAAACACTTGATGCGGCATGCCCTTGGATTGACGTGGTAGCCTAAGAGGAAAAAAACAGACGGAAATATTTCGGCAGAAATAGATGAGGACGGGAAGCGGGGCCTGAAACTGCAACCACGCCTCAACAGGGAGGACCAACATGAGTCTCATAGAAAAACGCGGCAAATGCCTAGACGCACTGGAGAGTTATACCGAGGGCAACTGGAACACATTGCGTCCCAGTGTTGAGGCATGGTGGAAAGCCTATAAAAAATGGGAGAAAGGCGATACATGGAAAAAAGCCAGGGAAGAGGGACGGCTGACCATCCGTGTCTATAATCCTCCCGACAGCACCCCATCAACGAAATGGGAGACAAGCCACACAAGCTCGCTAGGCAAGGACTCAGTGAAGAAGGCCCAGGTTAAACATGGCGACCAAGCCTGGGACGTGAGTGCACGGGGAATCTATTTAAGAACAATTCCGTCAAATTGCTTCGAAGCCCCGGTGCAGATGGCGGCGAAATATCAACTTGGCCTTCATGACCTGAGCGCGTCACTTCTAAAGCCGAATGTAAAGATCTCCGAACAGTTGTACCTCAGACTGGATAACGGCAAAAATGGCGCATTTGCTGTATTCATGCCATTACCGGACATGGCTGATCTCTTCATCTATGACACATTGGAAACTCTCACCAAGAGCCCGGTGCACAACGTCGGCATACTCTTTTTAATGCGGGACATCCGCAGCAGGATGACCCGTCTGGCCCAGGCACATCATGCGGATATGGGGGCAAAGGCATTTGCCTCAAAGCCTGACAGTAAGAGTTTCCCCAAATTTGGATATGGGGCATCCGACTATACCGGTGAAGATAAGCTCCGCGGCGTGAACGGGAACATCGGAGCCCAGGGCCTGCTGGAACTGAAAAAGAAAGCTGTCTGGTATAAAGAAATCCTGGCCAAACAAACAACAAGATACAATGAAATTGTCATCGCCTACAGAGAGCATGCAAACAAAAAAGAATTCCCTAAATTCGCTCAGTGGGATTTTGACCAAAAAAAATACAAGGTACTGAGCCTGGTTGGAAAAAATTTCGTAGATACCATTGAATGGCTTGATGACAAAGCAGTTATACCGGTGTGATGAAACATCCTGCGAAATGGTTGTAAAGGATACGGCAAGATCCAGCAACTGTTAACAAAGTTCGTCACAGACAAACGAGAAGGAGAAAAATGATACTGGATCCACCCTCGAAACGGCTGGCACAACAAGCAGATGCTACCTTGAAACTTTATATAGAAAAAGGCGGACCCAAATTCGGCACCCGACAGGACCAACTCTACCAAGAGTTTGTTTCACGCGCCCTCAGCCTGAAAAGCAATACCTACCGTTTCTGCATTCAAGCATTAGCCCGTACGGCTTCTATACCTTGGGAGATTCCAGATGCCAAAGTAATACATAATTGGCAAAAAAAAGACATTGGTAATTATGTGGAGAAAAACCCTCTCAATTGTTGGATGTCAATACTTTACTGTGCCTTTCAGGCAGACATTTTCGACAAAAAACAATGTTTTACCCTTGATAAAGCTTTCCGGTCACATGTTGCAGGAGATAATCTCTTAGAAACGCTGAGGAAGGGATTTGGCGCCGTTGATGTAAATCTGGATAAATTAAAGATGGGTGACATTTTGTTTTGGTACAGAAGTGGTAAAAAAGTGGCATCCACATCCCTGTACGGCAAATCATCGCTCGGAGGAAAAAAAAACAAAGCGACCATTAAAACTGAGCAAGGCGTCTATCATATTGTAATCTATCTTGGCAAAGCCACTATAGATACGAGGTTGGGCAAAACGTTAGCAAAATCCTCCAGCGTAGTGCCTAAGGATTTTATATGGCAAAACTCAGGACTGTCATCATGGGGGATCATTTACAGCCGGGCTCTCTCCATGATTGCCCCTTTTCCTGAGGTGAAGCGAGGGACGAAAGGGACCTTGCATGCATTACGGCCATGGGCAAAAACTATTGTCGTGTAAGAGATGAGGTGCATCCATAAAATTACAAAAGAGCTGATGGAGTGTTGATGAAATGATGATTGATTTTCTTATGCTTTCTAACGAAAAAACAGCGAGATAGCTTGGCCCGACC
>PJEL010001900.1_pt1 | contig 19996 bp, 14 predicted proteins | sample 1853271 | NCBI WGS metagenome assembly PJEL01 (sample SAMN08108733, study PRJNA415343) | Invertebrate metagenome, whole genome shotgun sequencing project. | host: Globobulimina | place: Sweden: Gullmar Fjord | collected 2015-08
TCTTCGAGTTGGAGCTGTTGGATCGCGTCGGCGACATTGTAGTCAGAAACCGCATTTTGGTTCGAGTACAGCGCCAGGGTGAGGGAGGTGCCCATGAACAGGACCGCTACAACGGTGGTCCGCTGGAGGAGGCCCGCCGGCCCTCGAGGTCCAAACATCGACGACGGTCCGCCGCTGCCGCCAAGTGTCGCGCCGATACCGCTCTTGCCCGGCTGGAGGATGATTGCGAGGATCAGGAAGACGCAGAGCACGACGTGCAGCGCAACCACGAAGAGGTACATGACGAGCTCCGATTCCGAAATGAAGGCTAGTACCGACTCGCCAACCGGCAAGGGCGGCCGTTGGCTGGAGCCGGTCGCGGACTGACGCCGCTCAGCCCTCCGGCTGCTCCTCGAGAAGACGCTCCGAACTGCAACTGATGAGCGCTGGTGTCGGCACGAACCCGGCGAGGGGCACGAACTTCAGGTCCAGGCGGATGATGACGGTGTCGGTGGTCATCTCGGCGTCGACGCTGACGGGCATCTTGCTCGCCGGGTAGTTGTCCGAGATCCACTCTGCCGCGGCTCTCTCGGCGGCGGCCGTCGGGTCCTCGTCGAGAGGGGTCTGTCCGCCGGACTGGGCGCCCTGTTGTGCCGCTCTCTGGGCGATTGCGTACGTCGCGAAGTACCATCCGTAGTCGATCATTCCAAACGTCAGCAGGAGGATCACCGGCGCAAGGAGGGCGAACTCGACGGCGTTAGCGCCTCGTCGGCTGGCAGTCATTGGGTGATCTCCACTCGCATCTGTTGGTGGGCGTACAGCGTCTCCGGTCCCTTCACGAACCCAACCAGCGGCTCGAAGTCCACCTCGATGTCGATGCTCACGTGGGCACCGTTCTCGATGCTCGCAAAGTACCGTGCGTTTGGCCTTCCGGTCGGGTAGCTGTTCTCGAGCGCGGACTTGGCATAGGCAACCGCCGCCTCGGCTGGACCCTCCACCATCGGGGTCCGCGAGCCGGAACGCGCCCCGACCTGTGCGGAGCTGATGACCGATCGCCAGGCGACAAAGTACCAACTGAAGTCGATTATCGCGAACGTGAACATGAACAGGACCGGCGCGATGAGGGCGAACTCGATGGCCGAGTTGCCACGGCGTTCACCCAGACGGCGAAGTAGGTAGGTGCTCCCACGGCGGCCTCGCTCCGGTCCGCGTTTCGTCGACTGCATCTCGGTTTCCCGGTCTTGGGCTCGGTCAGTGCGTTCTAGGTGCACTATTCGCCAATCGGATCAGATCCGGATTGTTCGAGCCTTTGTCGGGAGGATTGGACTGCGACGAGAGCAAGAGGATCCGAATGGTCATCGCTGGCCTTGGGATAGACTGGGATGAGATGGGAGAGAGTGGGATGGTGTGGGACAACATGGGTGAGGAGACCTAGATGCTTGGCGTTCGCGCCACCTCTGACCTCGTGATTGACGCGCGCTCGAGGCTGACCATCCCCGCGGCCGTGAGAAGAGCACTCTCGCATTCCGATGTTCGCCAGCTGGTACTTGCAGCCGACCGGCAGCGCGTAATCGCTATGCAGGGTGTCGATTACAGTCGTCTGATCGAGCGTTCAGGCATCGACAACCCATTCGAGCCGGGCGCGCTCCCGCTCATGCCTCCTGTCACTGGCGCGGCGGACGTGCCCATTGATGGCCATGGTCGAGTGTTGATACCCAGGCATCTGCGAGAGAGTGCCGATCTGTTGCGCGACGTGCGGTTTGTCTCCACAACGAACCGAATCGAAATCTGGAATCCCGATCGCTGGGAGGCTGCGGTGGCCACCGCCAACGCCCAACGGTCGAACGAAGGGGCTTCTCTGTGTCTCTATTTCCGCAGGACGCTGCGCCCGATGAACGAGGCTCTGGTTCGCTCCCTCATCGTGAATATTCTCGGAGACTCGGGAGATTATTGCCGATCTGAATACACGCCGACGACGAACGGTGCAGTGATCCGCCTCTCAGGCCTCTCGCTGGATGACCTCGTGAGAATTGCCGAGGGACTAGCGGAGTTCTTTGACCGAGCGCCTCGTGCCGAGGTTGTCGCGCTAGTCGAGGGGGCGGTTGCTCCTGCCATTGACCGAGCGGTTCGGTCCTCTCTGGATGTGTTGCTGCCGGATGTGGTTTCCAGTGCGGTCGCGCCCATGGCAGTTTTGCAGGCGCAATTGGGAGAGCGGATCATCGCACACGTCGAGAAGCTCTACACGATTGTCGAGCGAACCGAACTGGCTCTCTCCAATGAGGTCGCTACCGCGCTCCGCGGTCTCGAGACCGAGGTCATCGAATCCAAGCTGGACCGCAGCCAGTGGGCCTGGGATGCTGCAGCGGGCAAGCTCATCAGGCAGGGTGGGTGGGCAATGGGGACGGGCGCTGCCGGGAGCGGGCTGGTGGAGTTCCTGTTGTGGGTGGCGACGGTGATGTAGGCCAACGGCGCCCTCATCTGGCTCAGTTCAGCGGCAGGCCGGCCAGCCCTCTGATGACGAAGCGGGCCTCCATGGATTGGCCGAGCTGCTTGGAGGCGATCAGCGGCGTGACGATGAATGAGGCGCCTGCGAACTCCTCTTCGGTCGCAAACCCGAGGGCCTCGACATTGCAGGCCTTGTAGATGTGCTTGCGGCCCTCGGCCCGGGGCATCTTCATGGACTCGGCCAGGGCGTCGTGGCCTCCGGCACAGGCCGCGGTCCAGAGCTCCGGCGCGTCGACGGCGACCTTGCTCTCGAGCATCGGGCGCATGGACGGCGGTGCGCTGGAGAGCTTCTCGAGGGTGTCCTTGAGGGGTGCCGGGAACTCGCAGTGGTGCACGAGGACCGACGCAGCGGCCTCTTGGTGGTACTCCGCGGGGAGCGAGGTGAGCGCGATGGCCTGCTCCTTGAAGCTGCTCTTGCAGGGGCCTCCGCCGCAGCCGGTGGCGAGGAGGACGATGACGATAGCGGCGGTCTTCATGGGATTCTCCGAGTGGGTGCCGTGTTGTTAGCACCCTCGGGCGCGACGGAGCGGCATCGGTAACAATCTGCTACGCGCCGATACCTCAGCGTCGACCGCGATTTGGCACTTCGACCCGGATCAGGCAGGCCACTCACTGAATGTGTGGGCATTCGCCACAGCCGGTGAGCCGACCCCGATCACGACCGCTCCGTCGAAGACCTCGGTCCCGAGCGCGCTCGACAGCCATGCCAACACAATCCAGGACACACCGGACCTCACTTCCTCAGCCTATCATCCTGCGGGCATGGCAATACTGGGCCAGTGGCGCCGTACAACAGCAGAGGGAGGGTTGTGGGTCTGAAGCCGACCAAAGAGTTGATGACCAACGCCGCCACTTTCGCGGCGTTCTTGCTGGTCTGTGTGGTGTTCATCTGGCCCGGGACAGGAGGCAATAGCGAGCAGATTGAGCGTTCCAGGGATCAAATGGCGGAGCATATCGCGAGCGGACAGCCGTACTATGTGCGCCACGTCTACTCCGGGGGCCCCCGACGGAAGGGGGCGGCTGGGAGCAGCTGTACCCCCGTGCAGATCAACTCCTACAAGGGTCTACCGGATGAGTTCCGGAGCCTGGGTGCCCCACTGCACGCCTGCGGACTGACCTCGGCCAGCTGGCTCGGTGGGGAGGTCCGGACTGGGCGAGGCACGTCGGTGGCCGACGTGATCCTCGAAACGGTGCCGGATGGTGCGGACGAGGATTGTGTGAGAGAGGTGCTTGGCGGCCTGGTATTTGCGAATGATGCGCCGGTGGTGTTCCTCTTTCATACCCGTGGCGATGCGCTGACGCCGTAGCGGCTTTGCTCTCATTCCAGGGCGGTGCGATTCACCGCAGATCCGAGTCCTTCGGCGATGGTCAGCAGAGAGCGGCCGTCGATGCCAAAGTCCAGGGACTCCCCTTGGAGCTCGTTGGGCAGGTCCACCGGGCAAGGGTCGCCGTCGAAGGCCTCCATGAAGGGAGAGCTGGCGTCTCGCCTCCAGATGTAGGCAGTGTTTGCGTAGGTTCGGATGGCAATGAGGTCCCCGAGGGGCGAGATGGCGGCGGCGGTGGTCTCGTAGCCCGACAGCGGCTCGGTCCCGAAGTCGAGGAAGCCCACCTCCTCGAGCACGACCTCATCTTCATCGTGGGGTGCTTCGGCCCGAAACAAGGTCGAGGCACCGCTCTGATCCTTTGTTGCCAGGTAGAGATCCCCGGACTGCGGATCCCACATCAGCGACTCGGTGTCGAAGGGGCCGCCCGGAAACTCCAGCTTCATCTCGTGGAAGTCGAGATCGTCGTCGTTGCGCTCACCGAGGAGCACCTCGGGTTCGGAGATCACCAAGATGGCGAGGTCGTCCCGGTCCAGATCGTTGTTTCCGACCGAGCCCACGTAGAGAACGGGGTCGTTGTCGGCGTCCACCCCGACGGCGATGTCCTCCCAGTCGCCGTAGTTGATGTCGAGATCGAAGACACCGAGCAGCTCGCCGGTCTCGTCCAGAGCGTAGAGTTCGCGCGTGTTTCGGGCGTCGTTATGGACCCAGAGCACCCCCGGATTGGAGTGGCTCACGCCGACGCCCGAGATCTCGTCGAGGGCGGTGTCTGTGACGAACCCGAGCTCCTCCTTGGTGCCAGATACCGGGCAGTCGGCAGGAACCACCTCGATATCTACGCTGGTCGTGCCCACCAGACCGTCGGTGTCGGTGACCTGTAGCGCGACCTCGTAGCTGCCCGATCCGAGCCAGGTCCGCTGCACATCGACGTCGGTGGCGAAGCTGCCGTCGGGGAACGACCACCAATAGCTCAGGCCGTCTCCCTCGGACTGCTCGCCACTGAAGGACACTGTGAGCGGGAGCGAGCCGGAGGAGACGTCGGCGGCGATGACCGCCACGGGTGGGGCAGGGGAGGTCCCGGTGTCCGTGTCCTGCGGTTCCGTCGGATCCTCTGGGCTGCAGGCAGCGAGAGCCAGTGTGAAGCAGATGGCGAATGAAGGCTTGGTCCGCATGATTCTTGGCCACTCTTAACGTCCGGCTTGGTGCCCCCGCCGGGGTCAGGTCTTGAACAACAGTTGACGGACGCTCGAAGATCTCCGTTGAACCAGGAAACTCAGAGGGGTCAGGTCTTGAAGAACCTCCGGATTCAGCGTCCGTTCAGGTTTCGTCCGTAGCGTGAAGTTGCACCCGGTCAGGAGCCCCCTTTGAGCGTCATGTTCGCCGGCATTTGCTTGAGCCTGCTGACCGCGCACGCGCAAGATGCGGCGCTCGGAGCAGAGGTGGCCGCCGTGGCCGGCTGCGCCTCGTGCCATACCGGCTCGGGGGAGGTGCCCCCAGATCGCGCCCTTCTTTCGACTCGCAAACCACATCAGCGCCTAGCTCAACCTGGATGTCGGCTACCGGTCTGCCACGAGCGCCAAGCACTTCTTCTGGGGCGGCTCGGTCGGCACCGGCTACCTGGCCAGCCTTCAGGTAGTCACCCAGTCCGTTGACCTGGGTACAGGCGGCATAAGCGGCGATCAGGAGCTGCGGAACTACTACACGCCGACTGCCGGATTCGAGCTCGGGCAGCGGTTCGACGACGGGTTGGGCTGGTACGCGAAGCCGAGCGGCGGCTGGAAGCTCTCGCCGGGGCAGGAAGCGGCGATGGTCCTCGTCATCGAAGCCGGCGTGCAGATCCGGCTGGGGAGTGGCTCATGACGACGCGACGAGACTTCCTGCAGCTATGCGCGACCCTGGGTGCGACGGTGCCGTTCTTCTCCCTGGTGGCAGCCTGCGAGGATGGCGGTGGGCCGCTGACGGACCTGGAGGTCAACTTCTCCGGGAAGGTCCTCGTGATCGGAGCGGGCGCCGCGGGGTTGGCGGCGGGCTACGCCCTCGATCGGTACGGCATCGACTTCGAGATCCTGGAGGCTTCCAGCCAGATCGGCGGGCGGGTCCGGCGGCAGGAGGGCCTCGGGGACTTCCCCGTGGATCTCGGCGCCGAGTGGATCCACCAGCACCCATCGGTGCTCGCCAGGCTTGTCGACGATCCGAAGGTGGATGCGTCCATCGACGTGCTTCCCTACTCTCCGGACACGGTCTATAGCGCGAAGAATGGCAAGTTGATCCGAGCGAACTACGGGTCGGCCTTCTACAGCGAGTACAAGTTCAAGCGGACCACCTGGTTCGGCTTCCTGGAGTCCTTCATCGCAGCCGACATCGGGGATCGGATCCACCTCGACACTCCGGTGACCGAGATCGATCGCTCCGGGGACCAGGTCGTCGTTCGGGGCGCGAACGGAGAGGTCCATGTGGCGGACCGGGTGCTGGTGACGGTGCCGATGACCATCCTCCAGCGGGGCGACATCGCGTTCATTCCGGAGCTCTCCGCTGCGCGAACGAAGGCCCTGGATCAGGTGGACATGCCAGGCGGGTTCAAGGTCTTCTTCGAGTTCGAGGAGAAGTTCTATCCGGACATCTGCCTGGTGGGCGGTCTGCTCAGTGACGACGGCCGACAGAAGATATTCTACGACGCGGCGTTTCGGAAGGACGCCAAACGCCACGTACTAGCGCTATTCTGCGTGGGAGAGCAGGCTGAGCCCTTCGTGAAGCTGGAGGACGACGAGGCCATCGCACAGGCTGTGCTCGACGAGCTCGATGAGCTGTTCGACGGCGATGCTTCCAAGCACCACATCCAGCACGTCGTGCAGAACTGGTCGGCGGAGCCCTTCGTCGGCGGCGCGTACACCTACGACGTCGGAGACGATCGGAATCTCGAGTTGCTGAAGACGCCCCTGGACAACCGGGTGTTCTTCGCCGGAGAGGCCTACTCGAACTGGAACGGGGCTTCGGTTCCCGGTGCGATGCAGTCGGCCTACACGGCGATCCGCTGGATTCTCGCGGACTGAAGGATCTCTATGGACAGACGCCCAGATCTGGTTTGAGCCCACACACGGCAGTCAGCAGCTTGGCAGCCTCGTCTGGATCCGCGTCCACTCCTCTGCCAGTTTGAAGGGCTTCCACGAAGGACGTGCAGGCCCTCGTCCGACCCAAGAGGCAGGCGAGACCCGTGAACCTGAGTTCGAGGTTGTGGGTCGTATCCAGGCCGTGCTTGGCCCCATAGAGTGTGAGCTGCGCCGAGGCCGCATCGCAAGCGGAGGCGGCATCCGCTGCGAGCAATCGCTCGACGCCGTTGTCTTTTGGGACCGCGGCGAGCAATCGGGCTTTGACTGCGGCAACGCGGTCGCCGCCGCGGAACTGCGCATGACACCAAGACATTGTGTCGTTGAGAGTGCGGATGTCGAGCGAGCGGCCAATGCCGTCTGGCGTGAATGCTATCGGATCCGGGTTGTCGAACAGCACGGGGGCGTTCTCGACGAACTCCGTCGTGATCCGAGGGCTGACGATCTGGGTGATGGTCTGCCAGTGCTGGCGGGTCTCGCTCTTGTCGGGAACCTCGTTTGCAGGGGCAGGCTCGGCGGCGATCGCCGAATTCAACGCTCCCACAACCACAACGGCCGACAGCAGTCCCGACGTCCGCCTTGTCATTGGTCCCATGGCTTTCCCCATCGACCACACTTACGGCAAACAGCGGCCACGGGCAAAGGGCTATCGCCTTCCGACGACGCTTCTGACGGCTCCCGGACGACGTTGCCCGCCGGCTCTGAGGGCTACTCGAACGCCGCTGCGTCGCGACCGGTGGTCCGCAACAGAGCTGCGTAGGTGGCCCGGGTTGCGAGTGCCTTGGGATGTTCTCGGGGCAGCTTTCGCTCTTGGATCGACATGGCGCGCTCCAGCAGGAGCTCGGCATCCACCAGCAGGCCCTGCTCGACGTGCCACTCGGCGTAGCGGAAGAGGGTGCGGGCGTATCGTGGGTGGTCGAAACCTAGCTTCTCTCCGTAGATCTCGAGGGCACGCTCGAACATTCCCCCCGCCTCGGCATAGCGCTCCTGGTGAGTGACGACGACGGCGAGGTTGTTGAGGCAGATCGCGACGTGGGGGTGGTCGGGACCGAGGGCGTTGGTGTTGATCTCTACGGCGCGCCGAAACAGCCGCTCGGCGTCCTCGAACCGGCCGAGCTTGTCGTACACCAGGGCGAGATTATTCAGGCTCCTGGCTAGGAATGGGTGGTTGGAGCCGTGAACCTCCTCGTAGATTGCGAGGGCGCGACCGTACAGGGGTTCTGCCTCGAGCTGCCGACCCTGTGAGTCGTACAGATGCGCGAGATTATTGAGTCTCAAGGCTACTTCTGCGCTGTCCGGACCGCTGTGCCTCTCCGACAGCGCCAGCGAACGCTCGTAGAGGGGTTCCGCCTGCGTGTATTTGCCCTGGTTGGCGTAGAGCAGACCCAGCTCGTTGAGGCTGACCCCCAGCGCCTTGTGATCGGATCCCAGGAGCTCTTGCCGCATCTCGAGGGAGCGCTGCAGCATCGGCTCGGCCTCCTCGTAGCGGCCCTGCTGGATGTAGACGCCGCCGATGCGCTGCAAGCTCCCCGCGACCCAGATGTTGTGGGATCCAAGCGCGTTTTCTTGGATCTCGATGGCGCGCTCATGGGACGCCAGGCTGTCGTCGTAGCGGCCTTGGCCTTTGTACACCTCTCCGAGAGAGGAGTGGGTGTTCGCGGTGACCAGCGGGCTCGCCCCGGTTCTCTCCCGGATCCAGAGGGCCTCCTGCAGGAGCGACTCGGCCTCCCCGTACAGGCCCAGGTTCAGGTAGGTTCGGCCGATGGTGTGCATGAATCGCGAGCGAAGCACGGGCTGGTCCTGGAATCCGTCTTGGATCTTCCTGGCGCCGACGTCGAGCAGCTCCCGAGCGGTGACGTCGGGATTGGTAGGCGTCGGGTCCTGGCCCAGGAGGAGCGGCGCATTGATGGCGTTTCCCATGATCTCTGGGGAGTCGGAGGCCGCGAATAGACCGGAGAGGAACTTCGCATTCTCGTTTGCGGCCGCAGCCTCGTAGTTGGCGCGGTCTGCCTCGCGGTTTGCGAGCTCCGCCGCGTGGTTCGCCCGTACCATGCCGACGGTTGTGCCGATCGCGCCCAGAACCAGGGACAGCGCGAGCACCGAGGCCGCGGCGATCTGGAGCCGATTGCGACGCCCGAACTTGCGAAGCCGGTACTGCCATGAAGGAGGGCTCGCCACGACCGGCTCATCGGCGAGGTAGCGCTCGATGTCCGCCGCCAGCTCCATCGCCGAGCCGTACCGCTCCTCCCGATCCCTGGCGATGGCCATGGAGACGATCCAGTCCAGGTCTCCCTCGATCCACTGCTGCAGGAGGTCGGGCTCGGTCTGGCGGTGCTCGGCGGCTTCAGAGCGATGTTCGGCGGATTTCTCGGAGAACCAGGTGCTCGGTTTCGGGGCATCCCGCTGGGAGACGCTCACCATGAACTGGATGATGTCCTTCTCCTCGTGCTGCGAAGGCCGTCCGCCAGTGAGCAGCTCGTAGAGGATGACGCCCAGCGCGTACACGTCTGCCCGGGTGTCGAGGTCGAGAGCGTCCCCGGTGATCGGCAGGGCCTCGGGGCTCATGTAGGCCGGGGTGCCGATCGTGCCGGCGTTGGTGAGCTGGGCGTTGCCAGTGAGTGAGCCGTCCAGCGCCTTGGCGATGCCGAAGTCGATGATCTTGGGCACGCTTCGGCCGTCGATCTCGGTCACCAGCAGGTTGTTGGGCTTCAGATCGCGGTGCATGATGCCGCGCTGGTGGGCGTGCTGTACGCCCTTGCAGACGTCGATGAACAGACGCAGCCGTTGGTCCACCGAGAGCTGTTTGTCGTCGCTGTAGATCAACAGGTCCGCCCCGTCGATGTGCTCCATGACGAAGTAGGGCCACCCCTCGCGGGTGGTGCCGGCCTCAAAAATCTGGGCGACGTTGATGTGGTTCAGCCGGGCCATCGCCTGGCGCTCGGCCGCGAAGCGCGCAACCGCCGTGGGGCTGGTGAAGGCCGCCCGGATGACCTTGAGCGCGACCATGCGCTGCACCGGCTCGGTCTGCTCGGCCCGGTAGACGGTGCCCATGCCTCCTTCCCCCAGCACGCCGACGATGCGATAGGGGCCGATCTGGTGGGCGCCGGCGGAGTGAGATTTTGTGTCGTCGAGCTGGGCTGGGCTCCATGTTGGTGTCGCGGGGTCGCCGTTGGTCAGGATTCTGGTCGTCGAACCCATGTTTTTGGCTGGATCGCTAGTCATGGGCGAGGTTCGTAGCGAACGCGATTGTGTGGGGGTGGTCGTCGTCGAGGTGGATTCGGGCAATGGAGAGGGCCTCCCGGAACAGCGCCTCTGCCTCCTCGTTCTGGCCGGTGCGCGACAGAACCACGGCCAGGTTGTTGGCGCTGGTGGCGACGTCGGGGTGGTCGTCTCCGAGCACACGGCGGCGCGTCTCCAGTGCACCTCGGTACTGCTCCTCGGCCCGTTCGTACAGGCCCAGTTCCCCATAGGCGGAGCCGATGATCTGCTTCATCTGCGCCTGGACCAGTGGCTGATCCGAGAGCTCACCCTCGATCTCCTCAGCGCCGTCGTCGAGCAGCTCTCGAGCGGTGATGCCGTTGCTTCTGGCTGCGGATGGGGTGGAGATCGCGAACAGCTCGGTCAGGAAGTCCGCTACCTCGGTCGCGGCGGCGGTCTCTCGGTTCGCCCGTTCAGCCTCTTGGGTGGCCCTGTCGGCCTCCATGTTGGCGCGAACCATGCCCACCGAGGTCCCGAAGACGCCGAGCAACAGGGTCGCGAGGACTGCGGTGCCTGCCGCCACTCCAAGGCGATTGCGCTGGACGAACTTGCGCAGTTGATACTGCCAGGTCGTCGGCCTCGCCTCGACCGGCTCGTCCCGCAGGAAACGCTCGAGCTCGGCGGCGAGCGCGGCGACGGAGCTGTACCGCTCCTCGGGATCCCTCGCGATCGCCATCTGCACGATGCAGTCGAGGTCTCCGCTGAGCCTCCGGACCAGAGCCGCCGGTTTTGTCCCTCGTCGGCCTGCAATGGTGGTGCGTTCCTCGTCATCTTGCTGTTGCAGACGACAGCTCGGGCTCGGTGCGTCCTGCCTGGTCACCGTCATGAGCAGGTGGACCAGGTTTGCTTCCAGCTGTTGGAAAGGACGCTCGCCGGCCAACAACTCGTAGAGCATTACGCCCAGGGAGTAGACATCGGTTCGCATGTCGACGTCGCCATCGGTGAGCAGGGACTCGGGGCTCATATAGGAAGGGGATCCGAGCACCGTAGAGCCGGTGAGCGGGCCCTGGCCGGTGAGGGAATCGTCGAGGGCCTTGGCGATTCCGAAGTCGATGATCTTGGGCACCGGTCGGCCGTCGACCTCGGCTACCAGGACGTTGTTGGGCTTCAGATCGCGGTGCATGATCCCGCGCTGGTGAGCGTGCCGCACGCCTTTGCACACGTCCATGAACAGGCGGAGGCGCTCGTTGACCGAGAGCCTGTTGGCGTCGCAGTAGCGATCGAGGCTGTCGCCGCGGATGTGCTCCATGACGAAGTACGGCCACCCCTCGTAGGTCGTTCCCGCCTCGAAGATCTGGGCCACGTTGGTGTGAGAGAGGCGGGCCATGGCCTGGCGCTCGGCGGCGAAGCGCGCTCTGGCAACGGAGGTCGGGAAGCTGGTTCGGATGACCTTGAGCGCGACTCTGCGCTTTACAGGCTCGGTTTGCTCCGCCAGGTAGACGATGCCCATGCCGCCTTCACCGAGGATGCTCAGGATGCGGAAGGGTCCGATCCGACTGCCCGTCGAGTTGTCCGGCGAAGGTCCGGTGGGCGACGACCAGGTCTCGTCGGCGCTGGGCGATTCGGGCGCTCTCGAGGCCATCTACGCTCCTTTGACTGTACCGAGTGTAGAAGTGCGGTGTTTCGGCGACCATTGCAGGCTCTTGAACCCCATTGCACCCGTTGATCTCCCGCTGGACGGCTACAGGCGACTGCAAACGGTCGAACACCGTCTCACAGGGGCGGTCAGTGGAGATGATCCGCCGCAACATCCGCCTCTCCGCCCGAACCGGCCCGCCGGGACGTCGACGCCACGCGAAGCTGGTGGTGGCCGACGGGCGGAAGGGGTGAGCCGAAGGCGAGGGGAAAGCGCAGGCGCTTCCCCTATAATTGGAGACTCGGGCGTGGAAGTCGGCAGGTGTGCTCGGAGATCGACCCGCCGCCACTGTCGCCGCTCCCGAGGTCCTCGAATCCGATCTCTTCCCGGTCCGCGACCACCTCCCGAGCCAACGCAACATCAACCGCCACGTCTCGAGCAAGGTCAACTCCGGCGCCCTCACTGCCCCGGTCGGCATCTACCTTCGACTTGACCTTGTAGCTGTAACGGCATTACAGACTGGCATGCCTCGAGCCCCCGACGCCACACTGCCCACCCGCATCCTCGACGCCGCCGAGCAGGTCGTCGTCGAGCACGGCCACGAGACCCTCAACATGCGCGCCCTCGCCAAGCTTGCGGGGGTCTCGGCGACCACGATCTACGCCCACTTCGAGAGCAAGGCCGTTCTCTTGCGTGCCGTCGAGCTCCGGGCCGCGGAGAAACTCAACGCCGAGATTCGCGCCATCGACCCGTCTCTGGGCCCTCACGAGACGCTGGGCGAGCTCGGCCGCCGCTACATTGCCTTTGCCGAGGAGCATCCGCGGCTGTACCGGCTGTTGTTCGAGGGGCTCGAAAAGCACCAGGCTACCGAAGAGGAACGCTCGGTACTGTACTTCACCTACTACGCGGCCCGGAACGCGTTGGAGAGGATGGCGGCCACCAATCCCTCGCCCTTCCCTCCGTCCTATGGCGCCATGATGGGCTGGTCGCTGCTGCACGGGTTCAGCACGCTGCTGCTCGGGGGCCGCCTCCAGCTCGCCGAGGGCATGGAACCCGAGGCCCTCAAGGCGATGTTCATGGCCTTGTACGCCCATCAGCCACCCGCTGCATCCTGAGGTCCTCTACAGGTTCGCGGTCACAGCCCATGGGTTTCCTCCGGCTTGCCAGGTCGGTGTAACGTCGTTACAGTAACGGCGTAACACCAAGGAGGACGCCATGCGCGTTCTGGTTCTCGGCGGGAGCCCCAAGGGGCCAAAGAGCATCACCCTTCAGTACGCTCGGTATCTAGAGGCCGTGCTCCCCGAGTGGGAGCTCGAGGTCGTGCACGTTGCCCAGCGCATCAACGCCCTGGAGCGCGGTCCCGAGAAGCTCGAGGCGGTGGTTGCCAAGGTTCGGGAGGCCGATCTGGTCTTGTTGGCGTTCCCGCTGTACTTCATGCTCGTCTGTTCCCAGTTCAAGCGCTTTTTCGAGCTCATCGAAGAGCGCGGGCTGATCGATGCCTTCGCCGATAAACCCGTGGCCACCCTGTCCACATCGATCAAGTTCTTCGACCACGTGCCCCACCAGTGGCTGCGGGCGGTGACCGAGGACTGGGGCATGCGCCCATTGGGCTGGTGGTCTGCCCATATGCAGGACCTGATGGATGCCGACGAGCGGGAGCGGCTGGTTCGCTGGGCGCGTGAGTTGACGCGGTCCCTCGATGCTCCGCCGCCCTCTCGACTCACGCCGCCGATGAATGAGTCCGCGTCCTGGTATCGACCAGGCCCGGCGGGTCCGAAGACAGATCTCGGCGAGAAACGGGCGTTGATCCTGCATGACGCCACCGACGACGATCCGAGCCTGCGGGCCATGGTCGACCGCCTGGCGGGCAGTCTGAGCGGTGACGTGCGGGTTCGCAGCCTGCACGACATCGAGGTGAAGGGGGGCTGCCTCGGATGTTGCCGGTGCGGACTCGACAACGAGTGTGCATACCAGGGTCGGGACGGCTTCAAGGACTTCTTCGAGTCCGAGGTGCGGACCGCAGACGTGCTGGTGTTCGCCGGGGCGGTGCGTGTCCGGCAGCTTTCGGCGACTTGGCGGCGCTTCTTTGATCGCAGCTTCTACCGAGGTCATGCGCCGAGCCTACTGAACCGCCAGCACGCCTTCCTGGTGTCCGGGCCCCTGTCCGGTCTGCCGGCACTGCGGGAGCCCTACGAGGTGTGGGTTCAGCTGCAGCACGGCGATCTGGTGGGCTGGGTCTCCGACGAGGGGCCCTCGGATCTGGTGGATCAGCGTCTCGACGCGCTAGGAGCAGCGCTGGTCGCGCGTGCCGATGCCGGGGTGTTGCAGTCGGAGGACTTCCGCGGCCTTGGGGGTCGCAAGCTGTTCCGGGACGAGATCTGGGGTCCGCTGCGACCGGTCTTCCAGGCGGATCACAAGCGCTACAAAGAGCTCGGCTACTACGACTTCCCGCAGCGGGACTGGACGATGCGTATCCAGCAAGCTGCGATGCTCGGTTTGATTGCCATGCCGGGCATGCGCGCGCGCTTTCCGAAGATGATCCGCGACAAGATGGTGGAGCCCCACGAGGCCGTGGTGGCTGAAGCCGGCTGATATTTCCGAGGGGGGCGGCTCCGCGATTGCGATGCTAGAGTTTGCTCGATGACTCCGATGCATTCCTTCCGCTGCGCCCTATTCGTTGCCGTCGCGCTCACGGTGGGCTGTGGTCCCGGTGACGACGACAGCGGCAAGTTGAAGGACACTCCGAAGTGGACGGACGAGCTAGCAGATCTCGAGCAGCATGGGCAGATCACCTGCGCTGATCCTTCCCTCCGCGATGCCGCTCCGTTCGTGCGCCAGACCTCCGACAACCCGCCAAACACCGACATCTGGCTCTGGTCCGGCGGCGAGATGGTCGGCGACCTGGACGGCGACGGCGCTTGGGACGTGATCGAGCCCAACGAGCTTGCGGCTGCGAACCTGAGGAAGGGCACGGCCGCGGGCACGTTCATCCCGCGGGCCGAGCAGCTCGCACAGTTCGATCTGTCTCTCGGAGTGGGGGGCTCGCTTGTCGACTACGACGCCGATGGCGACCTCGATGTGTACGTGCTGCGATACGACGCGACCAACGTGCTACTTCGCAACGATGGCGACCTCGAATTCACCGATGTCACCGCCGAGACAGGGGTCACCGGTTGCGAGCCCGACGGATCGCTCTGCTACAAGTCGATGTCGTCGAGCTGGGCGGACTACGATCGCGACGGTGATCTCGATTTAATCGTCGGAAACTATGGATATGTCCTGCACGACGGCACCAATCCCGCCGAATTCGATCCGGGCGAGCCGAGCTTCTTCTACGAGAACAACGGCGACGGGACTTTTGATGATGTCACCGAAGAGGTGCTTCCCCACGCCACGATGCAGCATGTGCACGATGGCTACACCTATGTCGCGGGCTTCCACGATTTCGACATGGACGGCTGGCCCGAGCTGTACTTCGTCAATGATTTTGGCCAGTACTCGAACTCCGTAGTGCTCTGGAACGAACAGGGAACCTTGGTTCTCGACGACCATCTGCACGGCTTGGATGTGCCCTTGAGCGGGATGGGCCTCGCTGTCGGAGACGTCAACAGCGACGGATTGCCGGACGTGCTCATCCCCGAGTGGAACCACGTCTCCACCTTTCTGAGCTCGGGACCCGTCTGGGCAGAGGACCTGGGCAGCGGAATCGCCCCGAACAACAGCGTCGGCCAGAAGGTTGGCTGGGGGGCGGAGTGGGCAGATGTCGACAACGATGGCGATCTCGACGCGATCGTCGCCTACGGCAAGGTCAGGTCGCAGAATGTGCGCTGGGACAATCCACTCTCCCAGCCAGATGGGCTGTACATCCATCAGCCGAACGGCACGTTTGTCGAGGAGAGCAACCTCTGGGCCAATGACGACAAGGGCGTGGGTCGGGGTTTTGTCGCCGCCGACTTCAACAACGACGGGTGGATCGACATCTCGAAGCGGGATCTGCTCGGGCCGAACATCATGCAGCTCAGCAACTGCGGCGCGGAGAACTGGATGCGGATCGAGCTGCACGCCCCCGAGACCCTGAACACTTTTGCGATCGGCGCGGTCATCAAGATCGGCGCTGGCGATCTGCTGGCGATGCGGATCCTCACCGCCGGGGGCACCAACTACGCCTCCTCCGGTCCGCCAGAAGCTCACTTTGGCCTGGGATCCCACGAGGTCGTGGACACGATCACCGTGACCTGGCCCGACGGGGAAATGAGCACCTTCCACGACGTTCCGTCCCGACAGATCCTCTCGATCACTCGGAAGTGATCAGCAGCCGGTATCGCTGGTGTCGCAGTTGATGCAGCCGACCCCGTCGACGACCCCGTCGCAGTCGTCGTCGATCAGGTTGGCGCAGATCTCGAGTTGCCACGGGTTCACGTCGGGATCGGTGTCGTCACAGTCTTGGGCGTTGGTGACCCTGGGGCACCCATTCGCCGGCCCGTCACAGGTACAGCGGGTGACGACGTCGCCGGGCAAACCAAAGCCGTCCTCATCGGCGTCCAGCCACCAGTCGTCGGCATCGACGGCGGTTGCATCATCTGTGTTTCCGTCACAGTCGTTGTCGATGCCGTCACAGACCTCGTCGACCCCGGGATTCACGTAGAAGTCGACGTCGTCGCAGTCGAACCCGGGTTCTGGGTTGTTCGGGTCGGTCGTGTCGTGGGTGATATCGCCGGGGTCTCCAAAACAAGCGGTCACAGTGGGCGATTCCTCGGCGCCGAAGCCGTCGCCGTCCGCGTCTGCGTACCAGTTGACCCAGACGACCGGGTCATTGTCGGGATTGGTGGGGTCGTCGCAGTCGTTGTCGATGCCGTCACAGACATCCACAGCGTCGGGATTGACGTCGAAACCGCCGTTGTCGAAGTCGTCGTTGCAGTCCCCGGCCCGGTCGACATAGCCAGTCGGCTGTGTACACGAGCTCTGTGGGGATCCTTCGTCCCCGTAGCCGTCGCCGTCGGTGTCTTCGAACCACGTCGGGACCAGGTCGTCGTCTTCGTCGATCTCTGTGTCGCAGTCGTCATCCACGTTGTTGCAGAGCTCGGACGCGCCGGGGTTCGTCGTCTCCACCTCGTCGTCGCAGTCGTCGCCGTTGTCCACGGTGTTGGTCGGCTGCTCGCACGAGCTGACGCCGCTGTCGGGATCTCCGAAACCATCTCCGTCGAAATCTGAATACCAGGTCAGGTCCTGGACGTCCTTGTCCTTGTCTTCGCAGTCATCGGGACGCTCGACGCCGTCCTGGTCGATGTCCCAGCGCGCCGAGTGCTCGTCGGGCGTGACATAGAAACAACCGCTCACAACGACCAGCACCATCCAACGTTTCACGAACCCCCCTCGCGCATGATAGCGCAGGCTTTGCTGCTTCGACGGTGGTGCCTCCCGAGGGGGTGCTAGCGTCGACCTCTGCAAAGGGTGACGCGTGAGGGGTTAGAAAGCCTCCTCTGGTAGACTAGAAATGACCGCCTCCCGGAGGGTCCGATGGTCTATCGACTGCTGCCGCTGTTTGTGTTCTTCGCAGCGGGTCCAGCCTACGCTGACTGGCCGATAATCACCTGGGATGCTGGGAATCCTGCCGTCAACTTCCACACCGATGGTCCGATTGCGAAGAACCTGGACTGGTCTTGCGACGATCCGGGAGACGACTTCGATCTCCTACAGCGATGCCAGGTCATCGATGTCACGCTTGGCGACCTGGGATCGGGAGACGAGGTCGTCCTGATCGACGACGACTGCGGAACCGCCGACGCCGATCCCACCGCTGTGAACTACGACTACGACGTGCCGGCGCCAGTCAGCGGCCACAGCTACCTCTACTATGCCGACTGCACCGACGACAACGGCTACTTCACCTGGGCTGCCAAGCCCTTCGTCTTCGACGAGGATCCTCCGATAACCACCGTCATAAGCGGGCCTGCGGACTCCGCAGACACGTCGGCCGCCTTCGAAACGACCTGCTACGATGACTCCTTCGACGCGAACTGGTTTGGGAGCGGGTACGCGCCCACTTGCCGCCTCAGGTGCTCCCTGTGGGACGACGTCGCGGACACCTTGGTGGTCTCCTACGAGAACTGTGACGACTACACCGTCTACAACGACACCGAGATCTCCAACCACGCGTACGCCGGCCTCGCGCCGGGTCGATATCGCTTTCAGGTCTATGGCCGCGATCGCGCCAGCAACGCCGGACCCTCCGATACCTGGATCTGGAATGTCCTGGCCGACGCCGATGGAGACGGCATTTACGACAACGTCGACAACTGCGTGAACACGCCGAATCCCGCTCAGGACGACGCCGATCTGGATCTGGTAGGAGACGCCTGCGACCCGTGTCCGAATGATGCACTGGACGACAGCGACGGCGATGGGTCCTGCGACTCCGACGATCTCTGTGCGGGCTTCGATGACACCCTCGACTCCGACTCCGATGGGATCCCGGATGGCTGCGATCTGTGCACCGGGACCGATGCCACGGGCGACACCGATGGGGATGGCGTCTGCGATGACACCGATCCGTGTCCTGCGGATGCGCTGGATGATAGCGATGGGGACGGGTCTTGTGACAGCGTGGATCTGTGTACCGGCGACGATGCTTCAGGCGATCCCGACGGTGATGGCGTGTGCTCGGATATCGACGTTTGTCCGGATGATTTTGCCGACGACAGCGATGGAGACGGCTCCTGTGACGGCGTGGACCTGTGTCCTGGCTCCGACGATGCGCTGGATGCAGACTCCGACGGGGTCCCGGATGGCTGTGATCTGTGCACCGGGACCGATGCGTCTGGAGACACCGACGGGGATGGGGTCTGCGATGACCTCGATCCGTGTCCGGCGGACCTCCTCGATGACAGCGACGGCGACGGGTCTTGTGACGGCGTGGATCTTTGTCCTGGCTCTGACGACGCGCTGGATGCAGACTCCGATGGGATCCCGGATGGCTGCGATCTGTGCACCGGGACCGATGCCACGGGCGACACCGATGGGGATGGCGTCTGTGACGACCTCGATCCGTGTCCTGCGGATGCGCTGGATGATAGCGATGGGGACGGGTCTTGTGACGGCGTAGATCTGTGTAGTGGCGACGATGCTTCAGGCGATCCCGACGGTGATGGCGTGTGCTCGGATATCGACGTTTGTCCGGATGATTTTGCCGACGACAGCGATGGAGACGGCTCCTGTGACGGCATGGACCTGTGTCCTGGCTCCGACGATGCGCTGGATGCAGACTCCGACGGGGTCCCGGATGGCTGTGATCTGTGCATCGGGAGCGATGCTTCTGGAGACACCGACGGGGATGGGGTCTGCGATGACCTCGATCCTTGTCCTGCAGACCTCCTCGATGACAGCGATGGAGACGGCGTCTGCGATGGCGTAGATCTTTGTCCTGGTTCAGACGACACCTTCGATGCGGACTCCGACGGGATCCCAGATGGCTGCGATCTGTGCAGCGGAACCGACGCTTCCGGCGACACCGACGGTGACGGCGTCTGCGATGACCTCGATCCGTGTCCGGCGGACCTCCTCGATGACAGCGACGGCGACGGGTCTTGTGACGGCGTGGATCTGTGTATCGGCGACGATGTTTCAGGCGATCCCGACGGTGATGGCGTGTGTTCGGATATCGACGTTTGCCCGGATGATTTTGACGACGACTCCGATGGTGATGGCGTCTGTGACGGCGCCGATCTGTGCCCTGGGTCAGACGACACCTTCGATGCGGACTCCGACGGGATCCCGGATGGCTGTGATCTGTGCACCGGGAGCGATGTTTCTGGAGACACCGACGGGGATGGGGTCTGCGATGACCTCGATCCGTGTCCGGCGGACCTCCTCGATGACAGCGACGGCGACGGAGTCTGTGACGGCGTAGATCTCTGTCCTGGGTCAGACGACACCTTCGATGCGGATTCTGACGGGATCCCGGATGGCTGTGATCTGTGCACCGGGACCGATACTTCCGGAGACACCGACGGGGATGGAGTCTGCGATGACCTCGATCCGTGTCCTGCAGACCTCCTCGATGACAGCGATGGAGATGGCGTCTGTGACGGCGTTGATCTCTGTGCAGGCTCTGACGACGCGCTGGACGCGGACTCTGACGGGATCCCGGATGGCTGCGATCTGTGTACCGGGACCGACGCTTCCGGCGACACTGACGGTGACGGCGTCTGCGATGACCTCGATCCGTGTCCGGCGGACCTCCTCGACGACAGCGA
>PJEL010001901.1_pt1 | contig 19991 bp, 13 predicted proteins | sample 1853271 | NCBI WGS metagenome assembly PJEL01 (sample SAMN08108733, study PRJNA415343) | Invertebrate metagenome, whole genome shotgun sequencing project. | host: Globobulimina | place: Sweden: Gullmar Fjord | collected 2015-08
TTTTAAGCCCGCGTTAAAGTCATCACGAATAGAGGCGTCTTTGAAACCAACTGAATATTCTGTTGGCGGGAAGATTTTGTTGAAAGTCACTTCTTTCAGCTCCACCTGACCTTTAATCTGTTTGTTGTAGTAAAGAAAAATTCTAAAATCCCCAACGACGGCTTCAGTCCGCCCCGTCATCAGCAGCTTGTTTTGCGTCGCCTGATCCCCGACTTCACGGTAATTTTTATTTCCTTTCGTCATCGCGGCATAGTCATCACCCAGATAAATTGAAGCATTTCTAAATGCCACTACTTTTAAGGAACCCAGATCAGCAATGGCACCTACTGTAGGCCCGCCATCCTTCAGCGTTGTTGCAACGTTCTGATAAGCGATGTGACTATCAGAATATTCGGCTTTTACGCCGGACGAAGGATTCAGTGTATTTGCTGCATCAATTTTGCCGTCTTTAAAATCCTGCCCAACCCGACCAAAGGGTACAAACCGGACTGTTACAGTGTGGCCTTTCTTGGCAAGAGCGGCCCTCACAATATCCACTTCAATTCCGGAATCAGATTCTTTTATGCCATATGGCGGCAGAATGCCTTGTCCCAGTTTGATCTCGGCAGCCTGGGCAAATGTTGAATAGGATGCGATAAGCGATATCCCCAAAAGAGGAACAATGTTTTTTAAAAGTGACTTAACTTGAATCATCTTGATTTAGCTCCAAAATATCTGACCGATTGGTCAGCTTTCATTGTATTTGCATATTCTTAAGAATGAATAAATCATTCATCTAATGTCCCTGTTCATAAATTGAGCACTTCGTCATGCATATTTTCTGCTATTTTTCGAACTTCCCGAATGAGATCTGGAGGAATTTTCAATTCTTCCAATGTTCGTTGAAGATGTTGAATAACTGCCAGGAAATGCCTCTCCGATAGCCCTCGCCTAACCAGATGTGCATGAACCTTTCTCATTTCAGAATGCGTGAATTTTGTTGGTCCTCCAAAAACCATAATGAAAAATTCCTTTTGTTTTTCCTTCTGTCCTTCGAGATCCATGTCATTGAAAAAGTGCCCTATAGTTTTGTCCGTCAAAACACGTGCAAAGAAGATCTCAACAGCTTCATCTGCTGCTTCAGCACCGCCGATATTTTCAAATAGGACATTGGACATTTTTTAAGTCGAACTGTGTGGACGAATGAAATTTCTCAAACCAGTAACAACATTAGATAATTCAAAATTTTAAAAAGGAAATGACTACTCACGAAAGAACAAGCTTCATTAGATCACCCGCATGCTTCATAATGGGATATCGATATAGAATACAAAATACTGACCAACTTCTCTTTATTCTGCTGATTGAAAAAAATGACGAATTCTCCGATGAATAAAACTATTGATATCAGACCAGTGATTGATTGGTTGGTGGACGGCGCCCCAGGCGCCCCATTATCCCAGGATATTCTCTTACATCTTGCTGATCGCTTACTTGACGTTGGCATTCCCCTTTATCGCGCCGCTGTATTTGTCACTACCCTGCATCCAAATGTCATGGGACGGGCATTTTACTGGCATGAGGGAACTTCAGAAGTGGAAGTAGGAGAGGCTCCTTACAGTATTCTGGATACTGATGATTATAAAAAGAGCCCAATCGTTCAGGTTCTAAAGACAAATAGTGAAATCCGGAGGCATTTAGCAGATCCAAATTGCCCTGACGATTTCATCGTCCTGAAAGGCTTTAAGGAAGAGGGAATAACAGACTACTTTGTCACGCCACTTGAATTCACCAATGGCGAAATTCACGTGGCAAGCTGGTCGTGTTCCGAACCTGATGGTTTTTCTGAAGAACATCTTAACGCCTTGCGACAAATCAAACCTGCTTTGTCACGCTTGGCAGAGATTATGGCTTTAAAGCGTGTATCAATAAATCTGCTTGATGCCTATCTTGGTCATCAGTCTGGCGCGAAAGTACTATCGGGAAAAATAAAACGTGGGGATGGAGAGAATATCCTGGCGGTGATCTGGTTTTGTGACCTTCGAGGCTCCACAAACCTGGCGGATACCTTGCCAAGCGCTGACTATCTATCTCTTCTCAATCAGTATTTTGAATGTATGGCCGGTGCCATACTGGATGGTGGCGGCGAAGTTTTGAAATATATCGGCGACGCTGTTCTAGCCATCTTTCCGATTGATAGAGGACAGGAAAATTATACAGAAAGCTGCACTCTTGCAGTGGATGCAGCAACTGATGCCGTAAATCGCATGCAAGAACTCAACAAATCAAGAAGAGAGAATGGCGAAGATGATCTTGGCTATGGCATAGGAATACATCTAGGTGAAGTGATGTATGGCAATATCGGCACCCCTGAACGAATTGAATTTGGCGTAATTGGAGCCGCTGTCAATGAAGCATCCCGAATAGAAGGAATGACCAAACTTTTAAACAAGAAAGTTCTCATTTCCGGTGAAGTCGCAAGCCATATTGAGGAAGAGTGGCATTCGCTAGGGCAGCATTCATTAAGAGGCGTTGGAGAACAGATCGAACTTTTTATTCCGCCTAAATCTTAGTGTCCTTCATCGCATCGATATGTGTAGAATTTCAATGAACTATTCGATTTGCAGGGAACAGAAGGTTAACGCGCGTACCCATTTCCGGTTTACTTAAAACTTCAATACTGCCGTCATGAATTTCCATCATTTTTTTTGCGAGCGGCAACCCGAGGCCGGTTCCTTTGCCACTCGCTTCATAGGCACTTTTCACCATTCCAAAAGGTGTCAACGCTGTTTCAATATCATCTTCATTCATACCAATGCCAGTATCGATCACACTGAATTGGAAGTTTCCCTCTTCAGTAAATTTCTTGACGATATGAACAGTGCCATTCTTCGGCGTAAATTTAATCGCATTGCTGAGCAAATTAACAATAATTTGTTTAATGAGCCGGACATCCCCTAAAAGCTTCACGACACTACCGCTTGCTTCATTCTCAATTATAACATCCGCTTTCTTGGCCTGCATTTTCACCATCAAAATCGACTCATCAAGAGCACGTGAAAAATCTATTACTTTTTCATGGGTTTCGAACTTGTCCGCTTCAATGGAAGAGATATCAAGAATGTCATTTATGATATTGAGGAGATGCTTGCCGGAGAGGTTAATATCATCGGCATATTCTTCGTATTTTTTGTTGTTTAAGGGCCCTAGTGTTTTCATTCTCATGACCTCTGAAAAACCAATAATGGCATTCAAAGGTGTCCGTAATTCATGGCTCATTGATGCTAGGAAATTGCTTTTCGCCTCATTCGACGTTTCAGCCTGTCGCCTTAGGTGAGCCAGCGTATCAACTTGCATCGATATTGCTTTAAAAATTAGCCTGATGAGTATTAAGAAAATTGCCGTGCCGATGACACTAATAAGCAAAACAATAATCCAGGTGGTGGAGAGTTCATCACCGAGTTCTCGCTCAAGAATTTTCTGTCGATCCTGTTCAACTTGGAGGAAGTTCGCCCAATATAGTTCAAATTCATATATCTGGTTTTCATACTCTTCAAGGAGTAGTTTTTTCTGAATCTGATGGGATAAATAATCTCTTTGTAAGAGATACAACCCCCCCTTCCCGGTATAGATCGTTTGGTGTGCTTCGTCCGTTACATACCCAACACCAAACAAACCCTTTTTCAACGTCTCTAACTCTTTTTCGCCATTGATTTCACTGTTCTCTTCTCTGAAATTTAATATTCTCAAGTCACTAAAAAGGCGCTCCAGTGTTGGTTTGATTTTGTTGTCTTTCAGATCAGACAGCTGATCAAACTGATCCTCGCCCGCCAAAATTTCCACAAGCCGTTCAATCTCTGTCAAATCATTGATGAGGTTACTACGCGTACCCTGTATCTTGTTAACATGAATAGCGACAATTTCTCTTGCCAACTTGTCTGCTTTTTCAGGGTCCGCATTTCTATATTCCCGTATCTTGAGGGCTGATCGAATTCTCTCCTTTCCGACAATACCATCGATAATTGACCGAATTTTATGAAGACTTCCTCTTACGATATCGAGAGATCTCTCATCACTGATATCTTCATAAAGCACATCATTTTTTTTCCTCCACTGATGGACGCGTGCCAAGATGTCGGCAAAATCGGTCCCCCGATCCATCAAAATCTGAAGGGTTTCATTTTTGTTTTCAGGGAGATGCTTTATTAAGTCTGCAACCAATACCCTATACTCGGTTATTGGCGTTTTTTCCGTTGATACGGGAACATTTTCATCTGGGTTCAGCGTATTAACAACAGCCGTCCGCACTTCACCGAGCACTAATCTAATTTCAGCGGCCCTTTCACCAAATTGTGCTTTTTCAGCCGCTATTTTTGAGAGTTGTTCTTGCTGATTTAGAATTCCCCACCCCATGGACAAATTCACAACAAGAGACGTCACAAGGGTGAGCCCCATCAAAGCCCACAGCATTTTGACAATTCTTCTGGCTTCCTTGTGAGAGTGCATCAATTCCTCTTAATTGCCTTTATAAAAATCAGCTATTTCTGACCAGTTAAAGGAAACAAAATGACCTTTACGCAAAATTGTTGGCCACACAGTATGACTTGCCTGATGATTTTCCTTATCAAAATAGAGCTTATGCCCAATCCCCACATCAAACTCCTCAAGCGCTTCTAACGCATCAATAACTTTTTCACGGGTTGGTGGTCCCGCGATTGATCTCAACGCCCGTATCAGAATTTTTGCAGATATATATCCCTCAAGACTTCCAAACGACGGCGTACTTCCTGCTGAATATCGATTGAGGGATTTCATATATTCTCGCACTATCGGCACTGACTTATCTTCTGGATGGGGCACAACCTGTGTAACCACAACTCCGCTGACATTTTCGCCAAGAGAACGGGCAAGAGGGGCACTACCGACAAAAGAGATATTGATAAAAAGTGCCGTGACGCCGGCTTCCCGAGCCAATTGAATAAAGCGTGCGCAAGGTGCATAAGCGCCCACCATGATCACCGCTTTTGGAACGGGATCAGCAAGAATGATATCAGCCAGTGCATTTTCAACGGCGACCGTGTTTCTTTCGTAACGGCTATGGGTTATCGCAGCTTCTGATTTCAAACCATTTTTTATCAACGCTGATATGCCTCCAACATATCCAGCATCTCCATATCCATCCCGCTGAGTAAAAAAAGCAACTTCTTCTGGTTTCAGATTTCCATATTTTATTAATGCATCAACAATTGCAGATGTTTCCTCTGCGTAGCTAGCCCGGTAATTGATGACATATCGATCAGGTGGGGTTTTGCGCAAGACTCCTGCGCCGGTAAAAGGTGCAAACAAAAGCGTTTTTGCTTCATTCGCGATAGGTATGGCGGAAATTGCTGTCGGTGTCCCCACATTACCAATCACAGCAAGAACATTTTCGTCTTCAATTAATTTCCGCATATTTGGTGCGGTACGATCAGGTTCATAACCGTCATCCCAGGCAAGTAATCTTATAGGGCGACCGTGAATACCCCCTCGTTCATTTTCCAGTGCCAGGCGAGCATTTATGCCAAGCAGCATGTTTTTACCAAGTTCAGCAGCTGGCCCGCTCAGCGCCGTTGACATACCCAGAAGAATTTCACCTCTGTCCGGGTAGTGATCCGCATTTGCATATGAAGGAAATAAAAGCACGCAGATCAATGCCATGTGCTTTAGAGAAATGTTTATTGCATCATCTAATGAAGATAAATTTGAATATAAATATGTACAGAATATTATCATATATATATTTGAACCATGCCCAATACTTGATAACTCGTTGTTCTAAAACAAAACTCTTAAAGTTGATCTATGTTCAACTAGCCGAAGTGTATCAGTCGGGTATGAGAAAAGTGTAAAGCTAGTCAGTTTTTCTGAAAATTGTCTTTATTTGGTAAAACCATCCTTAAGCGACTCATTTTGAGCATATGATTGAAAAAGGTGGCCCAAAACCGCGATACTGTTAAAATTGACAGCCTTTACAATCTGCCGGACAATTCCTGTTTCATTACGGACTGATAATTTATGACACTGACAATCTGGCTCTCCTTTTTAGTGATTTGTCTTCTTGGTGCTATGTCTCCTGGGCCCAGTCTGGCCGTTGTTCTTAAGCAAACGATAAACAACAGCCGTGTTCACGGCCTGGCAGCCTGTTGGTTTCATGCAGCGGGTGTGTGTCTGTGGGCTATTGCAACAGTTTCGGGATTAGCCGTTGTTATCTCTCAATCTCAATTGCTCTACACTACCATAACCTGGATGGGAGCGGCGTATCTCGCATGGATAGGAATAAAAGCTCTGAGAGCAGGGTCCGCTGGGGCTCTCCAAATTGGAAAGGCGGAACCGGTTTCGATTTTGCGCGCCGGGATGGAAGGGGCCATGATTTCTGTTTTAAACCCCAAACTGGCCATTTTCTTTATCGCCCTTTTCTCACAATTTGTCGCAAAAGACGCAACAATTACGGATCATGTGCTGATGGTGGTGACGGCGACCCTTGTTGATGGAATTTGGTATACCCTCGTGGCGATTGTCCTGACCCTAGGCCCCATCCTGGCAGCGCTTCAAAAGCGAAGCCAGGGCATAAATCGTATAACAGGCGCTGTTTTAGTCATGCTGGCGTTACGCGTGATAACTCTTTAATTTACCCGGGCGTCGTCAAAAGGCTTTTTTTGAGAATATCGGCAACAACCATAGACAAACTAGCCTCATTCTCCCGTTTATTTAAGAGCGCATACCAGGTGATTGACATGCCAGCTTTCGTCACAGGTCGAAGGGCAAGTTTCATGCGCGAAGCCTGTGCTTGCACAGACATTTTCGGCAAAATGGTCACTCCTTGGCTTTGTTCAATCAATTCGAGAACAGCTTGACTACGCCCCGCACTAATCACTTCTTTGGGCATGATGCCATTAGGCTGGAAGATTTTTTCATATTCTCGCCCTGTCTCAGGCAATGTGTGGTGCGTAACATATGTGCTTTGTTCAAAAATCTTTGGCTCAACATAATCAAACCGGCATTGTGGGTGATCCACTGGTAAAACAGCAACTAACTGATCATCAACAAGCGGCAGAGACATTATGTTTGATTGTTCGACCGGGGCAGCGGTTAATACAATATCCGCCACATTGTTTGAAATTAGGGAAGAAGGATCTTCAGAAATTTCTGATATAATTTCTACAGAAACAGTTGGCAATTTCTGACGCATTGCTGCCAAAAGCCTTGGAAACCAGTCAAACCCAGCATAACATGCGGCTCCCAGTCTAACGGTATCGCTATAGCCGGAAGATAATCTTTCCAGATCCCGTTCTGCCAATGCCACTTCTGACAAGATAGTATCCGCAGTTTTTAGTAATCGTCGCCCAGCAGGATTAAGGGAAATGCTATGCCCATCCCGATAAAACAAAACAGATCCGATCCGCCGTTCTGCTTCTTTCATCCGATGACTGATAGCCGACTGAGTAAGTCCCAATTCCCGAGCGGTTGCTGACACACCTCCCGTCGTCCCGAGGCTTTTGATAACAGCCAGATGGTGAAGCGCCAAACGTATCAATATCATCTCCAATTTTATGAATTCATTTCATTATATCATGAATAATAATGAAATGCCTTCATCGATTACTTTGCGTAAACTCTCGACTATTCATTGAAGGGGAACGCGTATGCAAAAAGATTTCGGATCTTCGAGCCGGCAGGATTTAGGAAGCGAAGGCATCCACTGGGATCAGGACATCAGTTATGGCGGATATCTTTCTTTGGACCATTTGCTCAGCTGCCAAAATCCAAAAACAGAGGCTCATGATGAAGTGATGTTTATGATTATCCATCAGGCGTCAGAGTTATGGATGAAACTCTGCCTTCATGAAATTCACGGAGCCATGCGGGAAGTGGCTGCAGACAATCTCGGCGCCGCGTTTAAAATGCTCTCGCGGGTATCTCGTATTCAAGCCCAATTACGGCAAAGCTGGGATGTCCTTTCCACGATGACCCCTTCTGATTATATGAGTTTTCGAGATGAACTCGGCCAAAGCTCCGGTGTTCAATCTTTTCAATATCGTGAAATCGAATATCTTCTTGGGAATAAAAATAAAGCACTTCTGGAGGTTCACAGGGCTCACCCGAAACGATACGAAAAATTAAAAAAGGCCCTCGAAGCACCCAGCTTTTATGATCTTTGCTTGATGAGCCTCGCAAGACATGGATTTGATATCCCCCCCCAGGTCCTTGAGAGAGACTGGTCGGAGTCCTACATCCCAACAAAGGAAGTCGAAAAGGCCTGGGCAAAAGTATACAGCGACACAGGGCGATATTGGGAACTTTATGAACTGGCAGAAAAACTAGTGGATTTAGAGCATGAATTTCAAATGTGGCGATTTAGCCATATGAAGACAGTCGAACGCATAATCGGTTACCGCAAAGGAACGGGCGGCACAAGTGGGGTCGCCTTCCTTGCCAAAGCTCTTGAGCTTCGCTTCTTCCCCGAACTTTGGACAGTCCGAACAGAGATATAACAACACATCATGACCAATTTATACGATATCAGCCAGACGTTGCGACCGGACTTACCTGTCTGGCCGGGTGACACGAATTTTGGCATCACCCCAACATGGCAGATGGATGAAAATTGTCCGGTCCTTGTCTCTCGCCTGATACTTTCAACCCATTCCGGCACCCATGCAGACGCGCCCTCACATTATGATGCAAAGGGTATTGATATAGCAAAGACGGAGCTCGTCCCCTATATCGGCACCTGCTATGTAATACATGCAACAAACGGAAACGAGCCGGTAACACTGGACGAAATTGAAACTGAACTTACCGCTCTAGACGAGTTTCCAATGCGCCTGCTTATACGGACTTTTGATCGGTTCCCCCATGAAAACTGGCCAACGGATTTTCGCGCTATTGATACGAAATTAATTCAGTATTTAGGCGATCACGGATGTCTACTTATTGGAACTGACACGCAGTCCTTAGATCCAGAAGCGTCAAAAACAATGGACGCCCACAACGCTATTCGTGAGGCCAGTATGGCAATATTGGAAGGCCTGGTTCTTGATGATGTGCCATCCGGCTCCTATGAGCTTATTGCACTCCCACTCAAAATTCAGAATGCCGATGCCAGCCCGGTAAGAGCTATATTAAGAACGATAAATCCATGACAATTGCAACGAACCGAAAAGCACTTCAGGCCCTTGATGCTGAAGATCCGCTTAAGAAATTCAAAGATCAATTTCTTATTCCAGAGAACCTTGTTTATATGAACGGCAATTCTTTAGGGCCGCTTAGCAAGGATGCAAAACGGCGGATGGAGGGAGCTGTTAACGAGGAGTGGGGAAAACTGCTGATTGGCGGTTGGAACAGTGCGGGTTGGTATGAAATGCCCAACCGGATTGGGGATAAGATAGCCACCTTGATCGGAGCAGAACCCGGCGAAACAGTGATGTGCGATAGTACGTCAGTCAATTTATTCAAGGCGGTATCCGCTGCCCTTTCCCTGAATCCAAAGCGAAGGAAAATAATCAGCGAAACCGGTAACTTTCCTACTGATTTGTATATATTGGAGGGCATCAGACAGTTTATCGACACTGACTATCAAGTGGAAATAAAGCCTCGAAACGAAGTGCTGAATGCCATAAATGAGGAGACTGCAGTTGTTGTTCTTACCCATGTTCATTATGTTTCAGGAGCCATCTTCCCGATGGCAGAAATCACACGCCGTGCACATGAAAAAGGCGCCCTTGTTGTCTGGGACTTAAGCCATTCAGTTGGGGCAGTGGATACAAACCTGAACCTTTGCAAAGCTGATTTTGCTGTTGGCTGTGGCTACAAACATCTAAATGGAGGTCCCGGAGCTCCTGCATTTCTCTTCGCTGCAAAGTGTCATCATAAAAACATACAACAACCCTTAAGTGGTTGGTTCGGTCACGAAAACCCCTTTGCCTTTTTGGATAAATTTACGCCAGCACCAGATATCAAACGAATGCTGACCGGCACGACCAGTGTACTGGGAGCCAGCGTTTTGGAAGCGAGCCTTGATCTGATATTACAATCAAACATGGAAGATCGGCTTGAAAAGCTTGGCCGAATGTCTACAATTTTCCAGCAATTGATTGAAGGACATTGCAGTGGCTTCGGTCTCGTCCTTGCTTCACCTGAGAACGCCTCAGATCGAGGAGCGCATATTTCCTATCGTCATGAAAACGGTTATTCAATCGTGCAAAATCTGATCGATAGAGGCATTATCTGCGATTTTCGTGCTCCGGATTACATGCGATTTGGATTTTCGCCACTGTTTATGAGCTACGAAAATCTGTTAGATGCAGTTGGTATTTTAAAAGAAATACTGACGACCCAATCGTATCAATTGGATCAGTTTAAAGTTAAAAAAGAAGTTACCTAACCCTACGTCACAAAGGCAGATGTGGCGTTTCTTGAAATTCATTATGTATCCGGATAACATGGATCCATTGGTGTCGAGCTTGTAATAACTAGTTCAACGATTTCTGAAAGGGATAATTTTGAGAGTATCGGTCAAGGCCAGTATTTTACTCCTCATTTCCCTTTTGCTGCTGACTTCCTGCACCTCAGTATTTCGTCTTGATGCTGTCCCAACGGACCGCTTCACCGATGCTGTTATACCTGGGATGCCCAATATCCGGTTTTTCATAAATAAGAATAATGAACCTTTTATTCGGGAGGGCTACGCATCTTTGGAGAAGGAGAAAGCTCACCTTTTGAAAACCGAAGGAAAATCAAAATTGCCGCCGGCAAATTATCTTGCATTATCCGGTGGCGGGGACAATGGGGCTTTTGGTGCGGGACTGCTACACGGTTGGACAAAAATCGGTTCGCGGCCAGAGTTTAAAATTGTTACAGGTGTGAGTACCGGTGCATTAATCGCTCCTTTTGCATTTCTTGGCCCCGAATATGATGAACAATTGAAGGAAGTATATACTCAGACCAAACCAGAGGATATTGCGACACCCCGTTGGTTTCTAAACATTGTCTTGGGTGATAGCGCTGCTGACAACGCAGCAATGTGGAAGTTAATTAACCGGTTTGCCACACAGGAAATGCTTCAAAAAATTGGAGAGGAATATGACAAGGGGAGGCTTTTGTTGGTTGCAACCACCAACCTGGATGCACAAAGGCCTATTGTCTGGAATATTGGCGCAATTGCAAAAAGTGGCCATCCAAACGCCCTCAAACTTTTTCAAAGCGTCCTCGTGGCTTCGGCCTCAATCCCGGGTGCGTTCTCTCCGGTTATGCTTGATGTTGAAGTGGACGGGAAAAAGTATCAGGAAATGCATGTTGATGGCGGGGCTGCGTCTCAAGTATTTATATATCCTGCATCAGTGAATCTTAAGGAAGAAGACAAAACTCACAACCTAAATCGCGAGCGAAACCTTTATGTCATTCGAAATGCAAGGCTCGATCCAGAATGGGCAGCGGTCGAAAGAAACATTTTCAACATCGCTGAACGCGCCATAACTTCGCTTATACAATCACAAGGCATTGGCGATCTATATCGTATCTATCTGGCCGCAGAAAGGGATGGCTTAAATTTCAATCTGGCATACATCCCATCATCCTTCAAAGCAGAACATAAGCAAGAATTTGACACCGTATATATGAACAAACTTTTTGATCGTGCTGAAGCCATGACACGTGAAGGGTTTCCGTGGGAAAAATACCCCCCTGGATTTAACCCCACCGAGTAAAAACACTATCCAGCCACTTCTCTATATTCTTGGCCAAGCTGAAGTAACCGCGGTTTTTGAAACACCTTCATTTTCTATTTACTCAGAAGACTGACATCCAAGGACCTGATGTAGATCTTTTTCTGAAATTGTGCATCGAGACAGGTTAGCGCGCCATACATCAGCCCCTTTAAGATTGGCTGACGTTAAATTCGCACCAATCAAATTGGCATCGGCAAGGGATGCGCTGGAAAGGTCACATCCAGTTAGATCCGCACCGCTTAAATCCGCGCCTGTGAGGTCTGCACCGACGAGTTTAGCCCCTCGCAATGAGGCACCGGATAGTTTCGCATTCGCGAGACTCACATGGCTCAAATCCCGCCCCTCAAAATTAACGTCACTCAAGTTTTCGTTTGCAAGATCAGCTCGGTTGCCATCGCTTTTACCCTGAAGCCAATGATGGTGGTTTGTCAGCATTCCCAGCAAGCGACGATTTCGTGCTGCATTTCTGGCAAGACGTTCTTCATCCGCGATGTGTTTTTCAACAATTCTGGTGTCCATGGGTAATCTTGTGACACCCAATAGAACGTGAAGTTGCCTCTCTGCATGCTTTAAATCATAAGCCGCCAGTTCACCTGACGTAAGGCCACCACCGGGGAAAAACCGTACTTCATATATGTAGTCGATGAGTTTTGGCGTAACATAATGGGACGCTTCAGTTCTCTCTTCTGCAATCCTGAGCGCTTCCAGCTCTGCAGCCAGTTCCTCGGGAGGAACATGGGTTCGATTATGTCCTGGACCCGCTTGCGATCCTAAAGCATTAGAGGAAACAATACGTGGTTTGACCATTGAAGGCCCCTCCTTCTTCCAATCAGTTTTTCATCCGAACGGTTCAAGATATTAATGAGCTTACCATCTTAGAAACAAGAAATTTACAATCTATTAACTCTTTGCAGATCAACGCCTATTTTATTGGCCTTATCATAATTATTTTTGACAAATCTTGCACGGCTATTTTCTGCACTTTAAAACTGTATATTCGGTAGAAAACTGCATGCAACATAGTTCTAATTTTAAGAACAGTCAGTACCCATTATCCAAGTTTATCAATGCATAAGAAACAAATAGAGTGCCGTTAGTCAAATTTTGCAGGATGGAAAGTATGGACAAACCAATTATTGCTGACAAAAAACCCATAAAAATTGAACTTGAAGCTGGGGAAACATACCATTGGTGCCGTTGCGGAAAATCTACAAACCAGCCGTTTTGCGATGGTTCACATCGAGGCACCTCCTTTTCGCCCCTTGCCTTTGAAGCAACAGAAACCGGGGATGCGTTTCTTTGTATGTGTAAACAGAGCCAAAACGCACCTTATTGCGATGGTGCACATACACGAATTCCAGCTGATGAAAAAGTGGCCATCAATTCTGATCAGAATTCCTCTGGATCAAATCAAGCACCAAAAGCTGTTCCCACACCAGAGGAACCGACAGTAAAAGAAATTCATGATCTTGCGGAACATGGTCTAAGCAAGGTAGGGCATCACGGTGAAATGGGCGCGATGGGTGTGCCTAGACCTTTGCTCCCTGACTGGAACGATATTCAAATCCTTCCTGCTCAATTTTCGCGCAAACCCCTCATGGATGATCACCAGGTGAGGACGGAACTCATCATTGGGCCAAACGCAAAAAAACCACTTGTGTTGGACATCCCGCTTTTTGTGTCAGACATGAGTTTTGGTGCTTTATCCGAGGAAGCGAAGATTGCCCTAGCAACTGGAGCAGAACTCGCCGGGACAGGGATTTGTTCGGGAGAAGGCGGCATGCTGCCTGAAGAACAACAAGCCAATAGCCGATATTTCTATGAACTAGCTTCCGCGCAGTTTGGGTATGAAGAAGAACTGCTGACAAAAGTTCAGGCCTTTCATTTTAAAGGAGGCCAAGGGGCAAAAACGGGGACTGGTGGTCATTTACCTGCAAATAAAGTGGTGGGGAAAATTGCTGCTGTTCGAGGACTGCCTGAAAAAACCGCAGCAGTGTCACCCCCAACTTTCAAAGATCTTGCAACGGTTACAGATTTCAAAAAATTCTCTGATAGGGTTCGAGAAATTACAGGCGGAATTCCTATCGGATACAAGATTTCTGCAAACCACATCGAAGAGGATATCAGTTTTGCTGTTGAGGCAGGCGCTGATTATATCATTTTGGATGGACGAGGTGGTGGTACTGGCGCAGCTCCTCTGATCTTCAGAGACCATATCTCCGTACCAACCATACCTGCCCTCGCTCGTGCTCGTTATCACCTTGATAAGCTCAATCGAAAGGACATTACCTTAATTGTCACCGGAGGATTAAGAACTGCACCTGACTTTATCAAGGCGATGGCGGCTGGTGCAGATGGCGTTGCTCTTTCCAATTCGGCCCTACAGGCCATTGGATGCGTGGGGGCACGAATGTGTAATACGAACAACTGTCCGGCTGGTATCGCGACACAGAAACCTGAATTACGCGCTCGGCTTGACATTCAAAATTCAGCTGATCGGCTTGCACGCTTTTTTGGTGCAACAACAGATCTGATGAAAGTCATGGCCCGTGCCTGTGGCCATGACCATCTCAATAAGTTCAATTCTGATGACATCACAACTTGGAAAAAGGAAATGGCTGAACTTTCAGGAATACAATTTGCAGGGATGGGAATTCCCCAAAATCATTCGCAATAAGCTCAACAAGCTCCTTATCTTATAGAAATTCTCACATTGCCAATCTTTGAGCGCCGCACCATTCCTTATGCGGCGCTCACCCCACCCTCATCCCCTAAGTTCGCATTCATTAGAAGATTGATTATTTGCTGTATTTATCTATTCTAAATTGAGTGTGGGTTTTCCCACAGTGGCGCCTTTAGGACGCGCGTACACTCCATCTATCTTTTTCAAAAGAGCGTATAGAGGATACTGGGTTCGTTCTTTACGCATCAAATTGGAAGACGCTACGTACAGTCTATTTCGGAACAGACCAACAAGAACAGGGATTGAGAAACGATAGACCTCCCTTGATCCTAAAATAATTAACCGAATAGACATTTTGGAGGTGGGACTAGACAAGCGCACTTGGAGTATTCCGTGCGTCAGTTTATTTGGGGGGAACTTGGACAATATGATGGGTTGCACAAAACCCACGTTGTCGAGCCCAATTTATGGGAGAGAAAAAATGCGGGATGAAATTTCAGTTAAAACATTGGGTACGTCAACTGAGCTATTGGTCATTTCAGATCTAAAGCAGGATTTTATTAAGGCGCGAGATTCCATAACCTATGCGACACGGTTGCGAATTTTGCTTAGAACACTGAATTCTATACGAAAAATCGGCCTAGAAGAAAAAGGAAACACCGTCTATATCGGTCCCATCGACCGCCTTCAAACTATTCACCAGGTTCGTTGGACGGTAATCGACGAAAACCGTCGAATGCTTCTGGCTGTCACTTTCGATCGTCCCCTTGAAACCTATGTACGGAGGATCGTGAATATTGCAGGACCTGTGCTCGACGCCATTCTCTGCCATTGTGAGGACTACGATAACAAAGCCTGTTGGCAGGGGCATGATGGGTTCGCCCAGTATGTAGCGGAAAATCAGGTAGATGTTGATCTGTATGGAACATCTGCGCCAAACCTTACGGTCGACGATATTACTTATTTGAAAGACCTTGAGACCAATCAACAATCCATGTCTGATCTTGGTGATTTTGATCGAAAAGCCGCCACGATGAATGTGAAAACTCAATCGGATAAAGTGCGCCAGGCTTTAAAGAATAATCCAGAAGAAGCCAAGGATCAGGCCCTAGACCTTATACGCGCAATGTACCGCCTTAAAACTTATTTTCCAGGACCGGAAGAGGGCAAAAGTCATATCGGTAGTGATTTATTTTATCTGGAAAGGCTCACCGCCGCTTTGGTATTCGGGTTTAAACCCAGTACGCTCACCGATGCAGACAAACGCAAATACAAACGCGAAATGAATTGGTTTAATTCCTTTAAAAGCATTCCTACGCAGGAGATTAGTGAAGAGCTGGATAAAGATGACATTCAGTCCGGTATTGTTGATGCGCATAAAAAGGCCAACCAAGGTCACCTTATGTTGCTTCGGTTTAATAATTCATCTGATGCCCAAAATTTCTTAAGCGCTCAAATGGGTGAATTATCGATAGCAAGCAGTTCAACTAAATCGGATGTTTATTGTAATTTTGCCTTGACCTTCAATGGATTAAAATCTCTTGGTATGAACGAGTCTTTGCTCCGTAAATTTCCAAAAGAGTTTCGAGATGGCATGGAGTCTCGGGCCGGTACACTGGGCGATATTGGAGACAACCATCCGGATAACTGGTCTTTGCCAAAACATGCAGCAACTGGCCGCGATATTCTGATGTCATCTGTTGATATGGTCGTCCAGCTTCAGTCACACGCCACCGATCCAGCCGTAGATCATGGTCCTTTGATTTATAAAATGAATGAATGGAAGCAATCAGCCACGCAACATAATGTGGATGTACTGGCAACAGAACCTCTTCACAGGCTTGGCCCCCCGCAAAAAGACGGACGGGTTATTGAGCATTTTGGCTTTCTAGATGGCGTCAGCCAACCACATGCCAAGGAGATTGATGCAAAGAAATCCTATACCAAACACAAGCGAGACGAAATCTCGCTCGGTGAGCTTTTCCTCGGATATAACATTGATCGCGAAGATGCTGTTGCTGCAGAATTTCAGCCTCCTGTCTCGGACGAAGAGGCAGCACTAGATGAGTTCTTAAAAAACAGCACCTTCATGGTAATCCGCAAGCTGTATCAGGATGTTGGCGCGCTCAATAACTTTGTAAACGGTGCGACCAGCCAGATAAATCGCGCATCCTTGGAAGCGAAAATGATGGGACGCTACAAAGATGGCACGCCTTTGTTGCCCCCTGGAGTTGACGCCGGGGAGACGTTAAACGATTTTGATTATGCAATTGATCCAGACGGAGTTGATTGTCCTCTTCATTCCCATACGCGGCGTACCAATCCGCGCATTCCGACACCCCCAAAAGCCGAAGGGTCCCCAACCCCACGGATACTGCGCCGTGGTTTCTCCTATGGAACGCGTTATTCTCATGAAACTGCTGACGAGGAACGGGGTCTCTTTTTCATGGCCTATAACGCCAGCATTGCCGAACAATTTGAAGTAGTTCAACGCTGGATTAATGGCGGGAACAGCACGGGTACCTTTAGCAAACAAAATGATGCAATTGTGGGGTCCCGGCCTCTAGACGAAAAACGCTCTGTACGATTTATAGAGGATACCTGCGTTCACCGGCTTGAATTGCCTGAAAAGCCGTTTGTAAAATTACAGTGGGGTTTATACCTCTTTGTGCCGTCTATGTCGGCTCTCGACAAATTGGCAAACAACACAAGTGAACTCCCCAAAATTGCCGATCAACGGGAATTAAGGGGAACGCGTTCCCTTGTCGCCTTAGAACTTCATCAAAAGAAGCTGGAAAAAGAGCTCGCCTTAAAAATTGCGGCACTCCCCTCCCCCAATCCTGATCTCATACGGAAATGGACGATTGAAACCCGGAGAAAAGTTGCCGGCGCTTGGAAAGCGCTCCTAGAAGATCCAAGTGGTGAAGATTTGGCGGATGAGGTCTGGGCAAAAATCAGAAGCGTTGGTGGAGTTTTGCGATCTCCCTACGGCGTCCTTGTTGGAGACATGGATAACGTTAAATCTGTTTTTCAAGACAAGGGGGAAACCTACTCCACCCGCGAATACTGGCATCGCATGAAACAATCCATTGGTGATCTATATCTTGGCATGGATCCGTGCCCCGCGAAAATGCCGCCAGACGCTCATTCAGAGAATCCGGCCCGAGACGGTGCTTTTGAGGAAACCTTCAAAAAAGGGGATTATGAAGAAATAGCCGATCCCACAAATAAGTGGATTGGAGATATCAGTGAAGACAAGGCCTTTGCAGATGCTGTCATGGTTGCAAGGGACTGGTTTTCACAAAAATTACCTCTTAAGCAAGATCCCGACCTTCTCGAGTTAAAGGAATATGTCGCTGATGTTGTCGGCCAGCTCTCTGTTGACTGGTTTGGCTTACCGACAGATGGTTCAATAGACATTGGCGAGGAGCCCGGCGAAAAACCAAACACTCCCGATGACCTTGTCTCCGCATCCTACTATTTCTTCGGCCCGAGGCCTACAGAGAGTGTGCAAGATGTTGGTAAAAAACGCGGGACAAAACTGAGAGAAGTTATTCGTGCCTATGTGGATAAAAACCATAGTGCACCATATGGGACTTTATTCTCTTATTTATTAAGCGAGCCTGTATTCAAAGGAAATGCTGAACTCATTACCAAAACTCTTGTTGGTTGTACAAATGGCTTTGTAGCAGCTACCAGAGGGAGCTTTCTGGCCGTAATGCGTCAATGGATTGAAAGCGAAGACCTTTGGCGTCATCGCCTGGCCCTGTTGGCAACAGAAGCCTCAAACAATTCCGATCTTACCCACGAAATTGCTCAGGCAACGCTTAAGAAAGAGTTGGTTATTGGAATGCAAAAACGGGCCCGGCCAAATCTTCTACACCGTGTCGCCGTGGAGGACACCACCCTCGGAGGTGTCGATATCAAGGCAGGTGAGGTTGTTATTTTAAGCCTTCAATCCGCCGCTGAAAACTATCCTGGTGATCCGGAAATACTGTTTGGTGGAAATTACTGCCCGAAAGGCCATGGAACAAGCACGACGGTTCATGCCTGTTCAGGTCAGTCTATGGCGTTAGGCGTCTTGCTTGGAATAATTTCAGTAATGATGGAACAATCAACACTTGATGCGGACACAACTTTTACTCTGTCCCTTTCTAAAGACTAAGCCGATATCTACGGTTTAGTGCCTTCGCTCTGGCCAGGAAGGTGGGTTTTCTCGCTCCCATCGGCTGGGCCAGAGCGATTTTTCAATTGCTCTCTATCTGTTTGAGGAAAAAATCTATCTTCGAGCGATGCCAGACCATGTTCATTTTGTCAAAAGCATCGCGGGCGGACAATCCCAAAGACATTGCTTCCACCAAATCATCTTTTTTGGCTAAAATGCTTGCTTTGAGCATCTGAGTAACGGCGACCTCATGCGGGGATTTGCGGTCTGCAGCGGATCTCATAGCTTCATCCAAATAATAGTCAACCTTCCCTAGTTCACTCTCAACTTCAGCGGCTTGAGCAAGGGTGCGAAAAGACATGGCCTCTCCCACCCTGTCTTGTAATTTTGCTCTGGACAATCCCAATTCGGCGAAATGACATGCATCATTAACTTCGCCAACGGATATCAGAGCATCTGAAATCCACCCATAAAAAAAAGATGAATATAAATACATTCCCTTGTCTTCGACCCATGAAATTGTTTGCCGAAGTTGCTCAATTGCTCTTTCATCTTTTTCAAGCATCCATTTGGCGTAGGCGCTGATTGCTGAGGCACAAGCAAACAAGTATGGCGCACTGACTTGCTCTGCAATAATTTTGGATTTAGAGGACAACTTGATCGCTTGTTCCCATCGTCCTTGCCACAAACTCACTGTGCCATGATTGTTCAAAATGGAACTTTCGATTTCATGGCCCTGCCCGCTCACACTCGCAAAAGCTTCTTCGCTACATTCATGAGATTCACCAAAACGCCCGAGATCACCCAATGTCAGTGCTTTGCTGGACAAAGCGTAAGACGAGCCAACCCGAATTCGGAATTTTGTGGGATGCTCCCGTTTCTCATCAATGGCTTGATTAAGATACCCCAGCGCTTCTGTATAATTACTGGCAGCTGCATGACTTTGTCCAAGAGTAGCCACGATCTGAACCGCCAATCTGTTATTATTGGCCTTTCGAGCGACTTCCAACGCTTTGTTATAAAAATCAATGGAAGCCGGTTGATTACCCAACACATGGCTTATATAGCCTTGCCAATAATAGCTATGGGCTAATCCATCAAAATCATTCGATCTGATCGCATAATCGACCGTGCGTTGCAAAATATCAAGTTGGGACGCTTCAGGACCATAGACACAAGGGAGCGCCCATTTTCCACTGATGGAAATCCATCTTCGCTGGTTCTCTTCTGTTCGAGGTAATTTGTCGATTGCATTGAGTGCTGCGCTAAATTGTTGACGCGCTTGATCTAGAGAAGAAGACGCTAACGCTTTGTCTCCCGCTAGCTCAGCATATTCAAGAGCTTTTTCATGACTGGCTCCTGCAGCATGATGGTAAGCGAGACTTTCGTAATATTCTTC
>PJEL010001902.1_pt1 | contig 19984 bp, 11 predicted proteins | sample 1853271 | NCBI WGS metagenome assembly PJEL01 (sample SAMN08108733, study PRJNA415343) | Invertebrate metagenome, whole genome shotgun sequencing project. | host: Globobulimina | place: Sweden: Gullmar Fjord | collected 2015-08
AGCTTCTTTTGTCATAAAGGTATTTCAGAGGAGCTTATTAAAATAGATGAAGGTAAATTATTGTGAATATTGCTACCAATGTAGAGTTAAGCTGTTATATAAATGAAAACTACGCCAAAAAAGACCTGACGGCTTTTGAGCGTTTTTCTTCACAATTATTTCTCCGACTACATAATGATGATATGCAAATATTATCCATTGTTCAGCGCTATCAAATGGCACTGTCGTTATGGCAATCATTTTCATGTCGCTCTGCTAATGAAAACAAAGTTGTTATAGAAAATAGAGCACAGCAAGGTGTTTTAGTTGATGCTTCAGTATTGCATATTATTAGTGATGACAAAGCTTTCCTCGTTGATTCAATATCAGCATTATTAATCGCGCAAGGCTATAAAATTAACCTATTTTTACACCCTGTCATTAACAGGGAAAAAATCAATCAAGCACAAATAAACGATTCTCAGACAGAATCAAATCAGTTGGGTGATGAGTCGGTATTATATATTGAACTGGCTAGTCAACTTGACTCTGTTGCTATTGGTACTCTAGTTGAACAAATACAAGTATTACTCTCCCAAATTACTAAGGTGACCTCAGACTGGTCTTTGATGACGGCTAAAAGTCAAAATGTTAATCATTGTCACAATCCTTTAGCTAATAGTGATGAAGCAGAGTCTTTTTTGTCGTGGCTTTGTCATGATAATTTTGTTTTTCTGGGCTATTGCTCTTTAGCTGTATCTGCACAAAATGATTATGCGCAGGGTCAACATGACTATGGCATCCTTCGCAACAGTACTGCTGAAATAAGTAATGAAGCGTTAAAACTGAGTGATAGTGAACTTAGCACTTTTATTGACTCAGACTCATCTTTGATAGTGACTAAGTCAAATGTAAAATCGACAATCCATCGTCATGATTATTTAGATTTAGTGAATGTGAAAGAGTTTTCTGCTGATGGTGAGGTTATTGCTATTCATCAGTTTGTTGGTTTGTTCACTCAAGTGGCGAATAACCTTAATCCTAAAAAAATCCCCTTTTTAAGTCATAAGCTTGAATTGGTTTTACAAAGTCTTGAAGTAAGAAAAGACAGCCATAACTATCGAAACTTCGTTCATATTTTAGCTTCTTTGCCAAAAAGGGAATTATACGAAAGCAACATTGAGCAGTTACTTACTCTTGCTAAAGGTATTCATAATCTAAATGTTAGAAGTAAACCAGGTACTTTTATCAGAGAGTGTGATTCTAACAAACAAGTATCAGTGCTGGTATTTGTCTCAAAAGATGCCTTTTGTACAGACCTGCGTGATGACATTGAAAATGAACTATCAAAGGCTTATCAAGGCAGTATTTTATCTCGCCGCTCTATGCTTAATGATAACTACCTTGCCCAATGGCATTTTATTGTCGAGAAGCCAGAGCAGTTACCGAGTGAGACCAATGTTGATGAGTTAATTTCCACTATTGAAGCTAAGACACAAAGCTGGACTGAAAGTTTACATAAACTCATATCCCAGTTATGGCATGGCAAGCAAGCTAGTGAGTTAATCAAAAAATATGAAAATGGTTTTTCCAAAAGCTATCGTGAGCAATTTTCAGCGAAGCAAGCGATAAGTGCCATTACTAACTTAGAAAAACTTGATAAGAACAGCCCGTTTCAGTTTCAAATAGTCCGCCCATCAAAGGGGCTGAAAAATACTCTTGTGCTTAATATTTTTACCTTGGAACAAGGTATCGCCTTAAGTGACTCTATTCCTATCCTAGAAAATTTTGATTTTAGGCCACTAGATGAATTTAGCTTTAAGGTAGCAACGGCAGATCAAGCCAGTTCGATAAATAACTTGTACAGCTACAGCCTAGAATACCCTGACAGTGAGTTAGATATTGAAGCAATAAAAGCTAACCTTGAGCAAGCTTTGTCAGAAGTTTGGTTAGGGAATATTGAAAATGATGGTTATAACAAGTTGCTATTATCGGCCAATATAAATATTAGGCAAATTGTCATTATCCGAGCCTACGGCAAGTATTTACGTCAGCTAGGGCTAGGTTATTCAGAAGAATACTTCCAACAAGCCTTGATCAATTATCCAAACATTGTTCATGGACTAATCGAATTATTTGAATCACGTTTTGCCCTAACAGCTAAAGATATTAATGAGCGTAAACTAGCTACCGATGAAATAAAGGCAGAGTTGTTACAAGCATTAGCTATGGTCGAAAAAATAGACCATGACAGAATTCTTCGGAACTTTATTGCTGCGATTTCGGCCACAGTTAGAACCAATTTTTACCAACCATCAGCGACGGGTGAATTGAAAAGCTATTGCTCTTTTAAGATTCGCAGTGGTGAAATTGATGATGCGCCCCAGCCTAGGCCTTTTGTTGAAACTTTTGTTTATTCTCCCCGAGTGGAAGGTGTGCATTTACGTTTTGGTTTGGTTTCTCGTGGCGGATTACGTTGGTCCGATAGACGTGAAGACTTTAGAACTGAAGTGTTGGGCTTAGTAAAAGCGCAACAAGTTAAAAACGTGGTTATTGTGCCGCAAGGCGCAAAAGGTGGTTTTGTACCCAAGCAATTACCTGTTAATGGCTCACGTGAAGTTATTACCGCAGAAGCAATTGCCTGTTATAAAATTTTCATCTCAGCGTTATTAGATCTGACCGATAATAATACCCCAGAGGGCATTGTTAAACCCAAAGACATTATTTGTTTTGATGGCGATGATAGCTACTTAGTGGTGGCCGCTGATAAAGGCACTGCGACTTTTTCTGATATCGCTAATGGCTTAGCCGAAGGTTATGGTTTTTGGCTCGGTGATGCTTTCGCCTCAGGTGGCAGTGTTGGTTATGACCATAAAAAAATGGGCATAACCGCGAAAGGTGCTTGGGTTTCTGTGCAACGACACTTTAGAGAAATGGGTATTGATGTACAAAAAGATGAAATTAGCGCTATTGGTATTGGCGATATGTCAGGTGATGTCTTTGGTAATGGCATGTTATCGTCTAAAGCGATTAAATTAGTTGCTGCTTTTGACCATCGCGATATCTTTATCGACCCAAATCCCAGCGCGCCGTTAAGTTATGATGAGCGCCGCAGACTTTACCATCTTGAACGTTCGTCATGGCAGGACTACAACAAAGCATTAATATCTCAAGGTGGTGGTGTCTTTAGTCGCAACGTAAAACATATAGCATTAACTGCTGAAATAAAGCAGTTGCTCAATATCGATGACAAAATAACCAAATTATCACCGGATGAATTGATACGTTGTATATTAAAATCGACTGCCGATTTACTTTGGTTTGGCGGTATTGGTACCTATGTTAAAGCCAGTGATGAAATTAATACCGAAGTCGGTGATAAGAGTAATGATGCCTTACGGATTAATGGTAATGAATTACAGTGTAAGGTTATCGGAGAAGGCGGAAATTTAGGTTGTACTCAATTAGCTCGCATAGAATTCTCCAAAGCGGGCGGTAAAATTAATACCGATGCAGTTGATAACTCTGCTGGCGTTAACTGCTCGGATAATGAAGTAAATATTAAAATTTTGCTGAACGGTTTGGTTGATCAAGAAACTATGAGCAAAACACAGCGTGATGCCTTATTAGAAGCAATGACTGATGAAGTTGGTGCTATGGTATTGCGTAATAACTATTATCAAGCGCAAGCGCTGAGTATTGATGAAGCCAATAGTCAATTTCATTTTGATAGTTTCACCCGTTTAACCCAATACCTAGTGAATAGCGCTGATTTAAATCGTGAGTTAGAGTACTTGCCTGATGATGAAGAATTACAAGCAAGACATAACGCTCAACAAGGGCTAACAAGGCCTGAATTAGCGGTATTAATGGCTTATTCAAAAATGGATGTTCACAATGCTTTATTACAAGAGAAAGCGTTAATAACAGATAACTATTTTGAAAAATATTTACTGTCAGCTTTCCCTCGTCCTTTAGTACAAGATCATACGCAAGCTATTGTTAGTCATCCCTTGGCTAAGCAAATTATTGCTACCAGTGTTGCTAATGAAATCTTTAATCGAGGTGGTATTCATGCAGTTCGAGAGCAAACAGGCGCGACTATAGCCGAAATTGTTAAAGCTTTTATTATCGCTAAAGAAGTTTTTTCTCTTGATGATATTTGGCGTGAAATAGAATCACTTCAGCATACAGTATCGGCACAAATTCAAATAAAGTTACTGGTGGAAGTACAACGTTTCTATCGCCTAATGGCTATTTGGTTTATTAACCATGCGAATGCTGACGACAGTATTGAAACCATTGTGAAAAGATATTCACCAGGAATCAATACGCTACAGCAGCTTAATGATGATGAAATTACCTTACCATTTTCTCCAGTAGATGAATCACTTTATCAACTAGAAAATGAAGCCGATGGTTTAGCGATTGTTGAGAAAATTCATCAATTGAAAGTATCAAGTGTGGTGTTCTGTGACATCGTTAAAACTGCTTTTGAGCTTAACCTGTCAGTAAATAAGATACTGCCGTGTTATTGCCAGGTTAGCAAGTTGCTTGGTCTCTCTTGGTTAATAGAGCAAACCGAGATGGTTCAAACTAAAGATCATTGGTCAAGGTTAGCACGCTTTAGTTTACTACTGGATTTGCTTGAGTTTCGTGAAAAGCTTGTTGTGACTATCGTTAACGGTAACTTAACAGTCTCTCCTGATAATGCTATTGAGTTGTGGGCGACAAGTAAGGCTTCAGATCTTAATAGAGTTGCAAGAGTGATTGATGATTTAAAATCGGCGGGTAGGGTGCATATTGATAAGCTGTACTTTGCTAATCGACAAATACGGGCATTGCTTAGTTAACATTGCCAGTCTAGCTTTTGTTATAGCCTCGCACTTACTTGTTATACCCGTTACCATTCAAGGTGCATGTTTCATAGCGGTTGAGCACTTTGAATGGTAACGGGTATAAGTAGCTGCGAGGTTATACTGAATAGTATTACTTTAGGTAGGGCCTATAGTCGGTGATTTGGTATTTTTTATTTAGTTGCTCTAGCAAGGCCTTATTATTATTTAAGAACTCATTAAATTCTTTAATAATTTTAGGGTGTTTTATTGTCGAAAAATGAAAACCATAGATATCATACTTATACCTTTTATCAATCACAATTGTATCAGTAGGTTTACCTAACTCATTGAGGTAATAATTGATAACACTCGGCTCTATGTCGATAGCGTCAATATATCCTGTTAGCAGTTGCTGCACTAAAAAGCTTGTTGAAGCATCTTCATATAACCTGACTTGACCACTGTTAATTTCCTCAATCCAATTTGTTGGATAGAAGCCTAATAAGGTGCCAATGGACTTGAGCTCTGATTTGTTTTTTTTAAGTGATGGCTTTAAAACGGAGGTGCCGGCAATAAGCCAAACTGACGACTGACTGAAAGTTAACTGCTTTGTTATTGAGTCATCGAAATACCAGCGGGAATTATCTGGGTACTTAAAATCAATTTTCTCTTCAACTAGCCACTGCTCAAATCGTTTTATCGGTAAGGGTAAATAGGTAAATTTATAGCCTTTAGAGGCGGCAAAGGTGTTTAACAACTCCCTTGAATGGCTATCTCTATTTGATTTGAATTCAAATAAAGGATAATAAGAGATGTCTTCAACGCCAATAATAAACTCTTGCCCTTGTAAATTAGGCAGAAAAAAGAGTGTTATTAAAGAAAATACAAAGTGATGGATATTTTTATTTTTATGTTTCATATTTATTTTACCCATATAGTGTAATCGCTGAGTAATGGGAAAAAAAAATTGTATAGCTGAAAAAACTTATCATAAAGATACCGATTTATGGGGAGCTAATTAAAGTATGGCTACTTATTCACTTTTTTCTCGCATTTGTACAAACTTTAACCCAATTTGTTTTTTATTGCTGCAAAAATTTCTTATTGTTGACTATTGATTAGTGTCTTATCCGGCAAAAAATGTAGCTATAATTTTTCATTATTGCCTATAAATATTAATGAATTAGCTTGATTTTAAATTTATCTATAACCTCAGGTTATGGGAAAGCAATAAAGCGTCAATTGTTAAATGTGTAATTTAAGTTCATGGTTAATGTGAATCAAATGAAACTAAATGATCAGGCAAACATTAAGCCTGACTAATTATAAAGCAAGCGAAATTACAATGGTGAATATCATGAAAGATAGAGCAATGTTTAAGTTAAAATTATCACACTTGAGTTTATGTGTCTTAACCGCACTCACTTCTCAAGCTGCCTTTGCTGCAGAGAAATCAGAAGTAAAAGAGGAAGAAGTTGAACGTATTTCCGTTATTGGTAGTAATATCAAACGTGCAACAGATGTAAGTACTCTGCCGGTAACTTCTTTGACGGCAGAAGATATTGCAAATACTGGCGCCATGAGTGGTGATGATTTAATTCGCTCTATCCCGCAAATGGGGGCGGTAAACTTTGGCGCTTCAACGGGTAATGGTGGCGTTAATGATGCACGTGGTGATGTTGGTTCTGTGAACTTACGTGGTGTCGGCTCAGGGAATACACTCACCTTGCTTAATGGCCGTCGTTTAGTTAATCATCCAGGCACACAATCAGAAAATTTTGTTCCAGTTACTACTGTTAACACCAATACGCTACCAGTATCTGGTTTACGTTCTCTTGAAGTACTTCGTGATGGTGCAGCTGCTATTTATGGCTCTGATGCTGTTGCCGGTGTGGTGAACTATGCATTAGATACTAATTTCGAAGGCTCTAGAGTTGACCTTAAGTATGGTCAATCTCAAGGTACACCGTTAGATGAATTAACTTTCAGCTATTTAACAGGTATGGAATTTAATGACGGTAAAACTCACCTAACAGGTTCTTTTACCGGCTATCAACGTAATGGCATGATGGCATCAGAAAGACCTTATTCTGCTAGCCATGATTTACGTGAATATCCAACCTTGCCTGAGGCATTTATTGGTGATACTCAATTAGATAACCGTAGTACTAGTACACCATGGGGAGAATTTAGCTCTCCTACCTTAAAGACCTTCCATCTTCAACCTGACACTATGTCTGGTTGTGTTGACTCACCGCTTGCAGTTGAAGGCGTCTGTGCTGATAAAGGTAGTACAGGTCGAGACATCCGTTTTGATCGAGGCACAACCCGCTCTTTAGTATCAGATGTAAACAGATACAATCTTTACGCTCATTTAACCCATGAAATTACAGATGATTTAGAATTTTTCTCTGAGGCTATTTATTATAGTGCCAGCGCTGAACGTACTCGTGAGCAGACACATAATTTAACAGCACAACGCTTTAAAATTTCTGCTGACGCAGCATATAATCCATTTGGTGAAGAAATCACGCTTCGTAAGTATCGTCCAATTGATACAGGTGTTCGTAATGTTGAAGTTGATGATACCAGTTATAGACTATTAGCAGGTCTACAAGGTTACGTTGGTGACTGGGAATGGGAAAGTGCCGCTTTTTATAGTGAAGCTGAGACTAACGATGTTGCAAATCGTGTACAAGCAAGCGCTTTTCAAAGAGCAATCAACAGTACTGATATAAATACTGCTTATAATATTTTTGCAGGCGGTGATGTAAATAATCCGAATACCACGGGCAATATTCCAATGGTATCACAAGACTTGCTTAATCAGTTTATGGTTGATGTACACAGAGACTCAAAAACTAGTCTTGCATCGATTGATTTTAAAGCCAGTAATGGTGAAATTTTTGAGATGCCAGCGGGTGATGCCGGCCTTGCAGTAGGTGTTGAGTTTCGTCATGAAGGTTTCGAAGATGATCGTGACTCATTATTAGACGGTAGTACACCTTTTGTTGATCAAATTACCGGTGAAACCTTGTCACCAAGTGACGTTATGGGTAGTAGTCCAACAGAAGATTCTAAAGCTAGTCGTAATGTTGCATCTGCTTTTGCGGAGCTTATCCTTCCGTTAATTGATTCAGGTGATCAATATGCTGAGATTCAGCTTGCTGCACGTTATGAAAACTTCTCTGATGTAGGCAGTGCGTTAAAGCCTAAAGTTGCTTTATTTTATAAGCCGACTGATTGGTTAAGTGTACGAGCATCTTATGCGGGTGGCTTTAGAGCGCCAGGTTTAGCACAAACTACAGCGACTGCGGTACGTAGTAATACTTTGTATGACCCTGTACTTGATGACAGCTATGCTGTTATTGATATTCGTAAGCCAAGTGACAACTTAACACCTGAAGATGATGTTAATACGTCAGTAGGTTTAATATTAGAGCCAATTGAAAATTTAACTATTAACTTAGATTTCTGGAAACTTGAACAAGAAAACTTAGTGGGTATTTTATCGGGTAACTCTCACTTACTTTATGATTCACTTTTACGAAGTGAGGGTTCAAGTAATCCTGCGGTAATCCGTGATGCGGATACACAAGAGGTTATTCAAATTAATAATGAATATCAGAATTTAGATAAAAGAGAGATATCAGGTATAGATATTGGCTTAGTCTATGATTTCGAAACTTCTTTTGGTGATTTTGAATTTAGTGCTAATGCTGCCCACTTAAGTAAGTTTGAGCAAGTTGCTGACCCTATTTCTGCGCTGTTAGTTGAAGCACAGGAAGCTGGCAACCCAGCAGTACCAGCAGATAGAACTATTTCTAATGTAGGTGACTTAATTAAGCAAAATGGTAATCCTGAGTGGCAAGCCAGAACATCATTGAACTGGAAGCTTAACGAATGGGGAGCTGGTGTTAGTGCTAAATTTACCAGTGACTTAGAAGATACAAGTACTACAGCAATCGTTGATGATGAAGTGATGAACTTACCTGTTGATAGTTATACTACGGTTAATGTTTACGGTTCTTATAATTTTGCTGATGGCAATATGTTAGAAGGCATGAAAGTTAGAGTTGGTGTGCGTAATATCTTTGATGAAGAGCCGCCGTTAGCTGATGAACTTGCCCATGGTTATTTTGGTTCTATGCATAGTAACCGAGGACGTTACCTGTATATGAGTCTTAGTAAATCATTCTAAGTTTTTGAAGAACTATATTAACGCTTAGATAAAATCATATGGCTCGACTAATTAACCTTTTTGAAGGGATTAGCCGAGCCATATTTCCTTTCCTTTCACGTTATTAAGATAAAATTATGAAAAATGTATTGCTTACTTGCTCATTATTACTTTCAAGTGCTTTGTTGGCGTCTTGTACATCAACTCAGTTAGAACAAAGTGACAATGCGCAAGCATGTAGTAGTGGCGCAGTTCGCATTACCACAGACTTTTCTACTGCTCGTATGGACGAATGTAAATTAGTGGCAGAAAATGAATATTTGATCACCCTGGTGCCTGAAAATACTCCAATTAACTCAAGTCCCTGGTATGCGTTTAAAATTCAAGCGGACCAAGCCACAGATATTACCATCACCATGAAAGTTCGTGGTGATGTACATAGATATCCACCTAAAATTAGCCGCAATGGCAGTGCTTGGCAGCTGCAGAAGCACAAAATTAAGGGGGAGCGTTTAATTATGAAAATTGCCGCTTCGCCAGAGCCTATTTTAATTGCAGCACAAGAAATTATTAATAACCAATACTATGTTGATTGGGCTAAGGGTTTAACTGCAAACGGCAACACTACACACAGCCTTTTAGGTAATTCAACTCAAGGTCGCCCAATTTATAAAATAGAGCATAAAAATGATAATGCTAAAGAGTGGCTGGTTATTTTAGGTCGTCAACACCCGCCTGAAATTACCGGTGCTTTGGCTTTATTTCCTTTTGTAGAAACACTTTTATCAACGAGTGAAATGAGTCAACGTTACCTTGAAAAATATAATGTTTTGGTTATTCCAAATATTAATCCTGATGGTGTTCATGCGGGTAATTGGCGCAGTAATGCTAACGGTTTAGACTTAAATCGGGACTGGAATGACTTTACCCAAGTAGAAACCAGCTTAATTAATGACTATTTGCAGGGGTTGGTAGCACAAGGTCAAAAGATTAAGTTTGCGGTAGACTTTCATTCAACTAAGCGTGATATATTTTATAGTATGCCGGTTGATTATGGCGTTGAAGATGCCTATTTTGTTAGACATTGGTTGGGCGATTTAGCTAAGGCTATGCCTCACTTTAATGTAGTAATAAAACCGGGTAACAACCCTGATTTAGGGGTATCAAAACAATATTTCTCTGATAAGTTTGGTGTACATGCCATTACTTATGAGATGGGTGATGATACTGATCGTGGTGAAATTAAGCGTATCGCTTTTAACTCGGCAAACTTGTTGATGGCTAATATGCTGTCAGACACTAACCATAATAAAAAATAACACAATAAAGAATAGCAACATAAAAAGTAGGACTGAGCATGAGTATATTTAGTAAAAACTTAATTACGGTAGCGATGAGTTTAACCATGCTCGCTGCGTGCTCATCTGAAAAGTCAGAGCTAAACACTGAAGCATTAAGTGGTAAAGATCAAAGCAGTGTAGCTCTTGCTAATAAAGCGCAAACCAGTGCCGCTAACGTTGATTTATTAATAACCAATGGCACAGTTTATACCGGTGAAAGTGGTAAAGCTCAAGCCTTAGACCTTGCCATTTGTGGTCAAATGATTTGTGGAATGTATGCTACTGGCTCATACAAAATTGAGGCCGACAAGGTTATCGATGCAAAAGGAAAAATTGTTAGCCCTGGCTTTATTGACCCACATACTCACAGCTTGGCTGAGTTATTAAGTAAAGATAAAAACCATAATTTAAATTATTTAACTCAAGGTGTTACTACCGTGGTAAATGGTAATGATGGCGGTGGTCCTGTTGATGTTCAAGCAACGGTAAATAAACTAGAAGCGAATGGCATTGGTACCAATGTCGCGTTATTAGTGGGTCATGGCAGTATTCGTGAGCAAGTTATGGGTAGAGTTGAGCGCTATGCGACTCCAAAAGAACTCAAAGAAATGTCTATGCTGTTAACAACAGCCATGCAGTCTGGCGCTATTGGTTTATCAACGGGTTTATATTACGTCCCAGGAAGTTATGCTAATACCGAGGAAGTGATTGCCTTGGCTAAAATTGCCAGTCAATTTGGCGGTATATACGATACTCATTTACGTGATGAAAGTACCTTTAATATTGGTTTCACAGCAGCACTCGATGAAGCAATTAATATTGTTGATAAGGCCGATATTCACTTACATTTAGCCCATATAAAAGCGCTAGGGGTTGATGTTTGGGGGCAGAGTAAAGCGGCTATTGCTAAAATAGAACAAGCACAGAAAAAGGGTATATCTATTTCTGCCGATCAATACCCTTGGTTAGCATCAGGTACTAAACTGCGTAGTGCCGTTATGCCTAAATGGGTGATGGCAGATTCAAAAGAAGCCTTTCATCAACGATTAAATCAAGACGATTTAGCAGAAAAATTAGCACAAGAAATTACCGAAAATATCCGCCGTAGAGGTGGTCCACAATCACTAGCTATTACTGAATTTAAAGATAAAAGTTTGGTTGGTTTAAATCTAAAGCAAGTCGCTGAGTTAAAAGAATTATCAGTTGTTGATACTGCAATCTGGATGGTTCAACAAGGCGATGTCAGAGTCGCCTCCTTTAATATGTCGTCAGAGGATGTAGAAAACTTTATGGTACAGCCTTGGGTGGTTACATCTTCTGATGGAACCAATGGTCACCCTCGTAAATATGCGAGCTTTCCAAGAAAATATCAAAGCTATGTGGTAGATAAAAAATTACTTGATTTGGCTACTTTTATTAACAGAAGTTCATCTCAAACCGCGAAGATCCTTGGCCTTGATGATCGCGGTATTTTAAAGCAAGGTTTTAAGGCTGACATCATTATTTTTGACGAGCAAGACTTCGCACCCAAAGCTGATTTTACTCAGTGGAACAACTACTCTGAGGGTGTTGAACAAGTGATTGTTAACGGCCAGTTAGTCATTGAAAATTCAAAATATCAGCACACCTTAGCGGGACAGTTTGTTCATTAGCCCTCAATTTATTCCAGTTAGCTAAAACTCGGTTTTTAACTACTATTAAAGGTAGTTAAAAACCACATGATATCTATCTATGTTTTTCTTCAGAGTCACTGTACTCGTTGTTATTTACACAAGTATTCTTCTGCATTCTAACGTTCAGGCTAATGAACCTTATGTTATTAAAGCAGCGGTAGCAAAGGAGTTTAAAGACGGCTTACATAGCAGCTATTTAAAGTACATTGCCAAGCAACTAGGTATGGAAATAAATATTACTACTATGCCGTTTGCCCGTCGTATTATTGAAGTTAAAAAGGGCAATTTAGACCTTATTATCGGCTTGCATCATACCAAAGAGCGCGCCAGTGACCTTATTTTTATTTTACCGGCTTATGAACAATTATCTTTTCGATTTTTTTCATTAAATGAAAATGCCACGGCTATTGGTAGTTACAATAATTTAGGTGGTAAAATGATTGGGGTTATACGAGGGGCAAAGTACTTCTCAGCTTTCGAACATGATAAAGAGTTAAAAAAATACCCGCTAAAAAACCTGAAGACAAATATTGATATGTTATTGCTTGGACGCATTGATCTCTTTGTTCACTATGAAGAAAGTACCATACCTATGCTTAAACTCATGAAGGTAGATCATCTAATAACAAAGACAAAACATCAACCAAATCATAGTGATGATCACTATCTCGCCATTTCAAAGAGCTCACCATTAGCAATTAAAAGGCAACAGCTTATGGCAATTGTTGAACGAGGAATTCGTCAACAAGACTTTATTCAGTTAAGACTTGAGCACTATCAAAAAAACCAGCATTGATAGCCTTTACTGGAATCGAAATGCTTAGTTATAACCAAGCACGTAGCTCTCTGTTGATTCATCAGCAATAGAGAAATATCTCATTAACGGTGCTTGTTTGTCTTCATGAGTCACTTCTTTAATGCTTGGTGATGGTTCGTTTGTGTTTATTGATTGCGCTACTTCTTGAGTATTGTCTGAGCCGTTAGTGTTATTCATTTTATTTACCTTATTTAATGGTGTGATTAATAATGAGGTGATAACTCATCATCTAATCTTTTATTAAATAATAAAATGACTAAAGCTTTGCTTACCTATAAATAAGGGTTATACCAACGGTTAGCGCATTTTAAGTTCTTATCGTATATGACTTGATATTATATGCTCTTAAAGTGCTACAGAACTCTTAATTTCTTTCGCGTCGCGGTGGCGACTACACCCAGAGAGGGCTATCGCCGAGCCCTCTCTGGACTCTCCCTGCGCTGCGAATAAAACCTAATCTTTCATTCTATCAAGCGTTTCGAGGAGTCGCGTTAATGAACGTCCCTGTACAACGCCGCTTTTTCATCATCCCGATGAAAACACCTGTACACTTTCAGTCATTTCAGGTTTTTACCACGCAGGACTGGTGATTTTGGTTGGTTTAGTGCCCAGTTTCCTGATTTGAAAGTATTGGTAATGTGATGTTTTACTGAGATGATAAAAGTGAGTATCACAAGCATGGACGCTTGTGTTAAGCCCCAAGGATGGGTTTATGCGTCTCACTTGTTTACTCAGTAATGCGGAACTAGATACCTTAGCTAAGCTGAAATACCTTATTAAAGGTATCGCTTAACAGCTTCACTTTATTCACTTCTCTGGGGGCTTTTTTGCTGACCAGCGACAAGTTAAACTCATAGGTACGACTACTGGGTTTAATGATGCGAATATCACCTTGGTTTAGCTCGCTTTGGATAAAGCTTTGCGGCATGTAACCAATATATCGTCCGGAAAGGATCATAGTTTTTCGGGTATCAAACTGGTATGACTTGGCACTAAGGTTTAACTTATGCAGCTGTTCTTTACCTAGCATATCAATATCTATTCCAGGATGGATTGCCGCGACTTCAGCTAAATCTTGTGCTGAGATGTCGGTATCTGTTTTATTAAAAAAAGCATGTTCTTTAGCGCAACATAAAAAAATCGGCTCAGTAGAAAGAGCTGTATAAGTTAACCCCTCAACCTGCTGGTAGCTTGGAAATAAACCAATATGGGCTTTATCCTTTAATAGCTGCTTTTCAATATTTGATATTGAGTCGCCATCTAAAACAATATGCAAATTAGGAGAGCTGTCGTGTAATTGCTGGATCACTTGCGCTAGTTTTTGCTGTTTGTTTTTATCGAGTTGGTCAGCACATAAGATCACTAACTCGCCGCTTAATTCTTTGCCGAGCGTGCCTACTAACAAAGAGAAATCATTGAGGGAATCGAATAACTCTATTACTGCGCGATAAACAGCTTGACCATCTTCAGTTAATGAAAACCCGCCTCTGCCACGCAAACAAAGCTTAAGTTTCATACGAGTTTCTAAATTAGACATGTGCACACTAATTGTTGAGCGGGTAATACCTAGTGCCAATTCAGCCGCCGCAAAACCGCCATGTTCAACAACAGAAGTAAAAATACGTAATAAACGCAAATCATACTCTGTAGTGGGCTTAGGGATAATAGATGTTTTATTCATTATTTGCTGAAAGTCCTATACTTAGTTTTATAGCCATCAAACTAAAGGTTTAATGTTTAGTATTTAACCTGAGTTTGTTTTGAGTTTCAATAGACTTAATTATTTATATTGTGGAGTTCCCCTATGCACGGTTTAGCAGATAAGCAACTGATGAAAAATTTTTCTTATATCAATGGTAGTTGGCATAGTAGTGCCACAGACTTTGTTGTTACTAACCCTGTTGATAACAGCGAAATTATTAAGGTAAGCAATGCCGGTGTTGTTGAAACTCAATTAGCGGTGAAAGCAGCTAAAGATGCACTAAAAATGTGGTCAGCTAAATCAGCTAACGAAAGAGCACAATTACTTCGTCGTTGGTTTGACCTGATGATGCAGAACCAAGATGATTTAGGCCGAATTCTTACCTTAGAGCAGGGTAAGCCATTAGCAGAAGCTAAAGGTGAAATTGCTTATGGTGCTTCATTTATTGAATGGTTTGCTGAAGAAGGTAAACGTGTTTATGGAGATATCATTCCTGCGCCTTCAGGCGATAAACGTATCGTTGTCATTAAGCAGCCTGTTGGTGTCGTGGCTTCTATTACGCCGTGGAATTTCCCAAATGCCATGATTGCTCGAAAAGCCGCTGCAGCATTAGCCGCGGGTTGTACTTTTGTAGTACGTCCAGCAAAACAAACACCACTTTCAGCATTGGCTATGGCTGAACTTGCCGAGCGTGCAGGTATACCAGCAGGCGTATTTAATGTTGTTGTTGGTGAAGATGCACGCGGTATGGGCGAAGTACTCACTCAGCATCCAGACATCGCTAAATTTACTTTTACTGGCTCAACAGGTGTAGGTAAATCACTGCTGCAACAATGTGCTACTTCAGTTAAAAAAGTTTCTATGGAGCTAGGCGGCAATGCGCCGTTTATCGTTTTTAATGATGCAGATATTGATGCAGCTGTGCAAGGCGCTATGGTGTCAAAGTATCGTAATGCAGGACAAACCTGTGTTTGTACTAACCGTATATTTGTTCAACAAGGTGTACTTGAAGAGTTTACTGAGAAATTTTCTAAAGCAGTATCAGAACTTGTTATCGGTAATGGTTTAATGGAGGGCGTAAACATTGGCCCTATGATTTCAGCTACCGCCGTTGCTGATGTTGATAAATTGGTGACTGATTCTATCGCTGCTGGCGCTACATTAGTCTGTGGTGGCAAACAAGACAGTGCTGGAGAAAACTTTTATCAACCAACTATTTTAACTGGTGTTACCAATGATATGCCTATTGCCGCTAATGAAATCTTTGGTCCAGTATCACCTATTATTTCATTTGACCATGAAGATGAAGTTATCGCCATGGCCAATGCTACCGAATATGGCTTAGCTGCTTATTTCTACTCCCGTGATATCGGCTGTATTTGGCGTGTAGCAGAAGGCCTAGAGTTTGGCATGGTTGGTATTAATGAAGGAATTATATCAAATACTGCCGCACCTTTTGGCGGGGTAAAACAGTCAGGTAATGGACGTGAAGGTTCAAAGTACGGCTTAGATGACTACTTAGAAATTAAATATTTATGTATGGGTGGACTAAATAAATAGTCTCATTTAGGGACTAGATGGTTAGAAGCCATAAAGCTACCTTATGGAGCAAAACGTCTTATTCAAGACGTTGCAAGGATGTAACTTATTAGATAATGCAGGAGCAATTATCCTGATGAATAAGTTGAGCTTATAAGGACATATTTACAGCGTTTTTGCAGAATAATGGTCGAAATGGCTTCTCATTAAAATATTCTAGCATCGTTGATAAACATATATTAAAGAACAATAGGTAAATAAAATGACAAATTCAGAATTACAATCAAGAAAAACTCAAGTGATCGCTCGTGGTCAAGGCAATATGTACCCTGTATATGTAGAGCGTGCTGAAAATTCAGAGATTTGGGATGTTGAAGGTAAACGTTATATTGATTTTGGTACTGGTATTGCGGTGTGTAACACCGGCCATAGCCACCCTAAAGTTGTCGCTGCGGTAAAAGAGCAGTTAGACAAGTTTAGCCATACTTGTGTCATGGTAAACCCTTATGAAGTTGCCGTTGAATTAGCTGAAAAGTTAGTAGCGATTGCACCGGGAAGCTCTGAGAAGAAAGCAATATTTGTCTCTACAGGCGCAGAAGCAGTAGAAAATTGTGTGAAGATTGCCCGAGCACATACTGGCCGTCGAGGTGTTATTGCTTTTAACGGTGGCTTTCATGGTCGTACTAATTTGACCATGGCATTAACTGGTAAAATTACCCCATACAAAAATTTATTTGGTCCATTTCCTGGGGATATCTTTCACGCCCCCTTCCCTATTGCTTGCCACGGTATAAGCATTGCAGAATCACTAAAAGCGGTTGAAAACTTGTTTAAAGTGGATATTGCGCCAACTGATGTGGCTGCCATAATTGTTGAGCCTGTTCAGGGAGAAGGTGGTTTTTATCAAGCGCCGAAAGAGTTCTTACAAGCATTACGTAAAATGTGTGATGAACATGGCATTGTGCTTATTGCTGATGAAATTCAAACAGGATTTGCCCGTACCGGTAAAATGTTTAACTTTGAATACTCAGAAGTAGAACCAGACTTAATTACTATGGCAAAAGGCATTGCTGGTGGTTTCCCAATTGCAGCGGTTGTTGGTAAAGCTGAAATAATGGATGCACCATTACCAGGCGGTTTAGGTGGTACATATGGTGGCTCACCTGTTGCTTGTGCAGCTGCCTTAGCAGTATTAGATATTATTGAAGAAGAGAACTTAATTGCCCGCTCAAACCAAATTGGCGCAACGTTTAATGAGCAATTATCTAACTTACAAAATAAACATCCTGATTTGATCTTAGATGTTCGCAATACTGGTTCGATGATCGCCATGGAGTTAATTTGTGATGGCGATGTAGAGCAGCCGAATACAGCGTTAACACAAGCTATTATTGGCAAGGCTGCTGAGTATGGTTTAGTGCTATTAGCTTGTGGTTTTTATGGCAATGTTATTCGCTTTTTACCAGCACTAACGATGAGCGATGAGATCATGCACGAAGGCTTGAATGACTTTACCCGTTTATTTGAAGAACTAGTTAAGTAAAAGATGAATATAACAGTGAGTTAGGTTGGTGAAAGAACCTAACTCACTGTTGTTAGCTTCGATCATTGCAAGGGATTGCTTCTCATTACCTTGGGTTATACCTATCTTATACAAAGGAATGAATCTTTTATAGAGTGATTGTATATACTCGATTACACACCTCATATTTTTGGACCCTATATGCGACAGTTTATTTCACTTCTTTTTTTGGTTATTTCTTTAGGCGGCTTACAGAATGTAAGTGCCAACGAGGCGCATAGCATTAAAGGGCGGTTACTCAATGAAGCACAGCAGCCGCTAAGTAATATCGCTGTCACCATAAATGACAAATCCGTTCTTAGTGATAAAGACGGTAACTTTGTTATACCTGTCGAGCATAATGATATTTATCAACTGAGTTTTGAGAGTAATGGTTACTTCCCTAGCATTCAAACTTTTAGTTATTTTGAGTTATTTTCTAAAAAAGACACAAAAAAGCAAGCTTCGATTGCAGATATTACCTTGGTAGCGAAAGCCAATAAACGTGTGATGTTGGCCTTTGGTGGTGATGTGATGATGGACCGTCGTTATTATAAACCTTACTTCGGTGACTCTATTTTGATTCATCCAGAAACTAGGCTCAGTGATAGTAAAGCGATCGTTGAAAATATTAAGCCCTACATGAGTATCGCTGATTACGCGGCAGTTAATTTAGAAACACAAATTGCAGATAAGAAGCCTGGTGATCGCGCACCTAAATCGGTGACCTTTTATTCACGACCAGAAATACTCGATGCCTTAGTTTGGGCTGGTGTTGATTACGTGAGTCTGGGTAATAATCACACCTATGATTATTTAGAGCCGGGTATGGCCTCGACTATAGATTTTTTACAGAAAAGTCCGCTAGGTTTTTCAGGCGCGGGCATGAATGAAAAACAGGCGCTTAAAGCGCATCGCGATACTATAAAGAATACTGAATTCTCTATGTTAGGTTATGTCGGTTGGGAAGGAAGCTCTAACCCGACACAAACGGCTAATCATAAGCACGGTGGTGCGGCTTATGGGTCAATGACTAATATCCTTAACTCGGTGCAAAAAGAAGTGAGTCAAGATAGAGTCACCATAGTGCAATATCACGGTAGTCAAGAATATGCTAATAGCCCAACAGGTGTTACCGAGCAAAGGTTAAAGTCGGCGCTAGATAATGGCGCAGCACTTGCTATTGCCCATCACCCGCATGTAACACAGGGCTTAGAATTATATGATAATAAGCTAATTGCCTACTCTATGGGTAACTTCATCTTTGATCAAAATTTTAGCGCGACGCAACACAGCTTTATTTTGTATGTTTGGTTAGATGAAGGTAAATTCCATCGTGCTGAAATTGTGCCGCTATACGTTAAAGGTTATAAACCTACGCCTGCTACAGGCTCTAATCGCTATACGGTAATGAAGCGTCTAACCGAGCTTTCTAAGGTGAGAAATACTCTTATTAGCCAATCAGGTGGCCACGGTGTAATCACCGCTAAAACAGCGATAGTTAAGGTGAAGTCAGTTGAAAATGCACAGGCTACCACTAAAGAACCTACAGACACATCCGCTAAACATAAGTTAACTTTCGCTAAAGGTAGTAAGGTAGCTAACCTATATCACTTACCATGGAATCAACAGCTTAGTGAAGTTTTGATAGAAGATGAACAAGTAAAATACCGTCTAGGAAAAAACTTGGTTAATGGCAGTAACTTTGAAAGCTTTGCCACTTTTGATAGCCCAGAGCGCGGCTTGTTTTTTGATAGAAGTATAATGAGTTTAAATAATTACGGTGTTAGTGGTAATAAGAGTCTTGCTTTAGCGCTTAATAACCAACAAGCAACTGCCTTTGGTGTAAAAAGTTTCTGGCGTGTTTATTCTGCTAGTAGACCTATTACTATTAAAGCTAATTACCAAAGTAAAAATGCCGTTAAGTTACACTATTACTGGCAAGGTCGAAAAAAGCGACAGAAGCTATTTGATGCTTTTAAAAATAGCCCTAAAAACTTAATTAAAACGGTTGAGCTAGCAGGGCAAGAGCAATGGCAAAATGTTGAAGTGGACTTTAACTCACCAAGAATTGGTTATAAAAGCTATCGTGTGCTTGTTGAAGCTGAACTTGTTGATGGCACAACAACCCAGTTAAATATTGACGATTTTGCTGTTATTGAGTGGCACAGTGCTTTTACCGGTAATCCAGTGCCACAGTTCTTCTCACTTGATAGCAGTCAACCAGCTTATATTGGTTTGAATCAAGTAACGACTAAAGCGATTACAGTCATTTCAAAGTAAACTGCTTGCCTATTCAAAGACCAGAAAATAAAAAAGCTAGCACATCACTGTGCTAGCTTTTTTGGTTTATTT
>PJEL010001903.1_pt1 | contig 19977 bp, 18 predicted proteins | sample 1853271 | NCBI WGS metagenome assembly PJEL01 (sample SAMN08108733, study PRJNA415343) | Invertebrate metagenome, whole genome shotgun sequencing project. | host: Globobulimina | place: Sweden: Gullmar Fjord | collected 2015-08
ATCTCGACTGTATCGAATCTAAATAATTTAAGACATTTCGTAATTATGAACGGATCATGATGTCCGGTTATGCCTATGAATCTTACAAAGCCGTGCTTCTTTGCTTCGACGAACGCCTCAATTGCACCCCCTGGTCCGAATATCTGTTCAATATCATCCTCAGTCCTGACGTCATGGATCTGCCATACATCGAGATGAGCGGTATTCATGCTGCTAAGGGACTTGTGAAGGTGAAACATTGCTTCCCTTTTTGTCCTTGCGTGTGATTTACCAGCAAGGAGAATATCGCCGCGTCTCTCTTTTATTGCGGTTCCATAATATGATTCACATTCCGAATAAGCCGGTGCTGACTCAAAGTAATTTATCCCCAGATCAATTCCAGCGTTGATCAATTCATAAGCCTCTTTTTTATGACCATATGTCCTAAGGATACCTTCGCCCCCAAGTCCGAGAACTGTAACTTCCAATCCTGTTTTCCCTAGAGGTCTTTTGGTTATCTCCATAGATCAATTCTATCAAACGTGAGGTAAAACGCAATTATTATTTATTGATGGAGAGTAATTACCTAAGTCGCAGAATAGTCATTGTTAGATGACGTAGTTGTGTGGAGTTTTTATTCTCTTAAATCTCGAGCGCTATAATCTCTGCATCCACAGATTTATCATTGATATTCAGTATTGCTACTGACACGGGTAGGCTGAATCTCTGTGGTCCTGCACTGCCCGGATTTATATAGAGAATGTTCTTATTCCGGCTGATGGAAGGTCTGTGAGAATGACCGCATATCACTACACTAATTTTTGCTGCTACTGTGTCGAGGTCGATTCTGGAACTGTCATGAATCACATAAATTAAATTATCGTTTTGCTCGATGATTTCAGTTCGATGCAGATTCTGAGCCCAGCCATCGCTGTCCATATTCCCGCGTACTGCTACTACCGAGGCAATATTGTTCAGTTGCTCTAGTATTAAGGGACTGCCGATATCTCCTGCGTGAATTATTAGAGAAACGCCCTGAAGCGCAGCTTCTGCTTCAGGCCTTAATAACCCGTGAGTATCAGAAATCACACCAATCCTAATGTGCTCATTTTTTGATGACGCCCTAGTCATGCTGGACATATTAGCATAATTTACATATTTGGACAATCTAACTGTAAAAAAATATGAGGATTAAATGAGCACAACATTTAGGCAATTGATATAAAGAATTTAGTATTGCTTTAATTGAGATTGGCTGTTATGGGCGTAACTTATGGAAACTTCAATGAATTCAGGAATATACTTAGCGGAAATTCTGTGCCGGGAAATATTCTAATTTATATGATTAATATCATACTCATAATTAGTATTAGGACATACGATTTGTCTATCAAAGGACAGTGGTAGTCAAGATTAACTGTCTAAAACAGAAATTATTAATATAAGAAGGAGGTAATAAAATGAAAGCAATCACCGCATGTATATGTTGTATGGTTATGCTGGCAGGGGGTATTATGTTTGTCGGCCAGGTGCAGGCAGAGCAGCAAATGATGGGAGAGGAGCTGCTGCCGCCGAATGCAAAAGCGGGGGAGTGTTATGCAAGGCTGTTCGTGCCGCCCACATATAGAACGGTAACCGAAACTGTTCTGAAGAAGGAGCCTTCAAGTATGCTTCAGGCGTTTGATCCTAAGTTTGAATATGTCGAACAGCAGATAATGTCAAAGGCCCCTTCCGAGCGCCTCGAAATTATCCCGGCTGAATTTGCCTGGGTCGAAGAACAGGTTCTTGTAGCTGAAGAGCACAGGCATCTGAGAACGATTTCGCCAGTATATGAAACGGTCACCGAGCAAGTACTGGCAAGGCCTGCCCACACAGTTTGGAAAAAAGGCAGAGGCCCGATTCAGAGAGTTGATAATGCAACCGGCGAAATTATGTGTCTCGTTAAAGTGCCTGCTTCGTACAACACGATCACAAAGCAGATTCTTGTAAAGGACGCCTCTACGGAAGAGGTCATTACGCCAGCAAAGTTCAAGACGGTGCGCAAGCAGGTGATGACTGTACCGCCATCAGTCCGTAAAGTCGAGATCCCCGCCGAGTACACGACGGTCAGAGTTCAGAAACTGAAAAATGAAGCAAATGTATCCAGTATCCCGATTAAAGAAGAATTTCAGACAATCTCAAGGAGAGAGATGATTGCTGATGGCAGAATGGAATGGCAGGCGATCCTGTGTGAGACGAACGCGACTCCCGGTCTGATAACATCACTCCAGACAGCGCTGAAGGACGCAGGATTTGATCCCGGCTCCATTGACGGAAGCCTTGGAAATAAAACCATGGCTGCAGTCGAATCCTTTCAGAAGGAAAAAGGACTGCCGCAGGGCCAGCTGACGTATGATACAATGAAAAGCCTTGGATTAGAGTTCTGAATTTAACAGCTTTATTAAAGTAAAAAGACCGGTCACCTTGTTAAAAGATGGCCGGCTTTTTTTGTCCGGGCCAAGACAAATTATTGGCGTCTGCGTCAGTATTCTGAGGAACGTTGCCAATTGATGTGTTGTAACTCCTATAGAATAGTAGCTTCTTGTTCGGGCATAGATGTTGCATTTTAGCAAGCTGGAAGTTCTATTTCTACATAGTTGTTTGGAGGATATACGACTTAATGAACAAAACAAATGATCTGAATCTTAAAAAAGCCTTTATGTCAGTCGGTATATTATTTGTTGCTACAGTAATGATATTAATGATGGTCGCTACGGGACATACCGGGCATTCGGATGCTGATATAAGGAATGCAGTGGTAAAGATATATACGGTTAGCAGTGAACCATACTATTTTAATCCCTGGATGACTCTCCCTGCCAGCAGTGTGAACGGTTCGGGTTCAGTTATACAGGGCAACATGATTTTAACAAACGCCCACGTGGTGGCTAATCATACATTTATAGAAGTATGGAAATATGGCGACTCAAAACGGTATAACGCCCGAATTCTGTATACGTCACATGAGTCTGATCTGGCACTCTTAACGGTGGATGATAAAGAGTTTTATTCAGGGGTCAAGCCTCTTGAGCTGGGCGATCTGCCTGATATTCAACAGGAAGTCACAGTCCTTGGGTTCCCCGGCAGCGAGACTCTCACTATTACAAAGGGGACACTCGCAAATATAGAACACCGGGAATACACACACAGCAGTTCGTTTATGATGGCGGGTCAGCTCCTTGCATCGATCAAACCCGGCAACAGCGGAGGGCCGGTAGTGTTGAATGGTAAGCTAGCTGGCGTCGTAATGCAGGCTGCCAAAAAAAATAATCTCGCGCACATGGTGCCTGCTCCGGTCATTCGGCATTTTATAGAGGATATCAATGATGGTCATTACGACGGATTTCCGGACATAGGCCTGGTCACACAAAAAATGGAAAACCCCTCTATCCAGGAGAAGTACGGGATGTACAAGGACCAGACGGGTGTACTTATCAATGAGGTTCTCCCCGGATCTCCTGCTGAAGGAAAGCTGAAAAAAGATGATATCCTGCTTGCGGTTAATGGCCAGCTCGTCGGCGATGACAGAACCATTGAGTTCCGGCGCAAAGAGCGGACCGACTATTCATACCTTATACAAATGCAGCATATCGGCAGCAGCGTCAGCGTTGACGTATTGCGCTCCGGCAGGATAAAGAATTTTACTCTGGCACTGAATGCAACAAAAAAGGATTTCCTGCTTGTCCCCCTTGAGGAGTATGATCTGAAGCCACGATATTTTATATTTGCAGGGATTGTATTCAGCCCCCTGACAAAGAATTTCATCAATTCGTGGGATGGTGTACCTGAAACGCTCATTGTCGAGATGTCGAATACGCCGACAAAGGATAGGAAGGAGGTAATCGTCGCCCTGCAGGTCCTTCCCGCAGAGATTAATAAGGGATATCATAATTTAAATAGCTGGATCGTCGATTCTGTAGATGGGAAGAAATTTAAGGATTTCACTGAATTTTATCAGCTCGTTACAACGTCTGTTGATCCTTATATTACGTTTATGAATAGGGACGGCTATAAGGTTGTTGTTAACCGCAGCAAAGCCGAGGAGAGCCACGCTAGTATTTTAAGGACCTATAGCGTAACTCAGGACCGCTCTGAAGATCTTGTGAATTTTCATGCACGTAGCACTTCCAGTATAGCTTCTTATCAGTGATTGTTATAATGGTGTGGTTTTTCGACCTGCCGCAGTATAAATGCAATGCAGACGGTGAAGAAAGTACCCACGCCCACTGTCAATAGTGTGGGGCGTATGTGTTAAAATAATATAATTTGAATTTATTAATTACAGGAGGCAGCCATTTTAAAACCAGAACGTGACAAAAATGATAAGAGGGATTTTTACCGCCTGGAAGTAGAGACGGAACTTACATTTAGAGTCCCCAGCGATGGGACCGAGCATAAAGGGTCATGCAGTGATCTGAGCCACACCGGCATTCAATTTGACACTGAACAGGAATTGTCAAAGGGGCAGTCCCTTGAAGTGACTATTGACTCAAAGAATAGTAAGTTCGAACCCATGCAAGCGACTGTTGAGGTTGTCCGGATTGAATCCGCTGATAACAAGTACAGTGTCGGCTGTAAGATACTGGAGTTCAAATAATTCTATTCTCGCCTACCTGTTGGTAAGGGCACGCTTCTTCGTGCCCATTTATTGGATAGCCAATGAAACTATCTAGTCTGAAATTATTGTTGTTTGTTGTCGCCCTTTCTCTCGCCATTACGGTCAGAGCTGCATCTGCCTGGTATGATGAGACGCACCTGGCCGTGGCAAAGGCCGCTGGATACTATAAATGGTACAATGCTGCTGGGGCGGACATCGCAAAAATTAAAGCAGGCCGGATTGAGGCAAATAATCATTTCTTTAATAATCCCAGCAAGCAAAATGTTGCTCCTGAAATGGTAATTGAACAGATTGGCAGATATGATAATGCCAGGGACAGTGGCGGACATCTTTATGGTGCAATAATCGGGTCTATAAGGGAATATCAACAGCGTCGAGGGGAAGGGAAGTACGCTGAATATCATCTTGCCTTATGCGCTCACTATATCGGGGACCTTTCTCAGCCTCTCCACAATATAGCCTATGATGAATTTAATAAATCCAGGCATTCTGCAAATGACGGGACTGTAAATAAGGATGTGCTGGACAATCTTGGAAGGATTAATAAATTGATGTATAAGGTTGAGCTTGGGAAGGAAACCTTTGAATACGACCTTGCTAAGGAGATTGCTGTCATTGCCAACAAAGCGAGAAAGTTGGGGTATGTTTTAAGAAAAGAAAACAGAAATATGACAAATAAAGAAGCATACATTCAGCTCGGACAGAGTGCCTCTCTATTAAAGGCGGTACTGGACTATGTGGGTACAAATGAGAAATGATTTTTTAGGAGATATACATGAAAAAATATTCTGCTGTAAAGACCTGGGGATTATATGCGATTGGGAAGGGTTAGCTGAAACAGAAGAGGAACTCCTTGAGATAGTTACCAGGCATGCTTCCGAAGAGCACGGAATGAAAGAAATGACAGAGCCGATGCGCAGAAAAATTATCGGAAAAATGCAGGACACTGATTAGTATTCATTATATTTCCTGGCGCTGCCGCGTACTTTATCTGCAGGATATTTCTTTTTATTTTTTTCAAGTTTTTTCGCCATGACTTCTTCAAGGTTGATTCCGAGATCATGACTCAAGTAGGTCAGGTACATGGCTATGTCTGCAATTTCTTCTTCTATCGCGGTCTTTGATTTTCCCGCCAACATACTTGCTACTTCAGTGTCCGTCTTCCACTGGAAGTTTTCAAGAAGCTCTGATGCCTCCAGAACAATAGAGATAGCCAGGTCCTTGGGTTTGTGAAACTTCTCCCAGTCCCTCTTTTGGCGGAAGTCCAGAATCTCTTTTTTTAGTTTATCGTTGATCATGCGAATTATTATACATGGCTGATTTCTTTTGATTCAATTTTTATAGTTATAGAGGATATAATCATTGATTCATATTGGAGTCATACTTTTAAAACAAAGGGAGGACGCTATGAGAATAACTGATTATTTTAAACCCATACATTCTATGAGCGCCGAGGAAGTACGTAAGTTATTGAAGGGGAAAGATCTCGATGCATATAACCTCATTGACGTTCGCCAGCCGAAGGAGTATGAAGGTGCCCATATCCCAGGTGCCCGCTTGGTACCGCTGGGGGAAATTAAGGATCATCTTGGTGGATTCAATCCTGAAAAGCCGACCATTGCCTATTGAGGCTCCGGAGTTCGCAGCCGTGCTGCTGCATCGATCCTTACAGACTCAGGCTTCAATGATGTTATCAATATGTCTGGCGGTATTAATGCATGGGAGGGACTGAAGGCCGAAGGCGCTCCTGAATCAGGGATGACATATTTCCCGGAGTCTGCTTCAGCAGAAGAGCTTCTGGATCTAGCATGGAAACTGGAGGAGGGATCCAGGTTGTTTTATGCCGAGGTCGCCTCGTTGACGAAAGATGAGGAAGCCGCCGTCCTACTATCTAGTCTTGCTGCTGCTGAGGAGCATCACAAGGATTCACTTATTAATCTTAGGAACGAATTGTTCGGAGTTCAGGAGAGTGGTGCAGGAGATTTGTCCGGTGACGGCGACACTATGGAGGGAGGAATCAAGGTCAGTGAAGCTCTTGCATGGGCTTCCGGCAAGGATGTGAAAGCAATTCTGGAGTTCACAATATCTGCTGAGGCAAATGCATATGACCTATATATTAAACTCGGGCGTAAACTTGAAGACGAACAATCCCAAAAAGTATTTACCGTCCTAGCTCAAGAAGAAAAGAATCACCTCGAACGTATGGGTGAGCTGCTGGAAAAGAAGGTATAAGTTAATAAAGAAATGTTGTTATCAAACCGCCTGGGCCGAGTGAACTGCTTAAGCTCGTTACACTTGGTTCAAACGCGCCTGTTTTCGATTAAAAAATTATAAATAGGATAGGCGGCAGCTACTGGTCTTTAATATTACTTATACTTATCTTTCATCTGCTTCATGAAATCTAGGTCTTTCTGGCTTCGCTCTGCCATCCTATCTTCAACCTCTTTCTTATTCATGCCCATTAGAATTGTATAGGCATTATATTTGGTCTTGCAGAAATAGATGTCAAAGGGGTCCTGCCTTCCTTCGGTCCTGTATATCCTAATACCGGGGACGGTCTCGTTCTGAATGTATTCGAATTCCATATTGACGAGCAGGGGTTCTATGTCATATTTGTTCTGCCATGGAATGCAGGCACCTTCCATTGTCAGGTCGATGTCCATTATTGAGCGTACTTTTTCAGTGACTCCGCCGACGGCCAGAATTATGTCACCGGTCAGGGAGCCTGTGATCCCGTACTTCTGATTCACCGGCTGACGTATATAGTCCGATATAAGTCCGACGTCCATTGCAACCGAAGCACTGTCTCCTTCAACACCGCCGTGGGCTTGAACATATTCTATGTGCATTTCATATCCGACATACGGCGCTTTGATCTTCTGTAGCAGCCTCTTTATTGAAGCCCTTACGTTCTGGGCAGCAGCTTTTGCAATGTCACCGATCTTTCCCGGTGCCGTAATGATGTCCGATCCTCCGGTATTTATCTGGCAGTGAATCGGCAGCGGTTGACCGAACATCCGGCCGCTTGCCGGTGAGTTTATAACAGCAAGCCCCACCACATATCCGATTGAGTCTGTCATAGATGTTATATATTTCTTGAGATCTTTCTTGTGCTCGATTAGCTCTTTGGACATTGCGCCTTCAAGGCTCAGGTGCTCTGTGAGTGCACGTCTGATGTGATATGGCTCCACCAAATTAGAATTGTCTATCATGGCTTCGAGTTCTGCTGTTTTAACGATTCCGTTAATCGGACGCAGCATGCAACTCAGCTTGCCGTCCGAGCTGCGGCAGCGTAGTTCTTTTATGATTTCTGCCACGGCACTTTGTGAAAAATCTCTGACAGTAAGTTTGTAGTCGAGCGGCAGACGTTTCCCGTATAGCTGTTCACTCCTTCGTCTGACACCGGCGTGGCCCTCTTTTTTCAGCACCTCACCCCAGGTATCTTTGAAGTCTTCTTCAAGGTTGGTGATTTCCTGTTTAATATACTGAGCTACCTGTTGGACGTGTGCCTCGGTTTCAGGCACTGCCGCTTCCATCTGGATAATTTCCCCTTTGTCCTCTATTCTGCTTAAAAAGGCGCCGTCGCCTTCTTCCTGCAGGTGAACAAGGGTATCGTGGTTGCAGCAGGCAATAATAATGTTTTCTGCCTTCAGATGGTTTTCAGATCTGTCCGCTGCTCCGCTCCCTGTATTCTTACCACCTTCGAGGATGTATTCCTTATTCTGCATTATCTCAAGTAGGCCCGGCATGTATCTTGTCTTTACAAGGGTCTTCAGTTCGTCAATATAGATGATCGGCGCTTTTGCATGAGCGCCAAGATATGTTCTTTGATGTATAGGTGTCTGGAGATTTCCAGACTGATATGGGTCGTGCCTGAAGCCGCCTTTCATGTTTTTTGAATTCGGCTCTGACACATTTACCATTAAATTACAGTCCTTCCTAGGATCATAGAGAACTTCCGGGACGAGGTCGGATATCGGTTTAACGGAGACCGTCTTGCCTAACTGGGCCTCCCGTTGGATCTTCTCCTGTACCTTATTGTTGTTCTCCTGAATAAACATAAAGATGGCGCCGATTCCTGTAAGGCCGGTCATGACAAACGCTGCTGGGAAGAACACACCGATAACGATACTTATGCCTGTTGCCCATAAAAGCAGCTTCTTCGCTTTATTAATAGTGGAAATCTGATCTGAAAGAGAAAACTCTTCAAAGCTATTTTTGGCTGTTTCTATCTCCTGTTTTACTTCTGCAATGCGGCGCTCGAGTTTTCCGGGATCTTCATATGCAAAACGGACATGATTGTTGTCTTTGCCCGGGTAGGCCGCAATAGCTTTTTGGGGCCGGATATAATCACCGAGAGATTTATCAAGGACATGCTTAAACATGTTGGCCAGCAGGGATTTGCCTGTACCGGGTTTCCCGACCATAAGCATGTGCCCTTTATTCTGGGCTATTTTTCTGATCGCCTTTTTAGCGTTGTCCTGAAATATTACTTTTTCAATCGGATCATCAGGAACCAGGATCTGTGATGTGTCTTTGAGGTAGTTTAAGTTTTTTTCAAGAGTCTGGGGATAAAGAAGGAGTTCCTTAATCCATTTATAGTCATTTTCATTGTAGTCGCTATACATTCTGTTTTTCCCTTATAGAGTCCATCAGATAGAGTCTGCCTGCATCGGATATACGGGCCTTTTTGTTTATTTCAGAATACAACTGGGGCATCTGGGACTTGATTGTATCAAGTGCCCTCAGATCGTGCATAACCGAGATATTTGTAAATAACTTTTGTTCTCCATCTTCACCCCAAGGGATATAATTGAAGAAGACAATGTTCTGCTTGTCATTGAGTGCTTTAGTAATAGTCTCTTTCTCATTATGACTGACGTTAATGGAGTTGAATACTTCTCTGTAAGTCGTGGGCAGGTATATGCCCGAATACTGCTGGTCGAGTTTGTTCGAAAAAAAGAGTTTCAGGGGCTTTGCATTGTTTTTTACACAGAGCATCAGCGCCTCCTTGAGTTTCGGGTCGCTTTCGATAGTCTGCTCAAGGATATGCATATAATTCACAAGCATGTTGTCGTTGCTCCAGAACTTGAACTTAAAGTTGGCGTCTACAACGTAATATCTGGGCTTATTATTTTGTGTGAATCGTATTAAGCGGTAGAATGTGTCAGGGTTGAAATTATCAAATTTAAAACCGCGCAACTCGAACAGTCCATTCAGCATATATGCTTTATTGAATACGACTTTAGCTTTTCTGGACAGTGAGTTGGACACAAAATTAATCTTTTCCTCAATGCTCCCCTGAAGGTTCAGCGGATACCTGCTGTGGCCTATCTCTTCACATATGGCTGTGATATCCGATATCCTGTCTTTGTCCAGTTCGGATAGCCTATTTTTGACAGGGTCATATGGCTTGAGCATTGCACTGATTGTTTTGAAGTGTGCATTAAGGTGCTTGTCATCAAAATTGGGATCACCGGTCTTTGATGATGATATAATTTCCTCGACCTCTGGCCCGCTGTCTTCGGCTGATTTGTCTTTTCCGGAAAAGAATTTCTGTGTGAATCGCCTGAGAGCACCCCCGGATTTCTTCCGGTATGTTACCTTGCATCCGACGACCTTTTCTTCCAGAGAAATGGGGTTGGGGTCGAGCAGGTAGCGGCCGAGCTCCGATATTTTATACTCAGTTACCGGCCCTGAGACCGGCTCTTCGCAGATGCTGCTAGGGTCTAGATTAATAGCCTTGCCACTTGAGATGATCCAGATGTCTTTTTTTCTATTTTCGTCAGCACTTACTTTATTTTCTGTATTATTCATTTTCTATAGGCCCAATGTTAGATGACAATAATTTAGGTACTGTTATATATATCGGCAATCCTGCATAAATGTTTAGCCTCCTGAAATAAAAAAATAATAATATTTAAAGAATGTGGCAATTTGTGTTTGTGGGGAGTGCCTCTCTCTCCTAAGGTTGTCAGTAATATTGTAATTTATCGGTGTATTGATTATGTTAACAGCATGATTCAATTATATATACGGCTGGCGTATGCCATTATATTATTTGCTTTTATTGGGATGCAATCTTCAGTGTACGCGCAGGATCCTTATGAAAACGTATCGTTTCATGAACTTGATAATGGGATGACTGTAGTGCTTGCGCCCGGAAGTAAGGCGGGAAATATTAGTGTGAAAATTCGGGTAGATGTCGGAAGCATATCAGAAGACCAGAGCAACCTTGGTGTTAGCCACTTGTTAGAACACCTCATATTCAGAGACTCCCGATTTGATGACGAGCAGACATATCTACAGCTCATCAAGGAAAACGGCGGGAAAGTGAATGCATTTGTCTCACGGGATGCTACAGTTTATTACGCACTTATGCCATCAGAAAAAGGTGAGTGGCTTGTTGAGCAATTTGGTAATATGCTGTTTGATCACACGATTGATGAAGAAGCCATCATGCGTGCAAAATCGTCTGTTGAACTGGAAATAGGAGAGCCGTCGTGGCTGGCCGGGGTTCTCGGGACTGATGTTCTTGCGCCGGTTTTTCACCGTTACTTCCCGGAGGCAGGATTTTTTGAGTCTGAGTTCGGACTGAGTGACCCTTCCTACTCTATGAATGAAATTAGATTGTCTTCGAAAAAGCTGACTCATGAGCAGCTGGACGGTCACTATCAGTCATTCTACCGCCCTTCAAATATGGTTATTTTTGTGTCCGGCAATTTTAATCAAAACCAGATGCTTTCCCAAATCAAAGGTAAGTTCGGCACTCAGCCCCGTAGGGAAGGAAGGTCTGTCCCCTCTGAAAATCCGTTGTCAAGCAACAAGCCCTATCAAAGGATCCAGTGGAATCCGTACGGCAGCCCGTATATTTACATCGGGACAAAAATATTGAAGCCGGTTGCACAGGAGAAGATCTCCTTATATGTGTACCTGGACTATATTGCTCACCGTTTGATGAAAGAGCTGAGAAATAAGAGGGGGGAAACTTATACTGCAAGGGTATATGCAGATGAACGGTCTGGTGCAGGATATGGTCTGGTTGCATTTGAGACACAGAACCCCGAACTTCAGAAAAACCTGCAATATGTGGAGTCACTGATAGACCGTGAGGCGAGAAATGGCGCTCTCACGGATGTGCAGATTGTTGAGGCAATTAAGCTCACGCGTGAACAGCGGTTTGAGCTGGCTGATGTTGATGCCGATTCACTGATGTCTTATGCCGAGAATTACTATGACTTTCGGCAAGAGCACAGCGGGAAGGGTTCTCCATATGATGTGATCACTTCGATAACCCCTGATGAGTTCAGGGCGAGTCTTCCCGGGATGTTTAAAAAGGAAAACGCATATACCTCGGTGATTGTACCGTATGTTTATTCTAAAATAGAGTTTGTATTTATATCAATGATCTCTATAGTTATTTCTATAGTAGTATTTCAGAAGGCACTGAAGAGGAAGATAGATGAGACGAAAATAGTCTGGTCTCAGAATATTACGTATTCCCCTGCCATGTTTTTTGAAATAATGATGTGTCTAATATTTACGTTTTTCATTAACCACGTTCTCCTTTCACCTATTGACCGCTATGTGTCTGTAGCGCATTGGTATCATTCAGCATCGCTCTGGCCTGAGTATATATACTCTTCATTGTCCATGTTTATGTTCATCGGGGTGTTTATGGCGCTTCTTGCCCTGTTTCCACGCAAGCTTATGATAGAGGGCGATAAACTTGTACTTAAAAGTATGGCGCTGTATGCCAGGAAATTTGATAAATCTTCCATCACCTTAGTCAGGTCTCTATCCATGCTGGATCTCATCACATCACCTGGAATCTGGTTCAACAGGAAGTTTAGGTTTTTCTACTATAGCGGACTCATCTGGAGAAAGGGACTGCTGTTGGAACTCAGTGACAGGCGGACATATTTTCTGGACATGAAAAATGCGGATCTAGCGGTGTCCAAAATGAATGAGCACCTTCTTCTGCAGAATCCCCCTGTAGCGTAAGATTGCTGTAATAATAAACAATAAAAACTAGAAGTTGTTGTACAATATTTCCATATAATTAAACGGGAGGTTTTGATGATAAACGCAAAGATGGAGAAGGCAATCAATGAGCAGATTAATTGGGAGATCTACTCCTCATATCTATACTTTTCAATGGCAGCATATTTTGATTCTATCAATCTGAAAGGTTTCTCGAAATGGATGCGGGTTCAGGCGATGGAAGAACAGACGCATGTAAAAAGATTTTATGATTTTGTGACGGCACGAGGGGGAAGGATCATATTATCAGAAATTATGGCTCCTCAATCTGAGTGGGAATCACCGCTTGCTGTTTTTGAAGATGTTCTTATGCATGAGCAGAAAGTAACCTCCCTGATAAACGGTCTGGTGGATCTTTCTCTGGAGCTTAGGGACCACGCATCGAACAGCTTTCTTCAGTGGTTTGTTAATGAGCAGGTCGAAGAGGAGGCCTCTGTTGATGATGTACTGCAGAGTCTGAAGCTCAATGAAAACAATCCGGGCGGTCTTTTCATGGTAGACAAGGAGCTTGCCCAGAGGGCATTTGTTCCTCCAGTTGGGGTGACAATTTAGCGAGGAAGTGTGAATGCAGGGTTGTGAAATAATCTCAGGGGACTTCAAAGTGTGCCATGGAATGATGTGGTGGCACAAAAAAACTGGGCAAGTTGGCATCCAAATTTATCTCAATTTAATTGTATGATGTCGTAACACCCTATATTTGCGCAATAAATATTATTAATCAGGATCCTATTGTACTGGCATGATTCTTGTAATACATATGCCGTTAGTTTGTGACTTAGTACTATTGATTAATGCTGTTGCTAGTAATGTACTTTGTAAATTAAGAAGAAATGGAAGGCGAAATGGATAATCGAGCGTTTAAGAGAATACCGGCGAATATAGAGGTGAAATTCCACTGTAAGCACATGGATTATTCCGGCACTGTTACAAATATTTCAGAAAACGGGATGTATATCCGTACCGATGAGATGTGTTCTCCGTTTGACTCTCAATTTGATATATTGCTTTTTCTGGAAAAAGAAGTAATGCAGGTGCCGGTGAATCTTTGCAGGATTATCCTGTCTCCAAACAATGATGATGGGATAGGTGTTAATCTGTTAAGTCCATCCGATGAATATAAGCAGTTTGTAAATAGTATAAAAGCTGCCGTGATGTCCTAATTACCTTCTAATGGACACCGGTAGGTATTCATGACTAAAAACCAGACAAATTAATCCTCAATAATAGTAATTGCTTCTTCAGGACAGTTTTCTTCGGCCGCCTCGCAGCACTCAAAAAACTCACAGCCTTCGGGGTCAAGGACTTTTGCCTTTCCATCAATGACCTGGAAAACGCTAGGGCAGATCTCCTCGCAGTTGCCACAGCCGATACACATATCTTCATTTACAACGGGTTTCATATTCGTATCCTATTATTCGCAGATTGTTATGCCACAGACTTTCACTGACTAACTATTAAGAAATAATTGCTATTCCTATTAGTGATTGTACTGTCATGCACATAAATTATACACTTCTCAAATTCTTTTAGTCTCTATGAATCAGTGGCTAAATTATACTAATTCTTCCATGACTGCTGCAGCCAGGAGAGGAAACATTATCTCGTGATGTCCGGTTAAGGCATATGACTTTCCGCCAGATAATACAGGCCGCCTTAACACATTCTCACGGCACCGGTAGTGCTGAATGAAATCCATATTCACGGTCGTGAAGTTCTTTACATCATATTTAAGATTTCTGGTTACGGCAATTGCTTTTAAAAAAACCTCGGGAAGTATTACTGCAGATCCCAGGTTGATGTACACGCCACCCTTGAGGTCAGCGACTACAGAGGAAAACAGCTTGAAATCCCTCAGGCTCCCCTCTCCGATCGCTGCTCCGTCAGCTTCGGGGTGCATGTGAATAATGTCAGTGCCTATGGCAACGTGAATGGAGGCAGGGATATTTAGCTTTGCCGCTGAGGAGAGAATACTGAGTTCTTTATATTGACCTTTTCCTTTGGCTATGTGATCACCGACCGCTTTACCAAGCCCGGTGCCTTTTTTTACTCCGGTTTTAATCGCCCTGTTGAGGGTTTTGCCGGTTTCTTCTGCCATGCCGAACGTTCCTCTGCACAGCTCTACATCAACATCTTCCGATGTATGCCCCATTAGGCTGAGCTCGAAATCATGGACAATGCAAGCACCGTTCATTGCAACTGCGGTGATAATGTTGTTTTCCATGAGGTTGATAATGAGAGGAGAGAGGCCTACTTTTATAGGATGTGCCCCCATGCCTAGGATGACGGGGCGGTCTTTCTTTCTAGCTTTTACTATTGCTTTTGCGACCGCCTTGAGGTCACTGGCGGCAAGTATATCCGGAGTACTATTTAAAAATTCTTTAAAACTACCGCCGCTGAACGGTTTTGCAACCTTATCCTGCTCGACCTTGCTGTTTCTTGACATCAGCCTGCAAGTCTTAACTTTCTTTAATGATATAGGGGAGTATTTTTTAGTCACACAAAAATATAACGTGCGCGGAATTATTAGTCAAGGAACGTTATGCTCCCGCTCATCAATTGCCCAGCCATTTCTTGTATAATACTCCATGCCGACCCTATATCTTATAGACGGAAACTCATATATATACCGCGCGTTTTATGCAATTCGGGGGCTTACCGCTTCCGATGGCACCCCGATAAACGCGGTCTTCGGGTTTACCAGTATGGTACTTAAATTAGTGCGGGAGAAGACCCCTGACTACTTTGCGATTGTATTTGACTCCCCCGGGCCGACACATAGGCACGAAGTGTATAAAGAATATAAAGCCAACCGCCCTGGAATGCCCGACGATCTCAAGCCCCAAGTGCCGTTGTTGAAAGAGATAGTGCAGGCCCTTAGGATCGAGACTGTTGAGATGCCGAGATATGAGGCGGATGATATCCTGGCGCATATTGCGAAGGATGCTGAGGCGGAGGGGTTGGATGTCTTTATTGTGACAGGCGACAAGGACATGTGCCAGGCAGTCACTTCAAAGGTCAAGCTTTATGACACGATGAAAGAGAAGATCACCGGGGAGAATGAGGTCATTGAACGATACGGTGTGAAGCCGCCCCAGTTTCCGGAAGTGCTCGGATTGATGGGTGATGCATCGGACAATATCCCGGGGGCCCCCGGCATAGGAGAAAAGACGGCTGTAAAACTTCTCAAAGAATTCGGGGACCTCGAAGGCATCATCGCCAATCATGAAAAAATCAAGAATGCCAGGGCCAGAAATGCTGTGGCAGGGAATATTGAAAATATAAGGCTCAGCCTAGAGCTTGCAACGCTTGACCCGGAAGTGCCGCTTGATATCAAAGTAGAAGACCTTAAACTGAAGGACCCTGACTGGGAGACGGTCAAAGAGCATTTTCGCAAATATTCGTTTAATAATTTAATGAAGTTCGTTCCTGAGAGCGCGGCACCGCCGACTGATGAAAAAACCGAATATGTGACTGTCTTAGATAAGGAGCTTCTTAAGAAGGTTCTTTCATCCATACATGAGGAGCTTGCCGTTGACACTGAGACGACTTCCAAATCTCCTATGCTCGCAGAGCTTGTTGGCATATCATTGTCTGTAAAACCGGACACGGCATACTACATTCCTATTGCACATGCATACCTCGGAGTCCCTGAACAGCTCTCAAAAGAATATGTCATCGACAAGATGAAAGAAGTCCTTGAGAGCCCGAAGGTTAAGAAAATCGGGCATAACATTAAATATGACCATATCGTCTTTAGGAACTCGGGGATCAGTATGAAGGGGATTGCCTTTGACACGATGCTCGCTTCATATCTTTTAAATCCCAATAAGAATAACCATAATATGACAGACGCAGCCATGGACAACCTTGGGCTTAAAACAATCTCTTTTAAGGATGTTGTGGGAAAAGACAAAAAGGACTTCAGTGAGGTGCCGATAGAAGAGGCGACCGAGTATTCCGGTGAAGATGCAGTAGTCACCTTGAAACTGAAAAATCATTTCGCCCCTGCGCTTGAGAAGGAAGAACTCTCCTCACTATTTAATGATATGGAGGTACCGCTTATTGAAGTGCTTGCGGACATGGAGATGGAGGGGGTGAAGCTGGATATTCCGTTGATGGAGAAATATTCACAAAAGATGTCTGCAGAGATGAAGAGCATTGAGCAGAGGATCTACTTTATTGCGGGTGAAGAGTTCAATATTAACTCCACCAAGCAGCTACAGGAAGTACTTTTTGAAAAGCTTGGGCTGAAACCAACTAAGAAGACCAAAACCGGCTATTCAACAAACATAGATGTGCTGGAACAACTGGCTCAAGTGCATGAACTGCCGAAGGAGATTATTGAATACAGGGGGCTCTCAAAATTAAAGAGTACATATGTTGATGCTCTGCCGCGGCTTATCAATCCGAATACAGGCAGGCTCCACACATCGTTCAATCAAACTATTACGGCCACCGGAAGACTCAGCAGCTCAGAGCCAAATCTCCAGAATATCCCGGTTAAGGGCGACTGGGGCACAAAGATCCGGTCCGCGTTTATCGCCGAGCCAGGGTGCCTGCTCCTCTCATCGGATTACTCCCAGATCGAACTCCGTATATTCGCTCACCTCAGCGGTGACAAGGAGCTTGTTGCGGTTTTCAATAATGACGGAGACGTTCACACAAGGACCGCCTGCGGCCTTTTTGATGTAGAACCGGAAGAGGTGACTGCTGACATGAGGCGGAGCGCCAAGACTGTGAACTTCGGAGTTGTGTACGGCATTAGCCCATATGGACTCAGCCAGCAGCTCGGCATCCCGGTAGATGAAGCAAAATATTATATCGACACATATTTTGACCGCTTTAGCGGCGTAAAAGAATATATAGATTCCCTTATCAATGAAGCAACAGAAAAAGGTTATGTCTCTACCATCTTTGGCAGGAAAAGAGCTGTTCCTGAACTAATGAGTTCCAACAGGAACATTCAGCAGTTTGGTGAGCGGATCGCCACGAACACCCCGATACAGGGCTCTGCTGCTGATATAATTAAAGTGTCCATGTTGACTGTCTGGAAGAGACTTCTCAAGGAAAAGTTGAAGACCAGGATGCTGCTTCAGGTCCATGACGAATTGCTCTTTGAAGTTCCTGAAGATGAAAAAGATATGGCAGAAAAACTGGTCAGGGAAGAAATGGAAAAAGCCGTCAAGTTATCGGTTCCGCTTAAAGTAGATATAGGGATCGGGAAGAATTGGGCGGAGGCGCATTAAAGAATCGTTCAAACAGTTCAAACGGCTGATACAGTTGAAGCGGTTGGAACTGTTAATATCCGGAGGAAAACCATTCCATCAGTACTAGGCAATATATCAGGATTAAAGAAGAGTGACTTAAAGATACTCGAACGGATATACAAGCGACGTATCCCCAAAGACAAGGCGGTCACGCCCGACCTGGCGAAACTTCTGGCCGACTGTTCCAACTCAATCGGCAGGCAGGTTGGTATTCTCGTGGATAGAAGCGGCAGTGTCTACCATGTGATCGTTGGTGATGCAAAGGGGATTTTCATACCCGAACTTACAAATTATCCTCTCGGCAAAAAGATCCTTCGTGGGCTCAGACTTATTCATACTCATTTGAAAAGTGAGAAGATTAATCAGGATGATATTACAGACCTTTCGCTGTTGCGGCTCGATGCACTTATCGTAATAGGTCTCAAGGATGATCAGCCTGACAATGTTTCACTTGCACACCTATATTCTGAAGATAAGGACTCAACCTATGAAATAAAAGGCCCGGTACCGTTTCACGGGATGGACAGGGCATTCGCAGACTTTGACCACCTCATTGAACTCATTGAAACAGGACTGACATCTGGCCGGGCAGGTTATGATGTTAAGGATAAGAGAGAGCGTGCTGTTCTTGTTAGTGTTTCAACAGCATCAAAATATGATCAGGAAGACTCTATTGAAGAACTTAAGGAGCTGGCGGGAGCGAGTAATGTAGTTGTTCTTGATACTGTGCTTCAAAGATTAAAGCAGATTAATCCGAAGCACTTGATGGGAAAAGGAAAGTTAAAAGATCTGGTCATTAATGCCATGAACAAGGGAGCAACATTACTCATATTCGATCAGGACCTCACCCCTTCCCAAAGCAAGGACATTAGCGATCTCACGGAGATTAAAGTCATCGACCGGTCTCAGTTAATTCTTGATATATTCGCGAGCCGCGCTCACAGCAGGGATGGCAAGGTCCAGGTTGAGCTCGCCCAACTGCGCTACAGACTGCCGAGGCTTACGGGCAGGGGGACCGCAATGTCCCGGTTGATGGGAGGGATCGGCGGTAGAGGCCCTGGTGAAATGAAGCTAGAAGTGGACAGGAGGCGAGTCAGAGAAAGGATCACCCTACTTGAAAAAGAGATCAAGTCCCTTAGCCGGGCCCGCCACCAGAGAAAGGCCCGAAGGGTTTCGCAGGGACTTCCGATTATATCGATTATCGGCTACACCAATGCAGGTAAATCAACCTTGCTCAATGCCCTTACAAAAAGCAATACTTTTGTCGAGGATAAGATGTTTGCTACACTCGATACCGCAAGCCGGAGGCTGAGGTTCCCGAAGGAGAGGGATGTCATTATTACCGACACAGTCGGCTTTATTCGAGATCTGCCGAAAGACCTGTTCTCAGCATTCAAGGCCACGCTGGAGGAGCTTGAAGATGCTGATTTACTTCTTCATGTTGTAGATATATCAAACCCGCGCTTTGAGCAGCAGATAAAGTCAGTTGAGACGATTCTTTCCGATCTTGAACTTTCGGGGAAACCGTCGCTCCTTGTATTTAATAAAGAAGACCTTGTTGATCAGGAAGAGGCTGACGCAATTTGCAAGAGGTTCAAGTCTATATCATGCTCAGCTCTTAAACAGGCTACACTGAGCAACCTTCTGGCGGTAGTAGAGAGCAGACTCTGGCCGAATAGAAACAATGTTCCGAAGAAAACATAACTCTGCTATTGTATTACTGTTGTTCCGTTCGACATGCTCTGTCCGCTTTCTACACTTTTCATATGATCACCGGTTCCATTTCTGAGTTTAAATCCTCTAACCAGTTGTTGCAGTTCCTGCGCCAGGGTATTCAGCTCCTGTGTCGATTCTGATGAGCTTTGCACATCATCGGCAGTCTTCTTTGTTATACCGGCTACAGATTCAACATTTGATGCCACTTCCTCGCCAATGCTGGACTGCTCTTCTACAGCAGTGGCAATTTGCTGCACCATATCAGTGACGTTCGTTACAGATGCCACTATTTGCTGCAGCGCGTCCCCAGCCTGG
>PJEL010001904.1_pt1 | contig 19967 bp, 22 predicted proteins | sample 1853271 | NCBI WGS metagenome assembly PJEL01 (sample SAMN08108733, study PRJNA415343) | Invertebrate metagenome, whole genome shotgun sequencing project. | host: Globobulimina | place: Sweden: Gullmar Fjord | collected 2015-08
TTTCTGATAATTCTTGCATTATCGGGAATTGTTATTCCCAAGGCATCTTCGACCGCTCTCACCGAGGCGGTTGCATGAACCGTAGTTCAGACGCCTCATATACGTTGAGTAAAAGCCCATGCATCACGGGGGTCTTTTCCTTTAAGGATAATCTCTATCCCCCTGAACATAGTACTTGAACTCCAGGCATCAACAATTTTACCGTTTTCAACTTGGGCTTCTATTCTGAGATGTCCTTCTATTCTTGTAATAGGGTCAACGACTATTTTCTTAGCCAATGTTCTCCACCTCCTTTAATTATTCTTTATCTTCATCTTTGGGCGAAATGGCCCTTCCAAGTCCATGTAATGCTACACCTGCCGCAGTTGCAGCAGCAAGTCCAAGACCTATTTTATCCGCTGTTTTTTCTACACCAAAACCAGGGACATTCGGAAGTCTCTTATAAAACGGACTCATGGTATCCCAGAATGCGGGCTCTGAGCATCCAATACATCCATGCCCAGCCTGAACAGGCCAGCTGGTACCTTCGTTATATTTAACTGTTGGACAGTTATGAAAGGTCGCTGGTCCTTTACAACCCATTTCATACAGGCACCATCCCTGTCTGTGTCCATCATCTCCCCATTTCTGTACATACTGTCCGGCATCGAAGTGTGCCCTTCTTTCACAATTGTCATGGATCCTTTTGCCGTAAGCAAACAGGGGCCTTCCAAGTTTATCCGTTTGAGGCAGTCTTCCGAGTGTCAGGTAATGCACAATACATGCAGTAAGGTTTTCAACATTAAGAGGACATCCAGGAAGGTTTATTACTGTAGCGTTCGGAACAGCCTCTTTGATGCTTACAGCACCTGTTGGATTAGGTTGTGCAGCTGGTAGTCCGCCGTAAGCGGAACATGTGCCAGCAGCAATAGTTGCAAGTGCATTGCCGCAAACCTCCCTTGCAATATCAATAGCGCTCTTGCCACCGATACAGCAATAAATACCATCGTCCTTCATTGGAATTGATCCCTCTACAACAACAAAATATTCTCCCTTATGATTCTTAACTACATCTTCAAGAGATTTTACAGCCTGGAAACCTGATGGAGACATTATTGTTTCATGATAATCTACGGAAAGTACATCAAGTACGATTGATCCGACTGTCGGTTTTGTTGCCCTTAATAGTGCCTCCGTGTCACCGGCACAGTCCTGAAACTCAAGCCATACCAGAATAGGCTTTTTGTTCATGACGGCCTCAGCCATTTTTGGAACCAGTGAAGACGGTATGGCGAGTAATGCAGCCATCCCCGTACAGAATTTCATAAAGTCTCTACGGGATACACCCTTTTTCTTGAGTGCCTCAATAAGTTCTGGAGTGTCCTCTAATGAATCGTCAGACATGAATTTCATGAATCCACCTCCCCCTTTCTGCTGTCAGTTTGTAAGTAGTTAAACAATAAATGAAAATCCCTTAACAGGAAAATAACATATGTTGGTGCGCACGTCAACAAAAAAAAGCTGAACGCATAGTTACTGTACAGTTTACAGTTATCATGCAAATGGCCGTAATCCTGCCGTACCATTTTTAGCAATTCAAATGCCAGTAGGTTGTACAATAAAAAGTTTATAATTCAAGGGATTGACAATTTAAAACAGAGATCGATGAATTTGAGTTGTAACAATTAGTTACTCTAATAATAAATAGTTACTAAAAGTAGCAGTTAAGATGAGAGTACATCTGTATTTTTAGATAAGTGAAGCCTCACCTTCCTGCTCCGCCTTTTTCAGCAGTTCCCTGGCATGGCTCAGGGAAACATCAGAGACATCACCGCCAAGCATGCGGGCAATTTCTGAGGCCCGGGTATCTTTCCTGACCCGGTTTATCTCAACCACGGTCCGCTCTTTCTTTACCAGCTTCCGTATTGTGAGATGGTGACTGCCGCGGGAGGCGATCTGGGGTAGGTGCGTTATGCATATTATCTGGTGTGATGAAGAGAGATGATTGAGTTTTCTGGCTACTGTCTCGGCCGTCTTTCCGCCTATACCTGAGTCTATTTCATCAAACACAAGTACAGGGATGCGGTCTCCCTTTGCAAGTATACTCTTTAGAGCAAGCATAACCCGTGAAAGCTCTCCGCCCGATGCAACTCTGGCGAGAGGTTTTGGTGCCTCCCCTACATTGGGAGAAATAAGAAACTCCACTAGATCAATACCGCTCAGGGTCGCCTTGAGACCATCTATAGTCTCATCTCCTTTTTCATTCTCTATCCGGATAATGAATACTGTATCAGGCATGGAAAGATTCGATAACTGCTTAACAACTTCAAATTCGATCTTTTTCGCAACAGCTTTCCTCTTTTTTGAGAGACGCCCTGCCCTGCTGGTATAGTCAGATCTTGTCAGCTCAAGGTCTGCTTTAAGGCCTTTGAGTTTTTCTTCCGAGTATTGAAGTTCTTCGAGTTCAAGCAGACACTTGTCCCTATACTCATGTATCTCTGCAATACTGCTCCCGTACTTTCTTTTAAGCCCATTAATAAGCTCAAGCCGCTGCTGCACCTGGTCGAGACGGTCAGGTTTAAAGTCATGGCGATCTTTATAGTCTCTCAGAAAATAACCTGCCTCCTCAAGCAGCGGGAGAGCATCTTCAGCTGATTTCAAATGCTCGGCAACAGCTGAATCAATTTCCGCTATTTCTTTCATATCATCAAGAATTTTCGAGTACACCGCAATGCAGGAAGACTCTGCAGAATAGAGAGACTCATATGCCCTGGTTGCGAGTTCCACGAGATGGACGGCATTGCTTAATATGTTTCGTTCTTCAGCGAGTTTCTCTTCCTCACTGTCATGCATACCAGCAGCATCAATTTCATTAAGCTGATAATTAAGCATATCAAGCCTCTGCGCCCTCTCCTTGTCCCTCTGAACAAGCTCCGTTATAACTTTTTCAAGTTCGTTCATTGATGCATAAGCACGATTTACCCCGGCACGTTCAGAAAGCAGCCCTCCATATGCATCAAGCAGGTCAAGCTGTTTTTCCGGAAATAGCAGGGACTGGTGTTCGTACTGGCCATGAACATCGATAACGTTGCTGCTTATATCAGCAAGCACCTGAACATTAACCATGGAACTGTTAATGTACGCCCTGTTCTTTCCCTGTGCGGAGATAATTCGCTTCAGGATCAGGCCGTCTTCAGTATCTATTCCGCTGTCTTCAAGGAACTGCTGTATGGATGGAGGGAGTATTTCGGAAGAGAGATCAAAGAACGCCTCAATGACCGCCTCTTTTTCACCTTTTCGTATAACATCTCCTGAAGCCCTTTCCCCGAGGGCAAGGCTCAAGGCATTAATAATTATTGATTTACCTGCACCGGTCTCACCCGTGAGTACATTAAACCCATTCCCAAATTCAATATTCAAATCATCAATTATAGAATAGTTTTTAATATGGACTTCGCGAAGCATTACTAATTATACAGCAGAAGAATATTTTTGCCCGTAAGGGCAGACCTGCGTGTCTGCCCAAGCTTTTATATGCCAAAAAAAAGGGCGGACCCAAAGGTCCGCCCCAACGATTCAATTATATTTAACTACCATAAGCATGCAACCCTGAAAGCACAAGGTTAACACCAAGATACGTAAAGATGACCGCTATAAAGCCCACGATAGCAAGTACCGCAACACGTTTCCCCCTCCAACCGCCGACAAAACGCGCATGCAGATAAAGGGCATAAACAAACCAGGTTATCAAAGACCATGTCTCCTTCGGGTCCCATGTCCAGTATTTGCCCCAGGCACTGTTCGCCCAAATAGCACCCATAATCAGTCCACCTATGGTAAACAGCGGGAACCCCACCGCAATACTCTTATATGCAATATCGTCTAGCATTTCTTTTGTTAAGGAAAGGCTCTCAAACACCTTTTTCAAACCTATGCCAAAGTACCAGAGAACAAAAATAGCAGCTGCCGAGACTCCCCAACTGGCTGCCACAATACCTCCTGACGTGCTTCTGAAAGAGGCCTTTAGAAAATGGCTTTGAATCAACTGCTCCCGCTGTACTGCAGAAAGGCTCAGAAAATCAATTCCCATTGCAACCAGGACAATTAAGAACATTCCGGTTATCAAGCTCCAGAAAATATAGGTCTTCTCAGTCCTTGACTCAGTAACCGTAACTATGTAAGCAGAGCCAGCGCCAAAAGATATGCCGAAAGCAGCGTATCCTAGAAAGCTCAATAGAACATGAAAGAGCAGCCAGTTTGATTGAAGTGCCGGTATGAGAGGCTGTATACCTTTTGATGTACCGGAAACATCTATAAAGAGCATTGCCAATGCTGCAAGCGGCATTACAAAAGCTCCTAAAGAACGGTTTTTATATTTAAATTCAATAAGGATGTTTGCCAATACGAGCGACCAAACAAAGAATATGAGTGATTCGTACAGGTTTCTCAGAGGAGCAGACCTGAGCAATGACTCGATTACTCCTGAAGTTGTATGAGCGGATGTCCAGAAATAATATGAATCAACCCACCGGATACCAAGCGCAGCGGTCTGGCTAACGAAGCCAAAAATAGCAATGGACGAGGCAACTATACTGACTGTTTTATTCCTTGAAACCAGAAAAATAATATAAGTTACCATTGCTAATATATAGGCACCGGCTGATATATCAAAAAACATTGAACTGCTCATTTCTTACTCCTTCCCTCTATTGCCTTCGACGCATTAGAAAGTATTTTGTCTATTTCACTTTCAAAAGCAAGTCTGTTTCTATTTGTAGAGCCCCCAACAGAAACTCTGACAGAATTTTTTTCTTTTATAATGTTCACCCATATTTTTTTATGACTAATAAAAAAGCCAATGTATAAAGCGATCGACATTAATATTGAAGCAACATAGATAAGCCACACACCGGGATCTCTTGCAACCTGGAGTCCGGTATACTCAATTCCCCAGAAATCATCAAACTTGATTGAATGACCGCCCGGAAGGACACCTGTCTCAGGATATCTCCTGAGGATCCAACCGGTAAATTTTTCTTTACCCGGTTGTTCAAACTCTATGGCTATTGCCGGATTCACCATGGTTTCAGCATAAGAAGTCAATTCTCCGGTAAATCTGTCGCGGGTGAGTGCCGGTGAAAAATCAACAATTGTGCCTTTAATCTCCGTGCCAGGTATCTGGAAGGTATCTCCGAACTTGAGCCAGCTCGTTTTCTCCTGCCCGCCGCTTGGTGTGATAGTGAGGACAATTTTACCACCAGTCTGGTTATTGAGCATTCCATAATTAGCCTGATAAAAGGTTATTCCCTTATATACGAGCGGATGGTTGACCTCAATGACTTTCGTCAGGACTTCCTTACCGTTCTCAAATATCACGAGTTCACTCTGGAATTCTTTTGGTGAATCAATGCCATCATAATACTGTGTATCATACCAGTTGCATTTGATAACAAAACCAAGGTCGATCTGTTCTGTTGGCGAGGTATACGCAACACTTGATGAACTGCCTTCCGGGAGGTTCAAATACCCCTTGAATCCAAACCTGATACCGATCATAGCGGCCACAAATATCAAAATAATACTCAAGTGGACTACATACACAGCCAGGCGCGCGTATCTGCCTTTTTGTGAGTACAACTGGACAGAGTTATCTTCGGTCGCTTCAGAAGTAATGAATCTTGACGCCTTCAGAGTATTGGCAAATTCATCTTTTGCCACATTCAGAGATACATTAAAAGTCACTTCCTTTTTTATGGGAAGAGATTTGATCAATTTTTCCGACATCGGTTTCTGAGGTGTCTGGATCAAACGCCACGTTTTTGGGAACCTGTCGATAGAGCAAACGATAAGGTTAATACTGAAGAGTGCCAGAAGACTTATGAACCACCATGAGTCATACATGTCCATAAAGCCGAGCTTAGCAAAGAAATTAAAGGCTGTCGGTGCTCCCGCTTCACCAAAAAACTTGGCAAGAAGCTCTATGTTTTTCGCTGGTTCAGCATTCTGTTCAACTATTGTGCCAACAATTGAGGTAGTAGCCAGTGTTATTATAAGAAATATGGCAAGTTTAACAGATGCAAAAAATTTCCAGATTATTTCGAATAAATCTTTTTTCACTTTTTCGTTCTCTTCCAAAAAAACCTCCAACAATAAATATAGCTTTTCAATAATTGCTAAGTCAACGCTACATATACTATATCAATAAAAAAATGAATAAATTATGAAGATTGAAAATAACTTTTTTTCATGTATCTCCTCACCGATTCTCCCTTCCTGTAAAAAAGGGGTATTTTCTGAAAGCAATTAATTGTTAAAATAGACTCCATGAATAGATTATTATTATCGTGCCTGATTCTTTTTTATCTTTTTTTGCCGGCAATTGCAAGTGCTGAAGAAATAAAATTAAATATTATCTATACTGGTGCTGTGTATGGAGAACTTGAACCGTGTGGTTGTTCCCCAAAGACCGATTTTGGAGGACTGGCAAGACTATCCGGTTATCTGGTGGAACATGCCGAGGAATTGTCACCCCTTATTCTTATTGATGCGGGCAATTTCAGTCTAAAAGATACTCCCCAGGGAAGACTGAAGGCTGAAGCTATATTAAAATCATACAATATCATGAAATACGATGCTGTAGCTTTTCTGAGAAATGAAGGAATATTCCCGTCCGGTTTTTTCGATCATATTCTAAATCAATACAAACTCCCCGCAGTGTCAGGTATGACAGGTTATGAACGGAGCGTGCAGGAAAAAAGAAACGATCTCGATCTCAATATTAGCATTGATCCCGCAGGTCACCTTAAAGAAAAACTCAATATCCTACTTACGGATCTGCCTTTATCAGAATGCAAGGACATAAAAGAATGGGACTTAATCATCACTTCCTCTGGTGAAAAACTCGAAGAGCCTATCATAATAAATAAAACGGTTATAATTGCGGGTTATCCAAAAGGAGAGAAATTTGGTATTCTCTCTTTGGAGATTGCACAAGATGGAGTAGAATACGGTTTTAAACATAGATGGCAGCCACTCGGTAATACTATTGAAGAAGACATACGAGTGAGGGAAGTATTAAACGCATATGACAAAAAAGTCGCCCAACTTTTAAAAGATATGAAATACATTTCAGAAGAAACAACATACCTGGGAGTTTCCAAATGTGCTGAATGCCATCAGCTCTTTGTGGAAAGCTGGGAAAAAACGCCTCACGCACATGCCTTTTCTAGTCTTCAGGAATCGGGCAAATCATCTGATCCTGAGTGCATTGTCTGTCATGTCGTAGGATTCGGTGAAAAAGGGGGATTTCATACTATAGAAAAAACACCAGAACTTGCCAATGTCCAGTGTGAGGTATGTCATGGGTTAGACAGGGAACATTTATCGGATTTCTCCAGACCGATGAAACCCGTGACAGAGTCAATTTGCATTAAGTGTCATACAGCCAGTAACAGCCCTGATTTTAATTTTCAGGCTTATTTTGATAAAATCAAACATTAAATTATATAGGAGGAACAGGATGTCTTATAAAAGAATCATTATCATATGTACATGTTTGCTTCTGTTAGCTTTCCCGGCTTTTGCAGCCGAAACCAGCACGATTGCCGGAATTTACAAAGAACTGCCGGGTCAACAATTTCATTTTGACGGTAAGAACGTCGAGATCGTTGAGTTCCTCAGTTTCTACTGCGGCCACTGTTACCATTTTGAGAAATCAATCCCTGTGATTAAAGGGAATTTTCCAGGAAAGATCAAGTGGAAGACCATACCGATTTTCTGGGGTAAAGGATCTCCCAAGCCAGGTGAGGCCTACTTTCTGGCAGTAGACGCCGGTAAAGGGGAGCAAATGAAAAAAGCATTATTCCATGCGATTTTTGTTGAGAAAAAAGATATTGGCAAGATAGATGTCCTGGAAGAGATTGCGGTAAAAATAGGACTTGGGTTCGACTTCAGTCAAGAACTTCGCTCAGGGGCGAAAGCCAAAGAAGCAGGAGAGGCCATTTTGATGGCGAATAATTTCAAAATCAATGAAACACCTGCTATTATCATTGCCGGAAACCTTGTTACAAGTCCCGGCAAGTTTAAGGACATGGACGCATTCAGAGACAATGCCATCACAATATTAAAGAGCATATTGCATAAATAAGTCAGATGAAAGTTCTATCTCTGGAAACAGCTACAGTTACAGGCAGTATTGCAATCCTTGACGACCACACAGGTCTGATAGGAGAAGTAAGGACTGATGTCAAAATAGTCCATGCTGAGAGATTAATGCCCTCAATTGAATGGCTCCTGCATACCTCCAGAATTAGCATTGAAGAAATTGACGCCTTCGGAGTATCAATAGGGCCAGGTTCTTTCACAGGTCTCAGAATCGGTCTAAGCACCGCAAAGGGTTTTGCATACGCAACAGGTAAACCGATAGTCCCGGTTTCAACACTCGATGCCTTTGCAAGGACCCTTCCTTTTTGCTCTCACATGATTTGCCCGTTGCTGGATGCAAGGAAAAACGAAGTATATGCAGCGCTTTACAAGTGGGAAGAAGGCTTATTGCGTAAGATATTCCCTGAAACAGCGTTGCATCCTGAACAACTGCTAAAAGAGATAAACGGACCGGTTGTTTTCATGGGGGACGGAGTCGGCAAATACAGGGAACTTATTACAGACAGTTTGAAAACAGACGCTATTTTTGCACCCCCATCAAGGATGTCACCATCAGCATCAACTGTTGCAGAAATAGCGATTGAAAAAATCAAACAGGGCATTGTTACAGACCCTGTAAGCCTAACACCGTTTTATATAAGAAAATCCGAGGCAGAGGTACATTGGAAGGGATAACCATCAGGGAAATGTCCAATAAGGACCTTGCAGAGGTCCATGACATTGAAAAACGTTGCTTTACTACGCCCTGGCAGGTGAGTTCCTTTGATTATGAAATAAGCAACAAAGACGCAATACTAAAAGTTGCTATCGTCAATAATCAATTGATCGGCTATGTCTGTATCAGGTCCATACTAGACGTGACGCATGTATTAGATCTTGCAGTAACACCTGAATTCAGGAAGATGGGATTCGGGAGTTTACTTCTTATGAATGCACTATATGAATTGCGTAGATTAAAACCGGAAACGACAAGTATAACGCTTGAAGTTAGAGAGTCTAATATAGCTGCTATACGGCTCTATGAAAAATTCGGTTTCAGGGAAATAGGCAGAAGAAGGGGATATTACCAAAAACCTCATGAAGATGCTGTTATCATGGAACATGACATAACCTCCAATGATTCCAAACCAACATTCCATTAATCTTCCATACATAATATCTGTATAATTATAATATATTGGACAAGCCCACCATTAAGTGTTAGAAATAAGTGTAAGTTCTTTGAGATAGTACAATTACCGGATTCGGTTTTTTTGTATATTGGTTGTTTAGTAATCTAAATAAACAGGGGTATAGTTAAATCAATCAGGGCATTAAGAATCGCATTATTTCAACTATATATAAACTGCCCTCTATTTTTATTCCTCTGCGATTTAATTAAGGAAATAGCTCATTGTGAATGAACAGGAAACAGGTATTGTTAAGTGGTTCGACGATGAAAAGGGCTACGGTTTTATAACACGCGAAAAAAACGGAATCGACGTTTTTGTACATTACAGCGCGGTTCGGTGCGATGAAAGCGTCTGCTCTCTTAAAGAAGGCAATAAAGTAGAATTTACCGTTATGGAAAGCCCTAAAGGTCCCCAGGCACAGGATGTAATTGTTTTAGAGAAGTCTTAGCAACATATTTCAACACGCTGCGAAACACTTTTATACATTCACATTTCCCTCAATATAAATATCAGATTAAAGCTTATCTTACTAAGTGTCGAAATATACTATACAAAATGATTATGGGGGAGATATATAATGGATAAACCAAATTGTTGGGAAATCAAGCAGTGCGGCAGAGAAGCCGGGGGAGAAAAGAGTATAGAGCACGGAATCTGTCCTGCAACTGTTAATGAATCATGCGATGGAATAAACGGTGGGAAAAATGCCGGTCGTATATGCTGGGCAATTGCCGGTACGTTCTGTGGTGATGAGGTACAGGGAGATTTTGCTCAAAAATCGGTTTCATGCATGTCTTGTGAAGTCTTTAAGCATGTCAAGCTGGAAGAAGGTGAAAACTTCTGTCTGCTAAAACCAGGTCAACCATACAAAGCATCTGTAAGGTAAATCAACAGCAAATGTCCAATGTAGAAGTTTTCAAAACACTTCTACATTGGACATTTGTAATTGAACATTGGATATTTGCTTTTTTATCCTTTCCCAATCAAAACAGAGCAATTGCAATGATTCACTACATATCTTGATATACTGCCGAGCATTCCTTTAATACCCCTCATACCACTGCTCCCAATAGCTATAATATCCGCATCCATGGCTTCCGCAACATTGATTATCTCAAGGGAAGGATCGCCCAGTTTGGTCAGTTTCTCAATAGCTGCGAATTTTCCGTGCAAATCACTCCGGGCTTTTTCCAATAATGTTGCTGACTCTTTAAATTCTTTTTCTCTTTCTTTGGCTACAAGACCTTTAAGCCTGTCATTTATCTCTATAGCAAACCTCTCCGGTATGTCTGAAAGGACCGGGGACAGTACATTCAGCATGGTCACTTCCGTATCATCAGGAAATGGTATTGAAGTTAAAAACCGTCCAACTGAAGCTGAATAAACAGAACCATCGGTTGCAAAAAGCACTTTAGTTTTCCCTGAACTCTTCCATTGTGGAGGCTTAATTACCAAAACCGGCCTCTCCGATTTAATGGCAACCAACCTCGTTACACTCCCAATAATATGTGAAGCAAGTCCTTTTACACCGCTTGCTCCCATTACAATAAGGTCTGATCCTGTTTCAACCGATTTACCTGTTATTGCCTTGTCAGGATAATCCTCAACAACTGAAGTCTCAATTACCGCCCCGGTCGCCTTTAGAATATTTTCTGATGACTCAATTATTTGGGGAATTATTTCAGCTCTTGCTTCTTTTAGGTCCACGTAGGTTATTTCCCATTCGCTGATAACAGGCCCCAAGCTTATGGCATGCAGGATAGTAATTTTATCATTACGGGAGAAATTGAATCTTGTTAAATACCTGGCAGCTCCCTCAGAATTCTCTGAGCCGTCTGTAGCAAACAATATATTCATTTACCCCCCCCCCTCGTATAAAATCCCAAGATATAATTTCTACCTGAAAATGCTGGTTACACCTGTATTTTATCATGCTTTTTCCGATTTCATAAACGCTATTATCTTATTAAAATAAATAATGCCCATACAATACGGAGCTATTATCTTAATCATTCCAATAAAAAACCAGTTAAAATTTAATGGGTTAGTTATAATTAACAGATACCAGCATTTCTGTTTTATTCAGAATTAATATATACGATCAAGATTTCGAATTAATAAATAGGTTAAACTATAAATTCTTATTTATTGATAGCTTAATAAAGATAATCAGTAGGAGGTGTTGAATGCAGTTTTTTCTTTTTATTGCTGTGGTCATATTAATTATCTTAGGTGTTATTACTGTTCAGAACCCTAATATTGAAATTGCAGTAAAGTTTATCAAATGGGATTTTTCCGGCCCGGTTGCTTTAGTTCTTGCAGTTCCCTTTGTTGCCGGCATTATTGCAAGTATGTTTATGTTTATCCCGCCCTGGATGAAAAAGGCAAGCCTGGCGAGAACTCACAAAAAGCGTATACAGGAACTCGAGCTTGAAATTGCAAATGCCTCTGAAGAAATCGATACAGCCGATGAACCGGAAGGTGAACAAAGAAGGAACGGGGAAGAGAATCAGCAATAGTCTTTTAAAACAATAAAACTCTTATTGTCACTGTCCCATACAAAGCACTTAACGTCATGAATTTTATTGCTCATAACGGAAACCACCATCTGTAAAGAATCAGGAAACTCCGGTTCTCCAAACACAGTCTGCACCGCAAGGTCTTCTTCAGAAAAATAAGCCTCATGTTCAGGATGAGAATGATAAAATGCGATAACATGCTCGCCTTTTTCTTGTGCTGAGGATACGATTCTGTCAAAAACTTTCCTTTCAATAAAGTAGGCTGTTCGTGAATCTCTTACGTACGTTGAAGGGTCTTCAGCATGCAGCTTGTTCTGGATATTTTCACATAGATGAACGGTTTGACCAAGTTCGTTACCGGTCACAATACCGCAGCACTCGTAAGGATACTCGTCAAGTACGTGTTTGTGTATTTCGTCAATTATTTCTCTTTTCAATTTCATGGATTTCATTTATTGCCCTGTATCAGTGCCGACCGCCTTGTCAGGGTCTAATACGAGGCTATTGTCTTTAATGCGCTGCAGCTCAGCACTAAGTTCCTTATTCACCTTTTGCAATTTAGTATTGTGTTCTTTCATTTTGAGCAATTCATCTTTTTGTCTGTTCAATTCGTCCTTGATATTGAGTATTTCAAGAGTATATCCCTGCAACTTGTCCCTGATTGATTCGGTTGATGAATCTATACTTGTGTCTGAATATGCTTTAGCTTCTTTCAGTGTTTCATTAATACTTATTTCCATTTTTTTGACTTCAGCAATGCTCTTTTTTAAACTCTTTTCTATCTTTGCGGTTTCAGTCTGTATATTACGTATATTTTCTATCGTCTTATTTTCTTTATTATCCAGTTCAACAATCTGACCGGTTATAGTTTTATTATTTTGTTCCTGGTCCGTTTTATACTTGCCAAATTCATTCTCAAGCTTTTTCATTGCGTCTTTGTTCTTTTTGTACGCACTGCTCCACAACATTTTTATCTCTTTCTTTAACCCGCTGTCCGCTTCACTTAAGACCTTGTCCATTTCTGTTATCCTGTTCTCATTTACAGCCTTTAATTCCTTGATATCTTCATCAATCTCCTGGACCAGTGCATCATATTTTTCCTGGATGCTTCTAAACTTATTGTCAGTGTATTTATAAATGCTTATGCTCAACCCAATAACAATAATCACGGCCAGTGCATATAAAAATATCGGGAACAAAACACTTTTCTTTTCACGATTCTTCAATCTATTAATAATTTCATCAGCTGATTTATTCTCTTCCATTAAACTCTCCCATTTAATATTAGGCACGATTTAAACGACAATAATTAACGGGTAACGACTTATTATTTATTTGATGAATGTTACTCCAAGAGCCTCTAAAAATCAAGAAAACAAAGGGAATAATTGTCAAGGTGCAGGTTTTTTTATAATCATGTATCCGGAATATATAATCAATCCCCCCCCGGCCAATGCCTGAATATTAGGGATTTCATGGAGGAAAATAAATGCCAGCACTGTAGCTCCAACAGGTTCAAAATAACCGAGAATGGCAGCTTCATTCGCCTTAACACTCCTAAATCCCTGAACATACAGCATGGGAGCAAGTGTTGAGTGAAATATTCCAAGTACCAGAAGATACGGAATATATTCAAGCGGAAAAGGCATACTTAGAACAAACGGCAGAAGAACAAGAGCAGTAATGCAATTCTGAACAAATATAATAAAGAGAGATGAATAGACCGGCGCTATTTTTTTTACGATAATTATTAAAAACGCATACGCAAGACCGGACAGGGCCCCGGCCAAAATACCGAGTTGCGCACTGCTCCTACCTGATATTTCAGACATGCTGTTCTCACCCCCAAGGATAAACCAGAGGCCTATTGATGACAGGCAAATGGCGATCCACGCTGTCCCCCGGATTTTTTCTTTCAACAATAATGGCGCCAGAAACGCGACAAATATCGGCGCCGTATAATGCGTAAGAACTGCATTGGCTATAGTAGTGTTACGGAAAGCATAATAGAATAGCATCGAATTTGCCACAAAACATAACGGTGATAGAATAAGTAGGAACCTGCTCCATCTGGTAGAATTGATAAAACTCGTTTTAACAGGAAGGCCTTTTATGATAACTGCAACGAACTGAAATAAAGCGGCAAATAATGATGTATAAAAAACAATATGTTCATTCGGCAATTCGATCTTTCTTACAAAAATACCGAGAGAACTCCAGATCAGTATGGCACTAATTATTTTCAGGCTGCCTATTATGTGAACTTCCTCTTAAGCGCCTTTTCAACCGCATCAGGAACCAGTCCGGCAACAGATCCTCCAAAAGAGGCAACTTCTTTTACAAGGGTTGATGAAAGAAAAATGTACTCCTGGCTGGGCATCATAAAAACAGTCTCAATATTCGCATTCATCCTTCTGTTCATAAGGGCCATCTGAAGTTCATATTCAAAATCAGAAATTGCCCTGAGACCACGCACAATAGCAATGCTCCCGTTCTCTTCAGCGTAATCCATAAGGAGATCGGTGAAAGACTCTGCTCTTGCTCCTTCAAGTGTGTTTATCGAATCATTTATTAGAGCAATTCTTTCTTCAATACTGAAAAACGGGTTTTTATTCCTGCTTGGGGCAACAGCTACTATGACTTCGTCAAATATTTTTATTGTCCTCTGGATCAGGTCGATATGGCCATTGGTTATTGGGTCAAACGTACCTGGATAAATAGCTATTTTACTCATTGTCCGCTCCTTGTATCTTGTTACAGATAATTATACACGTTATCCCTTAAGTTTACACAGACTGATTGAGTTGACTCATCTCCTGTAAAAACTAAGGACCGTGTCCCCATAACTGTAGTCTTTTACTTTTCGAAGTGTATCGAAACAATCTGGAAGCTCTTTCTTTGAAAAATGCTCCGCAATGACAATCCCGTCTTTCTTCAGGATTTCCGATCCGGCAATCGCGTACAATGCATCCAGTATTTCATCCGAATGATATGGGGGGTCCAGGAATATAATATCGTAAGAGGTCTCATGTAATTCCACTGATTCAATATATGAGAGGACCTTTTTGTTAACAATCGTTGCTTTTTCGTGACAGTGCATTTTCTCAGCAAGCGCGTTAATTTTTTTTGCACTGCTTTTATTTTCCTCGATGAATATGACTTCCGAGGCGCCCTCTTTTATTGCATTTATCCCAACAGCGCCAGTGCCCGCGTAAAGATCGAGAAACAACCGCCCCTCTATCTTCCCCCTCAAAATATCAAAAAGGGCCTCTCTTACCCTGTTTGAAGTCGGCCTTAGGCCTTTCATTAAAGCCATTTAATATCAGGCGCTCTTTTCTCGGGTGGCTCAGGAATATTCCGGGGGTATCCCATAATAATCGGGCCGAATATCTTTTCATCCTCTTTTAGTTCAAGAGAATCCGTTATTTCTTTGTTGTCAGTAACCAGTGAACCAAACTGGACCCAGCAGCTCCCGAGTCCGAGAGAGAAAGCGGCAAGCATCATGTTCATACACGCGAGCGGACATGACATGTCGGCATACGGGCCTTTCCCGACAACAAAGACAATCACCGGGGCAGAGTAATAAATGGGGTCTTCCAGCTCCTCATAGCGTTTCATTATCAATTGATAACGATCGGGATTTGATGTCTTAACGTGCTCAAGAATTTTTTTGGCATTCGGCACGGTTGTTTCTATCATTTTTTTGTGAAGGGCTTCATCTTCCACAACAACAAACCTCCACGGCTGGCTGTTCATACCGGACGGCGCCTCATTGCCTGCCTCAATTATTGCATTGATCATATCCTTGGGGACTTTTTTAGACTCATACTCCCTTACAGACCTTCTCTCATTTATGGATTTCAATATTTGGGTCATCTCATCTCCTCCCCTTAATCTGAAGTTTTCTTCGCAATTCCTGTTACAGTTTAAAATATTAAGCTCCTTATCAACAAGCAATATAAGTTTGTCAACACTGTCGAAGGTCTTCTCACAATCCGCATTGGCTTTTGTTACCGAATTTGGCAATCCCTTGATCCTTCTCTCTGTCTGGATTTGCTCGGTTATGTCACGAATGATAAAAATGAAAATATATTTATTGTACGAGATTACGGATGAAACCGCGAAATCAGGCCATCACTATTTATAATGCCTTTCGGTTAATTTTGCAACAGGCAGCAAAACTGTAAATCCAGTCCCCTTACCCGGTTCGCTTTTTACTAAAATCTCCCCCCCATGTTTTTTTATGATTCCATATGATACAGATAGACCAAGCCCGGTCCCTTTCCCGGGCTCTTTTGTTGTAAAGAAAGGATCGAATATTTTATCAAGTTCTTCTTTTTCAATTCCAATTCCATTATCAATAAATTCCATTGTTAAGCTATTCTTATCTTCAGCAATTCCTGTTTTTATTGTAAACTTACCGCCTTCCGGTATAGCATCGCAGGCATTTGTAATAATATTCAGGACAACCTGCTGAAGCTCTGTTTTTTCTCCCTGTACTTTTTGAAGATTATCTCCATATTCCTTAATTATATTGATCCCTTTATGTCTCAGCTTAACAGCACTAAAACTCAATGTATCATCAATTATCTCGTTCAAATCAAGCTCACAAAACTCTCCTTTTGATTCCCTTGAAAACGAGCCGAAATCCCGCACTATCCTGGCCATATGTTTACAGGCTTTTAACATAAGAGATTTTTCCCAGTACGCTTCAGAATCTTTTTCCTCTCTTTTCATGTCTTTTTCAAGCATGGGTAACAATCCGGCCATTGGAGAGTTTAATTCATGGGCCAGGCCTCCTGCCATATGTCCCATAGCAGATAGCTTTTCAGACTGGATTAACTTTGCCTGCGATCTTACAAGTTCCTCTGTTTGTTCTTTGACTCTTTTTTCCAGTTCCGTGTTCCAGGCTTCAATTTCTTCGTTGGCTTTTATAAGTGATTCTTCAACCTTCCTGCGATTAGTGATGTCCCTTACAATTACCTGTATATATCTTTCATTACCTATGTCAACAGGGCTGAGAGAAACTTCTGCCGGGAAAGGAGTTCCGTCCATTCGGTTCTGTATCCATTCAAAAAATTGCGGCCTTCCCTCCAGCGCCGCAGCTGCCACTTCAAGTATACGCTCACGGGACAATCTTCCATCCGGTTGTTTTAAGGGGGATATATCTGCCGGAGTTTTAGTCATCATTTCTTCACGTGTACATTGAAATAGATCCAGAACACGTCTGTTAAAATCTACAAAACGTGGCCCGTCTTCTTCCATCTTTACAGTAAAAATAGCGTCACCGGCTGCCTCAAACAAGGTACGATATTTTTCTTCACTGTCCTTTATCACAATCTCAGCCTCTTTACGCCTTTTAATTTCCGTTTCGAGTTCCTGTATTTTTTCATCGAGCATTTTTACTACGCTCTTCTCATACATCCTGGACAATTCAGTGTCATCTTTTAAAGGCATTCTCGGTACATTCAGCCTGTTCTCTTCATACTCATGAAATACTTCATGTATTGTCTTCATGAAATCGTCAGTCTCAGCCGGTTTAATAATAAAGCGGGAAGCCCCCAGGCTCATTGCCAGATCTTCATCCTTTGGATCTATATAGGTTGCCGTATAAATGATAAACGGTATTTTATTTAAATGTTTGTCCGCCTTGGTCTCCCGGCAAAGTCTGAAACCATCCATTTCAGGCATAAGGATATCCGAGATAATCATATCAGGAGATGATTTTCGGGCTAATCTAAGCGCTTCAATTCCATTGAAAGCTTCTTCTATCGTATAACCTTTATGTTCAAGGCTCTTTCTAAGGATCTTCCTTGAATCATCATTATCGTCAACAATCAGAATATTCACGGATTTGCTCCTATTATTTCTTTAATCTGTTTAATTACAATTTCAGGATCAATAGGTTTTTCTATATACCCATTGCAGCCGGCTTTCAGCATTTTTTGCCTGTCACCACTCATTGCAAAAGAAGTCATTGCAATAATCGGGATATTTTCATTAGCTTTCAATCTGCGTATTTCTTTAAGCACTTCAAGACCGTTAATGTCCGGGAGTTGTATATCCAGAATTATGAAATCCGGTCTTTTATCCAGGAACAGTTCAATCCCTTTTGTGCCATTTTCAGCCCATATAGTGTCATAACCGTTTTTCTCCAGAATGAATGTTATCAGCTTCATATTGTCTATGTTGTCTTCTATAATCAGTGCTTTCATTATATTTTTTACTATATTTCCTTCGGGATGCAGAGTGTAAACGTACTGCCTTCTCCATATGTACTTTCAACAGATATAGAGCCTCCAAGAATTTCGGTGGCAATTTTTTTGGTCAGATATAGACCCAGTCCTGTTCCAAGAGTTGCAGTTTTCAGATGAGAATCAAGCCGGACAAAGGAGCCAAACAGTCTGGTAATATCTTTTTCCGCTATCCCGATTCCTGTGTCTTCTACTTTTATCTCAATCATATCATTCTTTTCAGAAGTTGCAACACCTATCTTCCCTTTCTCTGTGAACTTAATGGCATTACTTAGAATATTAAGTATGCACTGCAGGAGCCGCCTGCTGTCAGTTTTCATTTTTATTCCTTTAGATTCAATAATTTCTAGATCAAGTTTTTTATCATCTATCTGGACCTTTAAACTGGACACCGCTTCTTCGATAATTTTTTCCAGATGAAACTCTTCAACATAGGCTTCCACCATTCCGCCCTCTACCTTTGAAATGTCAATCACATCGGAAATAAGATTAAGAAGGTGCTTTGCTGAGTTATATACCCTCTGGAGCTGGTCTTTCTGTTCTTCATTTATACTACCAACCAGACCCTGAAGGATAATTCCGGTAAACCCGATTATTGAATTAAGTGGAGTCCGAAGCTCATGCGACATGGAAGCGATAAACATTGATTTAAGCTTGTCCAGTTCTTTGAGTTTTTCATTTGCCTTTTCAAGGTCTGCCTTGATTTCGTTTGTGTCCTCAAGAAGAGCGATAAGCTCCTTTTCTGAACCCTTTAATTCTTCTGTCTTTCCCTCCAGCTCATGCGTGCGCTCTTTTACCAATTCTTCAAGATGCATACGGTATCTTTCCAAATCTTCTTCAGCATGTTTGCGTTCTGTGATCTCTTTTGCCAACTCCCTGTTCTTCTCATCCAGGTCAGCAATCTTTTCCTGTATTGAATCACGCATGAGGGCAAAACTACGGGACAGGGAACCGATTTCATCTTTACCTCTCATATCAATTTCCTGTTCAAGATTACCGGCAGCCATGGCCTTTGATGTCTCTGTAAGGGTGATGATCGGCCTGATCATCCTGGCAATAATTGCAGAGATCGTCAGTGCTACCAAAATCACAATTACCGATAAAATAAACGCCAGGCTGTTTCTTAGAAGTCGGGCATCAGCATATTTTTCTTCCAGAGGCACTGTATAACCTACTACCCAGTTCCATTCAGGAAAGTTCCTGATAATAGCCCATTTGGTTTCGCCGGTTTCATAGGTATAGTTAAAATTGCCATTCTTGAGTTTTATAGCTTTCTGAACATACGGTGTCTTTTGTATAGACTTTTCACCGCGGGCAAGTTCCGGATGCATGACGATCTCACCTTTGTAATCAATAATGAATGGATAAATACGCTGCTCCGGGAAACTATAATAGGTTTGCCTCAACTCCTTTAAAACCATGTCCTGAAATACCTCCTCATATCTGGCCCTGCTTTGGGTAGATTCAAGGCGCTCCATTTTTCTTTCCATTATCTCTAGAATAATATGTATTTTCGCATCATAAAAAGCATGCTGGCTGGAATCTATAATTGTTTTTAACTGGAAGTGGGCCAGCAATAAAACCGAGCAGGCAGTAAGCAAAAAAGCCCCGATTACGATGCCCAGGACCTTTACTACTATTGAGTGTCTAATCACTTATTTTCCTCTCCTCAGTAAAGGTGGCCTGTTCCATAAGGTCGATAGAAAAAATGATATCCAGTTTTTTTGCCAGATGCATATTCAGGTAGATTTTTGCCTTATGATTAGTAACAACAGGAATGTCGCCTGGCTTTTTGCCATTCAGTATCTCAATGGCTGTTTTTGCGGCCCATTCTCCCTGTTCTTTCGGTTTTGTAGCATATGTTATTAAACTATAAGGAG